>WNEY01000921.1_pt1 | contig 19663 bp, 17 predicted proteins | sample 5400531 | NCBI WGS metagenome assembly WNEY01 (sample SAMN13153338, study PRJNA577476) | soil metagenome | isolation source: 200 cm saprolite under Douglas fir tree site 1 | place: USA:California | collected 2015-04-18
TACAACGCCAAAGTGCGCAAACTTCTTTTTCTTGGAAGCTCCTGTATTTATCCAAAGCAGGCGCCGCAACCGATTCCGGAAAGCGCCTTGTTGACCGGCCCGCTTGAGCCAACGAATGAAGCTTATGCGATCGCGAAGATCGCCGGCATCAAACTTTGCCAGGCATACGCCCGCGAATATGGGGCGAATTTTATCTCAGCCATGCCGACCAATGTCTATGGCCCGAACGACAATTTCGACCTCGAAACCTCACACGTGCTGGCTGCGCTTTTGCGTAAGGCACATGAAGCCAAAATGCGAAAGACGCGCGAGCTTGTCGTGTGGGGCTCAGGCAAACCGCGGCGCGAATTTTTGCATGTCGACGATGTGGCTGGCGCGTGCCTGTTCCTTCTCGAAAAATATGATTCGCCCGAAATCATTAACGTCGGATGCGGCGTGGACATCTCCGTCCGCGAACTGGCGGAGCTGATTTGCGACGTGGTCGGTTTTGACGGCGAACTGACCTGGGATGCGACCAAGCCGGACGGCACGCCGCGCAAACTTCTCGATGTTACCAAGCTCACTAATCTCGGCTGGCGCCCGACGATTCCGCTTCGCGATGGCATTGCGCGCACTTACGATTGGTTTTTGAAAAATGTCGCGCGTTAAAGCCCCTCTGTCTCGATGAAGAACTTGCGAGTCGGCGTTGTTGGCGTCGGACACATTGGAAGCAATCATGCCCGGCTCTACGCTGAAACTCACTCGGCGGAGTTTTCCGCGATTTACGATGTCGATCTTGCGAAAGCGAACGCCATTGCGAAAAAATATCGCGTTACGCCTGCGCAATCGCTCGACGAATTTGCTGAGATGGTCGATGCGGCCTCGATTGCGACGCCGACCAATACGCACTACGAAGTTGCGCGTTCCCTGCTTGCTCGCGGCAAACATTTGCTGATAGAGAAACCAATTACCGACAACGCCGCTCATGCCGGCGAATTGGCGGAATTGGCGGCGCAAAATGGACTGATTTTGCAGGTCGGCCATGTCGAGCGATTCAACCCGGTTCTGAGCGCGCTTGAAGAACGGTTGACGCATCCGCGCTTTATCGAAGCGCACCGGCTCTCGCCTTATCCGGAACGCAGCACGGACATTGGGGTCGTGCTCGATCTCATGATTCACGATCTTGAAATTATTTTGCACCTCGTGCGCTCGCCCGTGCAGACCATTGACGCTGTCGGTGTGGCAGTGTTGAGCCGCGGCGAAGACATCGCGAACGCGCGCCTGCGTTTTGAGGATGGTTGTGTCGCAAATATCACTTCGAGCCGCATCAGTCCCGAGCGGATGCGCAAGATCCGCGTTTTTCAGGAGGACGCTTATCTCTCGCTCGATTATGAAAAACAGAGCGGCGAAATCTATCGGCGCGCGGAAGGCCGGATCACGCGCGAGAAGGTGGAGATCGCGCGAGAGGAGCCGCTCAAACATCAACTTGTTTCGTTCGTCGAATGCGCGAGGAGCGGACGCCAGCCGCGCGTTTCCGGGTTTCAGGCGATCGCGGCGCTGGAACTGGCGATCGAAATCACGAAGCGGATCGACCCGAGTGTCTAAGACGATTTATTTTGTCGCCGGCGAAGCAAGCGGAGACAATCACGGAGCGGAGCTGATGCGCTCCTTGCGACAACTCGCTGTCGATCTTCACTTCATCGGGCGCGGCGGACCGCGAATGAAAGCGACTGCAGGCAGGCAATTTCACGACTGGATCGGGAACGCGGCCGTTCTCGGTTTGTGGGAAGTGATCAGGAATTATGGTTACTTCCGAGAAAAGTTTCGCGAAACGCTCAGCGAGATCGAGAAGAGCAAACCCGACGCGGTCGTGCTGATCGATTATCCCGGCTTTAATTTGCGTCTCGCGCGTGCGCTGCGTCTGCGGATCGGGGCGCACAAGATCGTCTACTACATCAGTCCGCAAGTTTGGGCCTGGAACCGCGGACGCATCAAAAAGATGGCCCGCTTTCTCGATCTCATGCTCTGCATTTTTCCGTTCGAAGCCGATCTCTATAACCAATCCGGCCTGCGCACGGTTTTCGTCGGGCATCCTATGATCGAAAGATTGCGCGCCTGCAAGGTCGACATCGAACGCGATCCAAACCTGGTCGCACTTTTCCCGGGAAGCCGCTCTCGCGAGGTGCGCAAAATTTTTCCGGTCCTGATTGAAGCGGCGCACAAACTGCGAAGGCGAAAACCAAATCTTCGTTTCGAAGTCGCAGCCGCGTCGGATGAGCTCGCTCAAGAAATGGAAGAAATTTTGGATCGATCCGCCTCAGGCGGACAAGATCGACAACGAAGCCGGCGGGAGCCGAGCGACGTAGACGGGAAGCGCGAAGCGTTGACGAGCGGGAAGCGAGACAATCAATCCTTCGAAATTAGGACCGGCGAAGCGGCGACGATTATGCAGCGCGCGTGCGCGGGAATCGTTGCTTCAGGAAGCGCCACGCTCGAGGCCGCGTATTTCCGGCTGCCCTTTGTGCTTATTTACAAAGTCGCGTGGCCGACGTATCTGGCGGCGCGACTGGTCGTGAGCGTAAAATATCTCGGCATGCCCAACGTGCTCGCGGACAAAGAAGTTGTGCCGGAATTCATTCAGCATCGAGCAAAAGGTCGGGCGATTGCGAACGCGGTCTTGCGATTGATTGATGAACCGTCCACGCGGGAGCAAATGATTTCCGAGTTCGATGCAATCATTGCCAAACTCGGTGAGGGCGGAGCGAGCGACCGCGCCGCGAACGCGATTATTAATGAACTCGGTTAGCCCGGCAGGAAGCTTTGTCGAAAACACCCTGGCGGCTTTGATCGTTAGCGCGATTGCGGTCGTTTTGTTTTTGATAACGAATCTGCCGTGGCAGCTCGACGATTACGATCAGGCCAAGCAGGCGGTCACCTCCTTCGAAATGGTCAAGGAGGGTCATTGGTTTTATCAACACACGCCGCACGAACGCGTGGCGACAAAACCGCCGCTGGTGGGATGGATCTCGGCCGGGTTTTTCTCGCTGACGCAATCGTGGGAAATCGCGTGGCGGTTGCCGTCGCTTCTCGCGGCAATTGCGTTGGCGATTTTGCTCTTTCGCTTCGGGAATGTTTACGGAGCGCTCGGAGGCCTTATCGCGATGAGCGCGTTCGCGTTTAATTTGCTCACGCCGCGATTGGCCTCACTTGTTCGCACGGACATGTCGCTCGCGTTGGTCGTGTTTCTGATCGGCCTGCAAATTTGGAAGAAGATTTGTGATGGAACTCGATGGGAGCGGCGGGATCAATTGTCGATCTTCGTGCTGTTGACGGCGGCGATGTTGATTAAAGGGCCGATTGTTTATGCGTTTTTATTGCCAGGCATCGTCGTTTACCAATTGTGGCGGAGCAAAAGGAACGCGGTATCTGCGTGGTCTGGTTGGTGGCCGTGGCTTGCGTCGCTTGGAATTTTTCTCGTCTGGGTGATCGGCGGAATTTTTTCTGAGCCGGACTTTTTTAATCAGGTCGTGCTGCGTGAATTCGCGGGGCGTTTCGGCGGAGAAATTCATCGCTCGCAACCGCTCTATTTTTATTTCCCGCATCTCCTGCACAAATTTTTCCCGTGGAGCGTCTTGATGATCGCAATTGCGGTTATCGCTCTTCGCTCACGGCAATGGAGGGTTGGCGCTGCATTTCGGGAGATGTCACCCGAAACCTTCTGGCTCCTTGGTTGGAGCTTGGGCGGCTTAATCGTGCTGTCGATCATTCCATCGAAGCGTGTCGATCGGATTTTCCCCGTCATTCCGCCGCTTTGTTTGCTGCTCGCAGCGCAGGTCGGAAAAATGTTATCCCGGGAACAACCGCGCGAGCGCATTTACCGGTGGAGCGCCGTCGCCCTCTTCTTCTCGATCTTATTTACGAGCGGTTACACGATCTCGAAAGTTGTTTCCGGATATCGCGATCATCGCGCCGCGCTTGTGATTTTTGGGCGCGAGGTTCGCCATGAAGCGAAGGTGCATCATTGGCGATACGAGACGATCCGGTCAAGCGACGAAGGAATGTTGCTCTATTTGCAAAAAACACATTTCATCGAGCCGGACGAGGCGATCAGAGAATGGAACCGGGGTGCGCTGGATGCGCTGGTCGCGCCCACGGACGAAGCGCCGCGCCTGATGCGCGAGCTTTCAAATGCATCACTTTCGCCAATCCGACCAGTGGAGAGAAAGAATGAGCAAGACATCGGTTATGTTTTGCTCACGCGCTAAAGGGCGACGGTCGGTCGAAATGCTGGCTCGACTTTCGGGGGCGGAAATCTACTCTCGCCAGATGGGAAGCTGACAGCTTCCCCTACAGAAAAGCTGTTCGCCACATGCCCGAAGAAATTCCCAAGCGAGAAATGGAAGCGCTTTGGTGCCCGTGGCGCGTCGAATATTTCGAGCGCGAGAAACCCGACGCGAACTTTCTTTCCGAGGCGGCAAGAACAAGCGATGACGCCGCACACTTCGTAATCACACGGCGCAAGAATGCGTTTCTCATGATGAACCGGTATCCGTACGCGGTGGGCCACTTGATGGCGGTGCCGTATCGCAAGACGGCCGATCTTGCGGCGCTGGGTGAGAACGAAATTGTCGAGCTTTGGAATTTAGTGACGCATGCGCAAAGGCTGCTGCGTGCCACGATGAAAGCGCAAGGATTCAACGTCGGGCTGAACCTGGGCGAATGCGCGGGCGCGGGCATTGTGGATCACTTGCACGTGCACATTGTGCCGCGATGGAGCGGCGACACCAACTTTATGCCGATCCTTGCTGGCACTCGCACGCTTTCGGAAGGACTGCGCGGTCTTTATGACAAACTGATCGACGCGCAGGCGAAGATCGACATGCCGAAAGGCGCACGCGCATGAGCAATACTGCGTGGATCGAGCCGCCGCCGCCGCAAAGAGGGATGGGCTGTTTCGCAAAAGGCTGTCTCATCCTCGTTGTCTTTGTAATTGTCCTCGTGATCGCGTTCGTTGGCGGCTCTTACCTGGCCATTCGCTATCTCCGCAGCGAATATTTCGCGACGACACATGTGCAGTTGTCCACGAGCATGGCGACCGAACAGGAACAGGAAACGGTACGGGCCCGTTGGGACGCTTTTGAAAAAGCGGCGCATGCCGGTGAGCCGGCGCGGATCGAATTGACCGCGGATGATCTTAACGCGCTCATCGACTCCGAGCCGAAGTTGCGCGGCAAGGCGCATGTTTCCATTGACAATGACGTCGGCCATTTGCAAGTGAGCATCCCACTCGCCGACGTAAGATGGCTGCGCGGACATTACATCAATGCCGAATGCACGGTGCAATCGGCCGCCGGCGGAAGTCCGGCCGACGCGCGGATCACGCGCATTGTTGTCAACGGCCGCTCGGTGGGAGAGGAAGTGCTGCGCTGGCAGTACCGATCGTGGTCCTTGCGCGGTTACATGTCCGATTGGTCGAACAATAACAATCTGGAGAGATTTGAGATCGAAGACGGCAAAGTGGTGCTGCAGACAAAAGAGGGCCGCTAACACTACTGCATGATTTCGCGCGCAAAAACGTTGAGCTGTCCGTCCTCTTGTTTGCGCACCTCGGTGATTTCGAGCGGACGCGCTTCATCGCGGTTCACGACAGAGCCTTGTCGCGGGGGAGTGTAACCGGCGGGAAACTCGACGATGATACGCGTTGGTGAGCCCGCGCCAAAGCGAAGCACAGTCTCAGTAAGTTTCGTTCGCGGGCGAAGAACGGCGCGGTTGGCATCGGCAAAATTGACGACGAATTGCCCCCGCAAGTAAATGCGCTCGCCGGCAAGTCCGCGCTCGGCAATATCTCGCAAGTCGCCTGGGCCGATAAGTCGACCGAGCGGCATTTTCCCCGCCGGAAAAGTTTTCCATGTCCCGCCGCCGGCGGTTGACGCCAGCGCCGCTCCGGAGGAATCAGCCGGGACCGGTTGAGCGGGCAACACCGGTCCTTCGGTTGCGTTCGGCGCCGGGGAAAGGAGCGCGACCGCGGGCGCAGCTGAAACGGCGGGCAGGGCCGTCGGCACGGGCGGCGCAGATGGCGGAGCGACGGCGATCGGCGACGGAATTGTCGGGCTAGACTTTTGGGCGACTGCCGGTTGCGTTGCGGTCGAAGCGGGAGGCGCGGCAGGCGGCGGCGACGTGAGCTTCTGTTTCTTTGTCAGTTTCCCGCGTCTCGGCAACGGCGTTGTTTTTGCCAGCTTTGCATTTCTTGGCGGAACCTGCGCGATCGGCGGCGCTTCGACTGCCTTGGCCGGCTCGATTCGAACCAATTCATTCTGCGCGGGAGGGGGCGTGCCGCTGGGTGGCAGGCCAATGATTGGCACCTGACCCTGAGGTCCCGCGGCCTGCCGTCGATAATTAACGTAGTGTAACTCGGCCCTTGTGCGCATTTGCTCTTTAAATAACGGCCAGCCCGCCGCGAGATTGAGATTGAGAGGTGGTTCAAGCGTGAACGTGCCCGGCCCGCGCGTGATTGTATAGGTGCCGTAAAGTAATGGGATGGCAGTGATCATAATGCGACCATCAGTCAGCCGCTCCGCGTGAATGACAGCGGAAAGATCGTGCGTGCGTTCGAGTTTGATTTCCAAACCAACATTGAGCGTTTGCTTCATCAACGGCGCGACGTCGGAGTCGGCCGGGTAAACGTGCTCCATGAGCAATTCGGCGTGATCGACTGCATTGGTGAGCGCGACCATCCCCGAGGTGAAAACATCGTTTGGCCCGAGTTCGTGGGCTTCCATCATGATGAATCGGCCGGTCACGTACGGCACCAATCCGGGCACCTGCGTGTAATTTCGAATATAATTGCGCGCTAATTCAGCATTGGCTTTGACAAGTTCGGCGGCGCCCATCGCGACATAGCGGTCGTAGAGCTGCTTTGCGTTCAGGAATTCGCCGGTCGGCGCGGCAGTTAACTCGAAGCGTTTCGGTGGCTCAATCTTGTGCAGCCTTTGCAGAATCCGATAACTCTCCGGCCGTTCCGGTTGATCGAAAATGTAAAAACTGCCGAGCCATGCGGCAAAGGCAAGCCCGGTCAGGAGCAGGATCGCCACCGTCCACGCAAAATAATTGATGCGGCGCCGCGGACGCGGGTACGGCTCTTCATAATTAAAACGGCCGTAGTCCATTTAACCGAAAGCGGGAAAATTCCTCGGTTTCAAACCGGTCGCGCTGCTTCGAACGAGGAACCGCATCCGCAAGTGCGCGACGCATTGGGATTGACGATGTGAAACCCCACATCCGTCAAACCGTCGCGAAAATCCAGAGTAGCATCGCGCAAATATTGGGCGCTCTCATTGTCGATGAAAAACTCGAGCCCATCGCGTTGCACCACGGCGTCCGCCGTCTTTTTCTCACCCAGCGTCATCTCATAATGCAATCCCGAACAACCGCCCTTCACAATTTGAACGCGCAGTCCTTTGCCCGCTTTCGGCTGCCCTTTGAGCAAGTTGCGAAGCTGCCGCACTGCGTTTTCGGTGACGTTGATCATCTGTTTTTAAAGTACGGCGCGGGCCGGTCAAGTCAACCAATCCACCGAATCGAATTCGCAATCCGCATTCCTCATTCTACAATCTCCAATCAGATGAGCCGCATTCGATTGCTGCCGGAGATCGTCGCCAGCCAGGTCGCGGCCGGCGAAGTGGTGGAGCGCCCCGCTTCCGTGGTGAAAGAACTCATCGAGAACAGCATCGACGCCGGCGCGCGTAAGATCGACATCTTGATTCGGCGCGGTGGAATTTCGCTCGTCCGCGTGATCGATGACGGCTGCGGCATGGATCGCGATGACGCGCTCCTTTCGCTCGAACGTCATGCCACGAGCAAGATTCGTTCGGCGGCAGATCTTCATGCGATTGCCACACTTGGATTTCGCGGAGAAGCTTTGCCAAGCATCGCGAGTGTTTCGCGCTTTCGACTGACGACGCGCGAAGCGGACGCTGTCGCCGGCACCGAAATCATCGTGAACGGCGGCAAGATCGACATTGTGCGCGACGGCGGCGAAGCACCTGGAACGCAAGTCGAGGTGCGTTCTCTTTTTTACAATCTGCCCGCCCGCCGGAAATTTCTTCGCTCGGAGAACACCGAAAGCCGGAATATCGAGCACCAGCTCCACCTCCAGGCGATCGGACATCCCGAGATTGCTTTCACCTTTGTGCGCGACGATCGGCTCGTGTTTCAACTTCCGCGGGCGGCAAATCTCCATGACCGCATCCGGGACTTGCACGGAAACGAATTGCTCGAGCGGTTGCTTCCCTTGACCAGCGCCGGGCTGGGTAAGATCGACATCGGCGGATTGATCGGGCAGGCGGGCGTGAGCCGGCAAACGCGGGCACAGCAGCTCGTCTTTGTGAATGGCCGCGCGATTGAAAGCCCGGTGGTCACGGCGGGATTGCGCGAGGGCTATCATACCGCGCTCATGAAAGGGCAATTTCCCGTAACGTTCCTTTTCTTAAATCTCGATCCAGCGTCGGTGGATGTGAACGTCCATCCCGCGAAACGCGAGGTCCGGTTTCGCGATCCAACTGGGGTGCGCGAGGCCGTGGTCAATTCTATTCGGCGCGCGCTTGAAGGTGGGCGCGGCGACTGGCAGGAGAAATTTCGCGCACCAAATATCTCGCCATTATCAGCGCTGCCGATCGAACGGGAGACGCGACCAATCGAAGTGCAGCCCGCGTTTGCGCAGCAAACAATCGAGACGCTGCCGCGTGTTGCGCCGAGCGGGTTCGAGGGGCCCCGTAAACTACCGGACACGACGACGCCTGCCGAACAGAGGATCGACAAGAAGGTTCCTCAGCAATTTCAGATCATCGGCGTTTTGAACAAACTTTACGTCTTGATGGAGAATGCGGACGGGCTCGTCCTGGTCGATCAGCATGCGGCGCATGAGCGCATTCTTTTTGAGGAATTGCGCCGGCGAATGGAGGAACAGGGTGTTCCCTCCCAGAAATTGCTGCTTCCTCAAACTTTCGATCTCTCCCCGCGCGACGCCGAATGGGTCGAGCGCAACATGTCGATTTTGCAAAAAATGGGAATCGGTATCGAAGGGTTCGGACCGAACACTTTCAAGATCGACTGTCTGCCGGCATTCTTGAAAACGTCCGATCCGGTCAGCTTCATGCAGCGAGTTGTTGATGATCTCAAGAGCGCGAGCAACAGCAGCTCACCATTGCGCCTGGGCGAAGAGACGATCGCAAAAACGGTTTGCCGTCATGCCGTGAAAGCCAATGATCCGCTGCGCTATCTCGAAGTTGAAAAACTCATCCAGGATTTGCTTGGCTGCGATCTGCCTTATTGCTGTCCGCACGGACGGCCGACGATGATTCAAATTTCGCTGGCGGAGTTGGAGAAGAAATTCGGCCGGCGAAGTGCGATCCAAACTTAAGCGTGGCCGAAGCTTGGAAGTTGGAAGTTGAAGGTTGGACGCTGGACGTTCAACCTTCCCTCGGATGAAGGAGAACGAAAAAGCCGCGCTCATCACCGGAATCGGAGGCCAAGATGGTTCCTACCTGACCGAGCTACTCCTGGAAAAAAATTACACCGTTCATGGAATGGTGCGGCGCACGAGCAATTTGCTGCGCTCACGCATCGAGCACCTGCGGCGCGATGAGAAGATTTACGGCCAACGATTTTTTTTGCATTATGGCGATCTATCGGACGGAACAACGTTACGCCGCATTTTCCGCAACGTGCGCCCGACTGAGCTTTATCATCTGGCGGGACAAAGCCATGTCGGCCTGAGTTTCGAAATCCCTGAATCCACCTGCGAAGAGGCGGGAATGGCGACGCTGCGCTTGCTCGAGATCGCGCGGGATCAGCCCGCGCCGGTGCGATTCTACCACGCATCAAGCTCGGAAATTTTTGGCAATGCAACTGAAACACCGCAAACGGAGAACACCCCGATGTTTCCGGCCAGCCCTTACGGCTGCGCCAAAGCGTTCGCCACACAACTGGCGCGCGTTTACCGGCAATCGTACGGGCTGTTTGTTTGCAACGGTATTCTCTATAATCACGAATCGCCGCGGCGCGGCGAGAATTTTGTTACGCGCAAGATCACGCGCGGGGTGGCGCGGATTGCGCGCGGCCTGGATGTCGATCTTGTCCTGGGCAATCTGGAGAGTCGGCGAGACTGGGGCCGCGCCCAGGATTACGTGAGAGCCATGTGGCTGATGCTACAACACAAAACCGCGGACGATTATATCGTAGCGACCGGTGAAACGCATTCCGTGCGCGAATTTGTTGAGGCCGCCTTCGCCGTTGTCGATCTTCCCTGGAAAAAATATGTGAAGCGCGATCCCTCTTTCGATCGTCCAATCGAGCCGGCGAGTCTGGTCGGTTGTGCGGACAAGATCCGCCGGGTGCTTGGGTGGAAGCCGACCGGAACTTTTCCGCAGCTGGTACGTGAGATGGTCGAGGCCGAACTGGCGGCGATCGAAGTAAAAAGTGGAAAGTAGAAATTAAAGAAGAGGAGAAATTTTTTATGCACGATTTTCTCTTGTCGATCTTGCTCGGCATCGTTGAAGGGCTCACCGAATTCCTCCCCGTAAGCTCGACCGCGCATCTCCGGATTGTTGAGGCGCTCCTCAATCTCGATCTCCACGATAGCTTTTGGAAGATGTACACGATCGTGATCCAGTTGGGCGCGATCCTGGCGTTGCCAGTTTATTTTTGGCAACGGATCATTCAATTCCTCGGCACATTTCCGAGGGGCGAACGCGGCGACCGCAACTTTGTTACTCATCCGCTCAGTCTCACGATGATCGCTTTCGTGGTCACGGCTCTTCCCTCATGGGCATTGACAAAGTTGATTGGTAAAAATTTGGAAAGCTTGACGGTGATGGCGCTGGCGCTGCTCATCGGCGGGATCGTGATGTGGATTGTCGATGCAACTTTTACGCGCCCGCGCGTGACGCACATGGAGGAAATGAGTTTGCCCCAAGCGGTGTGGATCGGCGCGGTGCAGATCCTTTCCGCGGTTTTTCCCGGTACGTCGCGGTCGATGTCCACGATCGCGGCCGGACAAGTGGCCGGTCTCTCGCGGCCGGCTGCGCTCGAGTTTTCTTTCTTTCTTTCCATGCCGACGATGATTGTGGCGACCTTGTACGATCTTTACAAAACGCTCGCGCCCAATCGCAATTTCGCAACGGAAGGCAATCTGGCGCCGCTGGCGGTGAATACGCACCAATGGGTTTTGCTCGCGATCGGCTTCGTTGTTTCGTTCATCGTCGCGCTCGGTGTGGTCGCCTGGTTTATACGCTGGGTGCGCACCCGAGGCTTTGCACCGTTCGCCGTTTACCGGATCGCGCTCGGAGCCATCATTTTGTTGGGGCTTGCCTTGCGTGGTGTAAGCTAAAATCGACTGCCAATGGAAAACGACGCAATCCTTCCCGATCTGCAAAGCTGCCTGCTTTGCGAAGATGTCCGTTGTGAATTCAACGGAATGCAGACGCTGATCGGCGTGATTAACGTTATCCCGGCGCCGGCCCTGCCAGTCAATTGCTTGCGTCTTTGCATCTGGGCGCGTTGGTGCAGCGGGGCGGGAAAATTCCGGCAAAAGTCGCGAATCGTGGGAGTGGATGAACAACAAGTCATTGCTCAGGCGGAAGTGGAGTTCGTGCTCAAGGAGATGGAAGGGCATGCGACGAACGTGCATTACTTCGGCGGCGTTCAGTTTCAGCAGTACGGGTTGCATCACGTCGAGATTTATCTCGAGGACGAGTTGCGATTGCGCTTTCCGCTTCCGGTGGTGCGGATCGCCGCGAAATAGCGGTTAAGTTCCAAGCTTTCTATAAATCGGCGCTTGCCATGAAGGATGAATTCCTCTATGACGGGCGCTTTCGATGCGGGAAAAATTTCTTGCCGGAGTTTTATGCGGGTTTGCCGTTCTCACGCAAAGCCGCGCACAGGAAGTAGAAGTTCCGCGAGAGAGCAGTGCAAAAGTTGCCACGTCGGCCACTCTCCCGGAAGAACCGAAGACGCAAACTCGCGTGGAGCAGACGAACATTTCTCAACCACCTGACCTTACGGCCGAGCAAATGCGAAAGGCGGGATCGCTCGCGGCTGAGCGAGTGAAAAGAGAATCTCAGCCCGAGCGAACGAGCACACCGGAGACGCCCAAGCCGCAGACGACGAAGCCGGAAATTGTTCGACCGATAGATCGACCAGCACGCGAGAAAGAACCAATTGCTGCCGAGCAAATGGCTTTCCACGGCGACACTGCATTTACGAAATTAGCGGACGGTTTCGATTTTCCAGTGGGGAGACCGGACGCACAAGGTTACTACAAAGCGCGCGGCTTCCAATCGCAGGGGCATCCGGGCGAGGATTGGGACGGAAGCGGCGGCGGCAACACCGACTTGGGCGATCCGATCTATAGCATTAGCAATGGTGTCGTTGTGTTCGCGCGCGATTGTCACATGGGCTGGGGAAACGTCGTGATCGTGCGACATGCTTATCGTGAAGGCGGCAGCATTAAAAATATCGATTCACTTTACGGCCATCTCGATCGGATCCTTGTGCAGCGCGGCCAGCGGGTAGCGCGGGGCGAGCAGGTCGGGACGATGGGTACGGCGCACGGTCTTTACGATGCGCATCTTCATCTCGAAATCCGCAAGAACATCGAGATCGGAATGAGCCGGGCCGCGTTTGCGTGCGACTCCAGCAATTACTACGATCCCAGCCAATTCATTCTCTCTCATCGACATCTTCAGACAGGTTGGGGCAAATATCGCATCGCGATGAACACCTTTACGCATGATGCGCTTATCGATTGGGACAAGGCCCGAAATTATTCGCACGATAGTGGCGGAACCAATGAGTCGGCCGCCGCCTTGAAAAAGGCAGTCGCGTCGCAGCATTAAACTGCGGCGCTGAAATAATTGGGGGACGGACCCGCTGTCGTCTCCCAATTGTGATTTAAATGCGGCCAGCCAGAGCAAGGATCAGCACGATCAATAAAATCAGGCCGATCCCGCCGCTCGGATAATAACCCCAGCCCGAACTGTATGGCCAGGCCGGGAAAGCTCCGATCAGGAGAAGCACGAGGATAATCAGCAGAATTGTGCGCATTCGCGAAGGCTATTTGTGTCCACGGTCAGATGGCAATCCTTATCTTCGGTCTCCATAAGTGGGAGCGGGCGGGAGCGACTGAAAAGATCGACAAGTAATCGGGACCAAAATGTCTTGCAGTGGTCTCGCGCCAACCTATTGTTCGTCCGCACTCCCGAGTGCATTCGGCCGGATGCATCGGGAAATTTTTTGCCTGTTTCGAATTCCGATGGCGAACACGATTCTAATCGGCGCGCAATGGGGCGACGAAGGGAAGGGGAAAATCATCGATGTGCTCACGGCAAAAGCCGACGTCGTCGTCCGCAGCCAGGGCGGGAACAATGCGGGCCACACCGTGATCCATCGTGGCGCCAAATACATCCTGCACATGATCCCGTCGGGAATTCTCCGGCGCGGGAAGACGTGCGTGATCGGCAACGGCGTAGTGATCGATCCAATCGCGCTCCTCTCCGAGATGGACAGCTTGCGCAAATTGGGGATCAAAATTGGAAAAAACTTGCTGATTAGTGATTGCGCCCATCTCGTTTTGCCTTATCACCGCGTCATCGACGAACAGCGTGAGCTGCGCAAAGGCCGCGCGAAAATAGGGACGACCAAACGCGGGATCGGCCCGGCCTATGGCGATAAAGCCGCCCGCACTGGGCTGCGCGTTTCCGATTTGATGCAACCGATCCTTTTCTCAAAAAAGTTGCAGGCCAAGATTGTCGAGAACAACAGCATTCTCCAGGCCCTCGGCGCAAAGCCGATCAGTTTTCGCGAGGTGAACGAAAGTTATCTCGCGGCGGGGGAAAAGTTGCGCCCGTTCGTTTGCAACACGGTAGTTTATCTTCATCGCGCTCTTCAGCGCGGCAAGGAAATTCTCTTTGAAGGCGCACAAGGGACGTTTCTCGATATCGATCACGGTACTTATCCATACGTGACTTCATCAAATACGACTGCGGGCGGCGCGTGCACGGGCACGGGAGTACCGCCGCACCGGATGGACCGCGTGGTAGGAGTGATGAAAGCGTATACGACACGCGTAGGCGAAGGGGCGTTGCCCACCGAAGATCGACAATTAGCCGCAACGCTTCACAAACTGGGCCGCGAATTTGGAGCGACAACCGGGCGTGCCCGCCGCTGCGGCTGGTTTGATGCCGTGGCCACGCGTTATGCAACGATGATTAACGGCATCGACGAGCTTGCCATCACAAACCTGGACGGGCTCGACCATGTCGATCCTATCCGTGTTTGTGTGGCGTATCGGCTGAATCAAAAACGTCTGGATGTTCCACCGTGCGACGCAGCGCAGCGCGATAATTGCGAACCGATTTACAAAGAAATGCGCGGCTGGAATCAATCCACGCATTCAGCGAGAAAACTTTCGCAACTTCCTTCAGCAGCAAAAGATTACGTCAAATACATTTCCGCACTCACCGGAGCCAAATTATCGATCGTCAGTGTCGGGCCGGCTCGCGGTGAAACGATTATTTTGTAGCCGTGGCCTCCATGAAATCTGTTCCCCGGCACGTCGCCATCATCATGGACGGCAATGGTCGATGGGCAAGGGCGCGCGGTCTCCCGCGGATCAAAGGACATGAACAAGGAGCGCAGGCCGCGCGCGAATGCGTGGAAGGCTGCGGCGAACTCAAGATCGAATACCTCACTCTTTACGCTTTTTCCGCCGAAAACTGGCAACGCCCGAAAAGCGAGGTCTTCGCCCTAATGCGCCTGCTCGAGAAATTTTTAAAGGAAAAAACGCCCGAACTGGTCGAGAAAAATGTTCGCCTTCAGGCAATCGGCCGGCTGACCGACCTTCCCGGGACTTGCCAGGAGCAACTTCACAAAACGATCGAGCAAACCGCCGGCAACAATGGACTCACGCTGATTCTGGCGCTCAGTTATGGCGGTCGTCTGGAAATCATCGATGGAATCAAAAGCCTGCTTCGCGCGGTCGAGCTCGGCCACATCGACAAGGCGATGATCGACGTTGAGATGTTCAGCAAACATCTCTATACGCGATATTATCCCGATCCCGATTTGCTCATCCGCACCTCGGGCGAAATGCGTTTGTCGAACTTTCTCCTTTGGCAGCTTTCTTACACGGAAATGTATGTGACGCCGAAACTGTGGCCCGATTTCACAAAAAAGGACCTCTTCGCTGCGGTTGAAGAATATGGGCGAAGACAACGCCGCTACGGCGCAGTCGAATAATTTGTAGCGGCGGTCTGTGACCGTCGGATATTTTTATTCGGCACTCGCAGAGCGCCGCTACAGGTTCAGACGAACGCTTCCGCTACCGAATCGGCCAGCGATTTTCCAGCGGTCGTCAGCACGAAATTGCCATTTGATTGTCGAAGCAAACCGAGCGCGACGAACTCTTGCGTTTCCTTCGGCCATGCTTGGAGCGATTCCGCCGAGATCCCTTCAACGGTACGCAATGAAAAAGCGATTCGCTCGGCGCGCTTCATTTCGGGAGTGAGTTGCTCCATTGTCCCCATGGCCGATTTTCCCGATAAAATCCGGCCGGCGTAATCGCGATAATCAGAAACGTTCTGCCAGCGCTGTGACCCGCGGGTTGAAAATGCGCTTGGACCGATCCCAAGATAATCTTCGCCCGCCCAATAAGCGCTATTGTGTGCCGAGGAGAAGCCGGGCCGCGCGTAGTTCGAGATTTCGTAATGTTCGTAGCCCGCATTTTGCAAGATCGACATCGTCATTTCGAACAACTGCGCGTCGACATCTGGATCGGCGTGGAACTCGCCGCGCGCCTGCCGGAGGAAAAATTCCGTGTCCTCCTCGTAAGTCAGACAGTAAGCAGAGATATGTTCGGGTTGCAGGCTGATCGTTTTCTCCAGGGTCGAGCGCCACTGCGGCGTGGTTTGGCCCGGCAGCCCGAACATAAGATCGACATTTATATTCGTGAACCCCGCCGCGCGCAGAATGAAAAATGACTTCTCCGCCTGCGGCGCATTGTGTTCTCGCCCGAGAATTTTTAGCAATTCCTCGTCCCAGGATTGCACGCCGAGACTGATTCGATTCACACCGTGCTCCTGAAACAAAGCAGCCTTGCGCGGGGAGACGCTTCCTGGATTCGCCTCCACCGTCCATTCTGTCAATGTCGAGAGATCGAGCAGGGCACGAAAGCCTTTGAGCAGACGTTCAACCTGCGAAGTGGTGAGAGCGGTTGGCGTGCCGCCACCGAAGTAAATTGTCGATGGAAGGAGATGTCGATCTTGGGTGTGGTGCTTAAGTTCGCACAACACCGCTTCACAGAAGCGCTCGGTTTGTGATCGATCGAGCAGCTCTTTGTAAAACGCGCAGTACGGGCAAATGCGCGCACAAAACGGGATGTGCAGATAGAGGTGTCGAATCGGAGCGGGCGCCGGTTCTGATTTGCCGCAGTTGTGATTCTTCCTGTTGTTCATAGAGTCCGTTGCCATCTCTCAGGTCGTTGTCGATGCGAAACGTAGCCCTTCTTTTTTTGTGCGCCATCACGTTCGCGCAAGCGCAAGGACCACGGCCAACGCCTGCTCCGTCCATCGTTTACGCCGTGCACGATCCGGATGCGATTAAAGATTACGAAGCAAATCCGCGCGTCCTGCACGCTATGGTGGATCGACTCGTTCTCGCTGCGACCGGGCAATCGGAAGTGGCCACGGCGTGGGCAACGCTGGTTTCTCCGAATGACAAGATTGGAATCAAAATCTCAGCGGCAGGCGGCGAACTTTTCACGACGCACCATGATGTGGTCAACGCGATCGTCGATGGTCTGGCCGCGGCCGGACATTCACGCGGCAGCATCATCGTGTGGGACCGTTCTCTGGGCGGAATCAAGGACGCGGGTTATCGGCCAGGCTCCGATGGTTATCAATTGAAAGCGATTGCGCCGCGCGATGGCTACGATGCCAAGGCGGTTCTTTCCGCGCCGTTCATCGGGAAATTGGTGTGGGGCGATCTCGAGTATCAGGGAAACAAAGGGAAAATGCCGCTTCTTTCCGATACGGAGAACACGAGCAACTTAAGTCATTTCTCGCGCATCCTTTCGACTGAGGTCACAAAAATCATCAACGTTCCGGTGATGAGCAGCAGTGAAACCAACGGCATCGCCGGTTGTCTCTATAACGTGACGATCCCGAACATCGACAACTGGCGCCGTTTTACCCAGGGCTTCGGTTTTGGCGCGGGGAGTATCGCGGAAATTTACAGCACTCCGCTGATCGCAAAGAAAGTCGTGCTTAATTTGATGGACGGTCTGGTCGCGCAATATGCGGGAGGGCCGCAGTCGCAGCCGAACTACGCGCTGCATCACGCCACGCTCTACGCGAGCAAGGACCCAGTGGCGCTGGACGTCGTTGCGTTGAAACGATTGGAGCAATGGCGCGCTCGCTCCAGCCTGCCGGCCATTGGTCACATGGCGGATTACGTAAAGGTTGCGGGCCAGCTCGGTCTGGGAAACTCGGACCCGAATCGCATCGAGATCAAGAATGTAGGGCGCTGAATTTTGCGTGTGACAGTTTATAAAGCACGGAACTAATAAAATGGCTTCCTCGCGATTTCACAGCCCGCTCCTGCGCTCAGTTTCGCGATCGTTCTACCTGTCCATTCGTATTTTGCCGGCGCGACTGCGTGAACCAGTGGCGCTGGCCTATTTGCTGGCGCGGACGACGGATACCGTGGCAGACACCGCGCGAATTTCGGGAACGCTGCGAGCGGAGACCCTGCAAACATTATCGAACGCGATCCAAGGCAAAGCTCCGCAAGGCTCCCTTGATTCGCTCGCCGCGACGAGCTCACCCGTTCGGGTCGCCCATCCATCTCGCTCGGCTCCCGTCGGCTCGATTGTCGATCTTGTCGCGTCGTTCGCGCCGTTGCAGGAAAATGCGAACGAGCGAGCGCTCGTTGAATCTTTGCCCCATTGTTTGGAATGGCTGGACCAGCTGAGCGCGGCTGACCGTAACGACGTCTGTGCCGTGCTTGAGAAAATCACCCGGGGCCAAACGTTCGATCTGCAATATTTCGATAACCCCGCCAACATTTGTGCGCTCGCCACCGCAGCCGATCTGGATGAATACACGTTTCTGGTCGCGGGTTGTGTCGGGGAATTCTGGACGCGGCTTTGCTTTCGGCATCTCCCGAAGTTCGCGGAGCTGGGCGAACACGAGATGCTCGATCTCGGGAAGCGCTACGGAATGGGACTTCAGTTGATTAACATCCTGCGCGATGCCGGTTCCGATCTTCGAGCCGGACGATGTTATTTTCCGGAGGATGAATTGGCCGCGGTCCATATGCGCGCGGCGCAAATTGTTCGCGAGCCGGATCGCTTTCAACCAATCTATCAAAAGTGGGCTGAAAAGGCCGAGCGCGGGCTCGCGGCGGGAATGCAATATTCGCGGGCGATTCGAAATCGACGGGTCCGCGCCGCGACGGTTCTGCCGGCGCTGATCGGCGCGCGCACCGTCGCGCTTTTGCGCGACGCGGGCCGCACGGCGTTGCAGCGCAAGGTCAAAGTCCAACGCCGCGAAGTGCGCGGGATGATTGCCTCGGTCGCCATCACGCTCGCGGCACGGTCACAGATTGACGAGATGTTTCGCCGCTTTTCGAAACTGTAGCGGCGAGCTATGACCGCCGAGCGAATTAATGCGACGCTCACAGAGCGCCGCTACAGAAAATAATTTCGTTGTTTCTCCGTGATCGGTCGTTCCAGGCGCTCCAGCACTTGAAGCATGTCTTCCCAGACTTTCCGTTTTTCCGAAGGTGCCTGGTTTCGCAGCAAATACGCCGGGTGATAAGTAATCATCAACGGCGTCCCGTTGTAAGAGTGCCATCTGCCGCGTAATTCCCGCATCGTCCCGCGCGTCCCGAGCATGCCTTCGACGGCCACGGCGCCGAGCGCGACCAGGACCTTCGGTTGAATAATGTCGATCTGTTCGACCAGATACGGTCGGCAGGTTTGCATCTCGAGTGGTGTCGGCGCCCGATTTCCAAATGAGCCGGGCGGCATATCCGGCCGGCATTTGAGAATGTTCGCGATATAAACGTCCTCGCGCGCAAAACCCATCGCCTTGATGATTTTCGTGAGCAGCTGTCCGGCGCGTCCGACGAACGGTTCGCCTTGCGCGTCTTCATCCGCGCCAGGCGCTTCGCCGATGAACATGATCTCAGCGTCCGGATTTCCTACGCCGAAAACCGTCTGCGTTCGCGAGCAGGCGAGGTGCGGACACTTGGTGCAAACGCGAACGCGTTCACGGACCGGCGCGAGCAGCGTGGCCTTATCGGGAACACTGCGGTCGAGGCGCGTGAGCGAGATTCTCGATGCGCGCGGCAATCGATCCCTCGTCTCGCGAATTTTCTCCAGCGCCGCGATGACGAGATCAAGAGCAGGTTCCTGCATCCAGGACGATCATCCAAAATTTTGCGCACAACCGCAAATCCTTTGATGATGTCGAAATGAATGCGCGACTTTCGGATTACGATTATGATCTGCCGTCCGACCTGATCGCGCAGCGACCGCTTCCGCGCCGCGACGAGTCCCGCATGATGGTTCTGCGTCGCGCTGCGCAGACAATCGAACATCGACAACTCACTGAATTAAAAACGCTGC
>WNEY01000922.1_pt1 | contig 19659 bp, 14 predicted proteins | sample 5400531 | NCBI WGS metagenome assembly WNEY01 (sample SAMN13153338, study PRJNA577476) | soil metagenome | isolation source: 200 cm saprolite under Douglas fir tree site 1 | place: USA:California | collected 2015-04-18
GGTCGTGGCTTGTGGTGAATGGAGTTCTGGTGCCGGATCGGGGCGGGCCTGCGGGAAGGCTGGGGCCGCTGGAGGCCGAGGTGCTGTCCGTGCTCTGGGGCTCAGGCGGCCCGATGACGGTGCGTGCCGTGGCCCAGGAACTCAACTCGGGGCGCGGCGCGCCGCTGGCCTACACCACGGTGATGACGGTGATGTCCCGGCTGGCGCGCAAGGGGATCCTGGCCCGGTCCCGCTCCGGCCGCGGGTACGCCTACCTGCCTGTTGCGGCCGATACCGCCGAGATCGCCGTCCGCGGCGTGCTTGCCGAGTTCGGGGACGCGGCGCTGGCCAGGTTCGTCGAGCGGGTCGAGCTGGACCCCGGGCTGCGCGGGCGGCTGCGGCGGCTGATGGAGGAGCAGCGATGATCAGGCTGCTGCACCGGGCCGCAGGCGGATCATGCTGGCCGCTGCTGGGGGTGGTGGTGATGGCGCACGGGGCCCTGGCCGTACTCGCCGTAGCCGAGTACGCGACGCTCGGCTGGCTGCTGCGGACCCGCTTTGACCTGGCCGCGGTGACTCTCATGCTCGTCAGCGCGCTGGCCGGACTGGCCGCCAGCACGCGGGTGGCAGCCCGGGCGGCCGGCGGATCCCGGGCATTGCGGCAGCTCGTGCGGTCGGCCCGCCAGCCATTGCCGCGGCAGCTGCAGTCGGCCACGGCGGCGCTCGGGATCGCGGGCCGCGTCGACCTGGTCCGCGCCAGGCAGCCGTTCGCGGTCACCTACGGCCTGGCGCGCCCGCGGATCCTCATCAGCGCTGACCTGGCCGATACCCTCAGCCCGGCCGAGCTTTCCGCAGTGCTCGCCCACGAGCGGTACCACCTGCGACACCGGGATCCGGCGCGGCTGCTCGCCGCCAGCCTGCTCGCCGCATACGGCTGCTACCTGCCGGCCGCACGGTGGCTCGCTGGCCGGGTGGCGCTGCGCCGGGAGCTGGCCGCCGACCAAGCCGCCGCCGCCCGTGCAGGGCGCGGCGCGCTGGCCGGCGCGCTGCTGAAGCTCGCCAGCCTGCCAGCCTGCTCCGCCGTCGCCGCGGCTAACCCGGCAGGCGATCCGGCCGCGTCGCTGGAAGCCAGGATCGCCCAGCTCGAAGACGGGAACCCGCCGCGGCCGCGGCTCGGTCCAGGCCGCATGCTGGCCAGCGCCGGCGGCATGGCAGTGCTGGCGGCGGCGGGAATGTGCTGCGTCGGGCTTTCCCAGGCCCTCCAGGGAGGCGTGCTGTGAAGGCGAATCGGGGTGCGGCGTGAACCGGTACTGCGTGGGCCCGGCGATGGCGGTGGACTGGGGCGAGCAGGAACTGGCCCCGGGAGACCGGCGGCGGATGATCTGGCGGGTGCTGTCCTACTTCCGCCCCTACCGGCGGCCCGGCCTGCTGGTCGTGGCCTGCATCGCGGTCCAGGCCGTGCTAGGGCTGGCGCCGGCCGTCGTGTTCCAGCGGCTGATCAATACCCTGGCCGGCCGGCACCCATCGTTTGCGCATGTGGGGTTGCTGGTCGCCGCGGGCATCGGCGCCGCGATCGCGGGCGGGCTGACCGGGGTCGCGCAGGCGTACCTGTCGACCGTGATCAGTCAGGGCATCGTGGCCAGGCTGCGCCGCCAGCTGTTCAGCAGGCTGCTGGACCAGCCGGTCGCCTTCTTCACCCACGGCAAGGCCGGTGACCTGCTGTCGCGGATCAACACCGACATCGACGGCGTCGAGGACGTGGTGACCGACACCGTGTTCGGGCTGGTCTCCAGCGCGCTGGTCACGATCGCGACGCTGGCCCTGATGCTGTCGTTCTCCTGGCAGCTGACCCTGGCAGTCGTGGTGATGATTCCGCTGGTCGGGCTGCCCGCCCGGCGCGCCGGGCGGGCCACGTACAAGGCCCGCGGGCAGACCCAGGTCCAGCGCGGGCAGATGACCGCTTACCTGCAGGAGATCCTGGGCATCTCCGGGATCATGCTGGTCAAGGCATTCGGCAAGGAGCCGGCCGAGCGTCAGCGCTTTGCCGGGATGAACGACGAGCTACAGGCGCTGGAGATCAGGCAGAACCTGATCGGCCAGTGGTTCGGCATGCTGATGTCCACCCTGCAGACCGCCGGCCCGGCGCTGATGATCCTGTTCGGCGGCTGGCTGGTCGTCACCGGGCGGGCCAGCGTCGGCACCGTGTTCGTGTTCGCCACCGTACTGGGCGCCCGGCTGGCCGGCGCGGTCACCTCGCTGGCCGGGATGCACGTCAACATCAACGGGTCCCTGGCCCTGTTCGGGCGGCTGTTCGCCTACATCGACCGCGCGCCCGAGATCACCGATCACTCGCGCGCCGTCAACCTCGGGGACGTCGACGGCAGCGTCCGGCTCGACCATGTCAGCTTCACTTACGCCGGCGGTACCCGCCCCGTAGTGGACGACGTCACTGCGGACATCGAGCCGGGCCAGCTAGTCGCCCTGGTCGGGCCAAGCGGCGCCGGGAAGACCACGATCACCGGCCTGGTCGCCCGTTTCTTCGACCCGCAGCAGGGCCGGATCCTGGTCGACGGCGCCGACCTGCGCGATGTCACACGCGAGTCGCTCACCCGGCAGCTGGGCATGGTGTTCCAGGACACCTTCTTGTTCCACGCCTCGATCGCCGACAACCTGCGCTACGCCCGCCCCGACGCCGGCGACGCCGACCTTGTCGCCGCCGCCAGGGCAGCCCACCTGCACGACTTCATCGGCTCCCTGCCCGACGGGTACGACACGATGGTCGGCGAGCGCGGGCACCGGCTGTCCGGCGGGGAGAAGCAGCGGGTGGCGATCGCCCGGGTGGTGCTACGCGACCCGCGGATCCTGATCCTGGATGAGGCCACCTCCAGCCTCGACTCGGTTTCCGAGCAGCACATCCAGGCCGCGCTGCGGCCGCTGCTGCGCGGCCGCACCTCGATCGTCATCGCCCACCGGCTGTCCACGATCCTGGCCGCCGACAAGATCCTCGTCCTCGACCACGGCCGGCTCGTAGATCAGGGCAGCCACGCCGAACTGCTGGCCCGCGGCGGCCTGTACGCCGACCTCTACCACCGGCAATTCCGCAACCAGCCCGAACCCGGCGCAGCCGCCAGCGCTACCGCAGCGGCCGGCGGCGGCCGGGTCGCCGCGCAGCCGGCCAGCGCCACAGCCTGACGGCAACTGCCATGACCCCCGTGCTGAGCTAGCGAAGGAGACCCTCCCGGTGACACGAAGCGACGATGACCCGGTCGCCGTTGCACTGATACGTGCGATCCGCACGGGAGACCTCGCCCGAGCACCCGCGTGACCCTACCTGCCGGAATTTGACGATCGGGGAGCTGACGCGGCGGACCGGCGTGCGGGTGTGGCATTCCCGGCTGCGGTGCTGCCCGCCGCCCTACAGGGCGAGCTGCTCCAGCGCCGTGAGGTAGGCCTCGCTGTAGGTGGGAAACTGAGCCACCTGGTCGAGCAGCACGTCGACGGGGATCTGGGCGCGGATGGCCAGGGCGGCCTGGTGAATCCACTCGCTGGCCAGCGGGGCAACTGCCCAGGCACCGACCAGGACCCGGCGGCCGCGGTCGGCCAGCAGCCCGAGGGCCCCGCGGGGGTCCCGCTCGTAGGTCCATGGCCGGGTGATCGCATCGGCCAGGCCGGTCTGAGCGGCGGCGGTGTCGATGCCGCGGCGCTGGGCCTGCCCGACGGTGAGACCGACGGCGGCGATCTCGGGGTCGGCGAACACCACCCGGGGTATGCCGTCGTAGGACGCGGCGCGCTGGCGGCCCAGGATGTTGTCGGCGACGACGCGGCCCTGGTACATGGCGACGTGGGTGAACAAGGCGACCCCGGTGACATCCCCGACCGCCCACAGGCCTTCGCCGGCCCGGCAGCGCTCGTCCACGGGAATGGCCCCACGCTCGCCGGGCTCGATGCCGACGGTGTCCAGGCCGAGGCCCGCGATGTCTGGCCGCCGGCCGGCGCCGAGGATGATCACGTCGGTCTCGACCTGGCTGCCGTCGTCGAGCGTGACGACCGCGCCGCCGCCGGCGGGCCGGGCGCTGGTCACGGTGCGGCCGACGTGGACCGTGATGCCGTCGGCCGCGAGCCCGCGGGCGGCCAGCTCGCCGACCCGGGGGTCCTCACGGTCGATCAGCCGGCCGGCCCGCTGGACGATGGTCGTCTGGGCGCCCATCCGGGCGTAGAACTGGCCGAGCTCCACGCCGACCGCGCTGCCGCCGACCAGCAGCACCCGGCGGGGGATGTCGCGCACGGTGGTGGCCTCCCGGTTAGTCCACACGGTCACGCCCTCAAGGCCGTCGACCGGGGGCCGTACGGGCTGCGAGCCGGTGGCGATCACGATATGGCCGGCCTCAAGCAGCCGCCCGCCCGCATCGACGCGCCCGGGGCCGGCCAGCCGCGCGGTGCCCTTGACGACGGTGGCGCCAGCCTGCTCGTAGCCGCGGACCTGCTCGGCGTCGTCGAGGTGGCGGATCATGTAGTCCCGGTAGCCGCGCAGCGCCGCCCAGTCCAGGCGGGGCGTGGCCACCCCCGCGACCCGCCCGGCCGCCGCCTTCGCCTCGGGCCCGCGCAGCAGCGTCTTGGACGGGACGCAGGCCCAGTAGGCGCACTCACCGCCGATCAGCTCCCGCTCGACCACCGCCACCTGCCGGCCAGCTTCCAGCAGCCTCCCGGCGGCAGCCTCACCGCCGGGACCCATGCCGATGATGATCACGTCGAACCGGTCCACTTGTAACCTCCTCTGTCCGTCAGCAGATCCCGACGGTCAGCTGGGCGGCGGCTTGCGGAAGCCCCGCTGGCCCGGACGCCAGCATGCGGGCCGGCTGCTTAGCCGCGGCGGCTGCCTGGGGTCCTGCGGCGCTTCTGCCAGGCGGGGGGTACGGCGCGCCGGCGCGCCTCCGTCGCCGGCCGCCGCTTGATGACGCCGGCGGTGGCTGTCCCGGCAGCTCGGCTTCCAGGCCGCTGAGGCTGGTGCTGCAACCTTGTATTAACGCCCAGTCTGCCGGTTGGCGGCCGGTCATGTCCCGGCGGGCGGATCACAGGGTTTCGGCGACGCGGGCGGGGTCGGGCTGGGGTGGGCCGGCCGGCTCCCACTCGCTGCCGGATCGCGCGTAGGGGTACCACAGGAAGTCCCGTCCGAGCCGCAGTTGCAGCCGGCCAGCGGTGACCCGGTTACCGGTGACCCTGGCCGGTGCTCCGGCCACGTCACGCAGCGCCGCCCGCGCCGCCTTCAGCAGTTCCGCCGACTCGGCTGCCTCGGCGGCGGGGTCCCACTCGCCGTGCAGCAGTTCGAGCCCGGACGGGCCACCGTGCCGCCAGGCCAGCGCCTGGCGGGCCAGCTCGTGTCCGCTGACGCCGCAACGGCCGGCGAGCATGGCGAAGGCAGGCGTGCCGAGCGCCTGGTCGGCCCTGCGGGCCAGGTCTGCGTCCGCGCCGAGGGACAGCCCCGCGTCGGGGCTGAGGCCGACGGCAACTTCCCAGGCCCGCCTCGCCGCGTCTGCGGCGAGCGCCAGCAGGTCGTCACGGAGCCCGGCCCGCCAGGCCGGCGGGTCGACCGGCAAAGCCGCCGGATGCCCCGGCCGGCCGGGCGGCAGCGGCGGGACGGGGATCGGGCCAGGCACCGGCCCTGCGGCCAGCGCGGCCCGAGCATCCACCCCCGCGTCCAGCCGGGCTTCGCCCGCGCCTGACCGGTCCGTAGCATCATCCGGCGCCGCGGCCCGGCCGGGGCCCGCGCCGCGACGGCGCGCCCGCAGCCCGGCCAGTACTTCGCCCCTGGTCCGGCCGCGCAGCAGCAGGACTGCGAACGGGTCGGCGTCCAGAGCGTCGGCGACCAGGTAGCACACGGCCGCCGAATGCTTGCATGGGTCGGCGTCGTCTGGGCAGGTGCAGCGGGGCCCGACCTCGCCGGCGCCAGGCAGCAGGTCCAGGCCAGCCGCCGCGACGTCGGCGGCGACCTCCGGGGGCAGCTCGCCGTCCAGCATCGCCGCGGCGTGGCCGAGCTGAGCGGAGATCGCCTCGAGCACCTGGTCCCACTCCACGTCGGCGAACCGCCGCACCCGAACCCGGACTTCATACGGGGTCATCCGGCGCCCCTGCACGTGGGCCCGCACCTCACCTGGCGCGAGTACGAGTTCGCCGACCGCTCCTTCGCGGGCGTAGTCCCGGCCGCGGGGCAGCCGGTTGGGGTCCAGCCGGGCCCGCTGCTCCAGTGCATCTACCCAGGCCCGTCCCCACCAGGTCTGGCCGGGCGCCGCCCGGCGAGCCGCCCCGGTCATCCGGCGGCCCGGAGCGACACGAGGTCGGTGAGCTCATCGTCGGAAAGCTCGGCGATCCAGCCTTCGCCCGAGCCGACCACCGCGTCGGCAAGCTCGCGTTTCTTCTCCAGCAGGGCCGCGATCCTGTCCTCCAGCGTGCCCTCGGCGATCAGCCGGTGCACCTGAACGGGCCGGTGCTGCCCGATCCGGTACGCCCGGTCGGTCGCCTGGTCCTCAACAGCCGGGTTCCACCAGCGGTCGTAGTGCAGCACGTGGGTCGCGCGGGTGAGGGTCAGGCCGGTGCCGCCAGCCTTCAGCGACAGCAGGAACACCGGCGCCCGGCCAGCCTGGAACTCGTCGACCAGCTCCTCCCGGCGCCGCACCGGGACCCCGCCGTGCAGGAACAGCGAGCCGATGCCGCGGGCGTCCAGGTGCTGCTGCAGCAGCTTCGCCATCTGCGTGTACTGGGTGAACACCAGCATCGACTCGCCGCCTGCCAGGATGACATCCAGCAATTCGTCGAACGCGGCGAGCTTGCCGGACCGGCCGGCCAGCGGCCCTGGCTGCTTCAGGTACTGCGCCGGGTGATTGCAGATCTGCTTCAGCGCGGTCAGCAGCTTGAACACCAGCCCGGCCCGCTCGATCCCATCCTTGGCGGCGATCGCCTCCATCGTCTCCCTGACCACCGCCTCGTACAGGGTCACCTGCTCCGCCGAGAGCGGCACGATCCGGTCCGTTTCGGTCTTGGGCGGCAGTTCCGGAGCGATGCCGGGGTCGGACTTCCTGCGCCGCAGCAGGAACGGCCTGACCAGGGTGGCGAACCTGGCCGTCGCCTCGGCGTCCTTGTACCGCTCGACCGGGACAGCCACCCGGCGGGTGAAGGTCTCCAGGTGGCCGAGCAGCCCGGGCGTGGTCCAGTCCAGGATCGACCACAGCTCCGACAGCCGGTTCTCCACCGGCGTGCCGGTCAGCGCGATCCGGGCCGGGGCGGGCAGCGCCCGCAGCTCCCGCGCGGTGCGCGAGAGCGGGTTCTTGGCGTGCTGAGCCTCGTCGGCGGCGACGAGGCCCCAGCCCACGTCCGCGAGCGCCATCGAGTCCCGCAGCACCACGCCGTAGGTCACCAGGACGATCTCGTCGGCGGCCACCTCCTGCAGGTGCCGCCGGCCGCCGTGGTAGCGGCGGACCGGGACCTGCGGGGCGAACCTGCGCACCTCCCGCTCCCAGGTGCCGAGCAGCGACGCCGGGCACACCACCAGCGTCGGCCCGGCCGCCGCCGCGCGCCGGTGCAGGTGCAGCGCAATCACCTGGATCGTCTTGCCGAGGCCCATGTCGTCGGCAAGGCAGCCGCCGAACCCGATCTCGCACATGGCGGCCAGCCAGGCCACGCCCCGCTGCTGGTAAGGCCGCAACGTTGCGACGAGTCCCGGCGGCGCGCCGAGCTGAGCGGGGGCCGCCGCGATGTTTGTCACCCGCTCGGCGAGGTCGGCGAGCGGGCCCTCCGCGACCACCCGGACGGTCTCGCCGTCGATGTCCGCCGATCCGGCCAGGACGGCACCCAGCGCCTCCATCACCCGCATCCGCGTCCGCGGCGGGCGGCGCAGCCGCTCGAGCAACGCCGGGTCGAGGGTCACCCACCGGCCACGCAGCCTGACCAGAGGCCGTTTCGCCTCGGCCAGCGCCGTTATCTCGTCCTCGTCGAGCGCCTCCCCGTCGAGCGTGAGCTGCCAGCGGAAGTCCAGCAGCGCGTCCAGGCCGAACCCGGCTTCGGTGACCTTCTCCGGCGCGGGCGTCACCGCCGCCTGCAGCTTGAGCCCGTCACCGACCAGGCTGGATGGCCACAGCACCTCGATGCCGGCACCCGCAAGCTCCTCGGCGGCAGGCCCGAGCAGCCCGGTGACCGCATCGTCGTCGAGCTCGAGCACCGACGGGCTGGCCTGCGCCAGCACCGGTTGCAGCGGCGGCCACACCGCAGCGCCGCGGCGCAGCGCAAGCAGCAGGTCCGTCTCGGCCTGGGCGCCGAACCTGGTGAGCACGACCTCCGGCTGGTCCCACAGCGAGCTGGCGTCGACGATCAGGCTCGGGTCGGCGGTGCTGCGCAGCTGCAGCACCAGCCGGAACGCGGGCGGGGCGGCTGTCGCGTCGACGTCGCCGGCCTCGCCCTGGCTGCCGGCGGCAAGGTCCGTCCGGCCGGTCTCGTCGTCTGCCTCGTCCAGGTCCGCCTCGTCCAGGTCTGCCTCATCCAGGTCTGCCCCGTCCAGGTCGGACCAGCCAGGGCCGGTCTCGTCATCCCAGGCATCGATGTGCTCCGCGTCATCCCAGGCATCGATGTGCTCCGCCGCCGGCGGCGCCGCCTCGATCCGCAGGCCGAGATGCGCGCCTGCGGCAAGGCCTTCGGTAGTGTCGGCGAGCCACTCGGCCAGGTCACCGACCGGGGTCGGCGCCAGCGCGGCGAACGCCGGCCAGGCGACGACCCGGGGCGCCGCCGCCGTGCGCACCAGGGTGTCAGCGATCGCGTCCCAGAACGCCCGGATCAGCGACTCGGCAGAGCGGATCCGCATCGGCCGCGAGCCAGGGATCGCCAGGGCGTGCGCGGCCGCCGGAAAATGGGCTGCTAGCTCGCGCAGCCAGGCGAGGTCCGCCGCATCCAGCGGCCCGATCCGCCAGGCGTCCGTGCCTCCCGGGCCGACCGTTGGCAGCAGCCTGCCGCGGGCTACCAGGCCGGCCCCAGCCGTCGCCGCCGCTGCCCACACCCCGAGGGCGGGCCGCACGACCTGCCCGGCAGGGCCGGTTGCGTTGGGGTCTATCGAGAGCAGTTCCGGCAGCGCCTCGGCCACGGACAGGAACCTGGCCGTCACCAGGCGCTTGCGGAGCGCGCTGGCGCCGCGGGCGAAGACGAGCTCGACCTTGCCGGTTCCCGAGCCCGTGCCCCAGAGCGCGAGCACGCCGCGCCGCGGGATTTCGTCCGGCACGAAGATCGCGTCACCATCCAGCACAGGACGGCACGATACCCGGCCTCCCGGCGGCTAGGGGGACGAACTCGGGCAGGGTCACCGCGACGTGTCGAGAGTCCCGTCTGCGCGACGGTGTCCGGGCCGTGGCGGATGGCAATCAGACGCCGGGATCGGCCCAGTTCAGGCCCTGCGATGAGGCGCCCACGGGACGGGAAACTCCCGCTGCCACGAAATCTCGCTGAGTCGGCGGCGAGCTGGCACTGACCGAGGTGATCAGGTCAGCGCGCCGAAGTTCTGCACGGGCATCGGACTAACCGGGAATTTCTGGGCTGCCCAGTGTTACCCGGGCGGGTTACCGTGACGGCATGGGTCGTGTCGTTCCCGCGGGCAGTGTGGACTGGGCCGGCCTGTTCGGCCGGTTCGAGCACACCTGCTTCCGGCTTGAGACGCGGCAGCGGTATGACGAGCCGGGCGAGGCCGACGCGTTCCGGTCGTTCCTGGCCGGCCAGGAGCCGGCCAGCTACCCAGCCAAGGAAGCCTGGCTGGCGATTGTCCGGGCCGCGGTGACCGCCGGGAAGGTGATGCAGCGCGTGCACGTCGTCGCCGAGCCGCTGACCGACTACCTGCGGTTCGAGACCGGCTGGGGGTATCCGCTGAATGCCGCGGCGGGCGAGGACATCCGGATTTCCCGGGCAGCCGCCGCGCTGCCTGGCACCGACTACTGGCTGTTCGACAGCCGTGCGCTGGCCCGCATGCACTACGACGACGGCGGGCGGCTGGAAACCGTCGAGCTGGAAAACGACCCGGCCGCGGTCGTGCAGGCAGGCTACTGGCGTGACGTTGCCCTGCACCTGGCAGTACCGCTGCGAAGCTGGCTGGCCGTGCAGCGATCTCATGCGTCCTCGCCCGGCTCCGGCTAGGACGCCCGCAGGATCTCCGCCCCCGCGCACCAGCGCGGACGCCTCCTCGGCCGCATAGCTAAGCCGCAGGTAAGAGCCCGGCCAGCGGCACCGGCCACGGTCGCGGCGGCGGCCACGGATCCGCCAGCGCACGTCACCGCGGGCGCGGCCCTCGGCCTCGGCTACGTCAGCATCGTCTCCATGTGCCTGAGCGCCGCGATGATCGGGGTCACGGCGATCGGCCGCGGCGCACGCGTGACGGCAGCGGGGCCAGGCATGGAAAAGCAATTCAAACCGGGATTTACGCAGGCTGATCCGTACTCAATCTTTCCCGGCCATCCGGCTCGGGCGGCAGTCAGGGTGCCGCTCCAGGTCCGGGACACCCCTGGCTAGCTCCGGTTATCGTGGTCGGCATGCCCGGTCGCAAGGAGATCTTGGAGGTGGCCGGCCGCACGGTGCCGGTCAGCAACCCGGACAAGGTCTACTTCCCACGGACCGGGCACACCAAGCTGGACGTGATCAGGTACTACCTGACCGTCGCCGAGGGCGCGCTGCGCGGGGTGGCCGGACGGCCGATGATCCTCAAGCGCTTCGTGCACGGCGCCGGAGAGCCGGCGTTCTTCCAGAAGCGCGCGCCGTCCGCGCGGCCGGACTGGATCGAGACCGTCGAGCTGAGCTTCCCGTCCGGGCGCACCGCCGAAGAAGTCGTCGTCCGGGACGCGGCGCAGCTCGCCTGGGTGGCGAACCTGGGCTGCATCGACCTCAACCCGCATCCGGTCCGCGCCGATGACCTGGATCACCCCGACGAACTGCGGGTCGATCTCGATCCGGTGCCCGGCGTCGAGTGGCCGCAGATCGTCGCGGTCGCCCTGGTGGCCAGGGCGGTGCTGGACGATTTCGGCCTGGCCGGCTGGCCGAAGACCTCCGGCTCGCGCGGCATGCACGTGTACGCCAGGATCGAGCCGCGCTGGACCTTCACCGAGGTCCGCAGCGCGGCGGTGGCACTGGCCAGGGAGATCGAGCGGCGCGCGCCCGGCCTGGCCACCTCCCGGTGGTGGAAGGAAGAGCGGCACGGCGTCTTCGTCGACTACAACCAGAACGCCAAGGACCGCACCGTCGCCTCGGCCTACTCGGTCAGGCCGACCCAGGACGCACGGGTGTCGGCACCGCTGACCTGGGATGAGGTAGCTGACTGCCGGCCGGACGCGTTCACCATCGACACGATGCCGACGCGGTTCGCCGCCGTCGGCGATCTCACGGCGGGCATCGACGACCAGGCCGGATCCCTGCAGCCGCTGCTCGGCCTGGCCGCGGACCAGGCAGCCGCCGGGCTGCCCGATGCGCCCTGGCCGCCGCATTTCGACAAGCAGGCCGGCGAGCCGCCGCGGGTGCAGCCGTCAAAACGGCGCGCTGGCGCCCCGGCCGGGCGGCGCAAGTCGGCGATGCCGCTGATCGAGATCGCCAGGGCGGCGAGCCAGGCCGAGGCGATGCGGGGCCTGGACCGGTGGAAGCAGCGGCACGGCGACGTCTGGCCGTACCTGGAGCCGTCCGACGTGCTGGTGGACGCGATGCGGGGCCGGTCATCGACCTGGACCAGGATCCGGCTGAACCTGCGCAACGTGCCCGCCGGGCAGCGGCCCGCCCAGGAGCCGCTGGAAGTGGACTTCGACCCCTGGACCGGCGCCAGCTAGCCCCGCGGCGCCCGGCTGGTGCCTCTCGCGCGTGGCCTGCCTGTGCCCCTATCGTCGGGTCATGACCGGGACCGCCGCTGATCGCGGGAGGTGCGGCGCTCGCCCGGCTGGAGGGCGAACTGCTGCTCACCGCCCTGGCCCGGCAGGTGCGCGACCTGGAGCTTGCCGCGCCGGTCCGGCCGTATCTCAACAACACGATCAAGGGCCTGGCCAGGCTGCCGGTCCGGGTCAGCGCCGCCTGACCGGGCCGGCCAGCACGCCTGGCGGAGCGTCAGCAGGAACTCCGGCAAGCCTTGCGGCACCGCGGCCGGGTCAGCCGAGCTGCGGGATCACCTCGGCCGCGATCAGGTCAAGATGATCAAGATCGTGCAGGTCGAGTACCTGCAGGTAAGTTCGCTGCGCGCCGATCTCCGCGTACCTGGCAATCGTCTCTGCGACCTCGGCCGGGGTGCCGGCTATGCCGTCATTCCGCAGGTCGGCAACGTCCCTGCCGATCGAGGCCGCGCGGCGCGCCAGCTCAGCCTGCGACCGGCCGCAGCACACCACATGCGCCACCGAGTACGTCATAGACTCGGCCGCGCGGCCCGCCGCGGAGCATGCTTCGCGCACCCGGCCGAACGCCGCGGCCGTCTCAGCTACCCCCTCGAACGGCACGTTGTATTCGTCCGCGTACCTGGCCGCCAGCCGCGGCGTCCGGCGCGCCCCCGTGCCGCCGATGAGCACCGGGGGCCGCGGCCGCTGCACTGGCTTGGGCAGCCCCGGCGAGTCGGTCACCACATAGTGCGCACCGCTGAACGAGAACTTGTCCCCTTCCGGCGTCGCCCAGAGTCCGGTGATGATCGCTAGCTGCTCCTCGAACCGGTCGAACCGCTCCCCGGTATCCGGGAACGGGATGGCATAGGCCTCGTGCTCGGCCGCGTACCAGCCGGCCCCGAACCCGAACTCCACCCGGCCGCCGCTCATCTGGTCTACCTGGGCGACGCTGATCGCCATCGGGCCAGGAAAGCGGAAGGTGGCCGGGGTCATCATCGTGCCGAGCCGGATCCTGGACGTCTCGCGGGCCAGCCCGGCCAGCGTCAGCCAGGCGTCCGTAGGCCCGGGCAGGCCGCTCACCGGGCCCATCTTCAGGTAATGATCGGAGCGGAAGAAGGCATCGAAACCGAGCTCCTCAGCGGCGCGGGCGACCGCGAGCAGCGTGTCGTAGCTGGCGCCCTGCTGGGGCTCGGTGAAGATCCGCAGTTGCATGCTGCCCATCTTGCCGCATTCGGGGGCAGCAACCCCACCCGGCGGCCTGAGCGCCCCCGACACGACCAGCCTGAGCGCCCCCGACACGACCAGCCTGAGCGCCCCCGACACGACCGGGCATCGCCGAACGTGGCGCAGAGCTCCTTCCGCCACCGCAGCCGCGGACGGGCGACCATCGCCTGCCCGAGCCTGTCCGGCGTCGTCCGGCGACTGGCGCACGCGCGCAGTATCCAGCCGATCCCGTCCGCCGCGGTTGCTGCCCGCACGCGAGATCGAGCACGGTGTCCTCCACCCTCGTCGCAAGCGGCAGCAGCACAGGGTGCCTGGACGCGTCCACCCGCTGCGAGTAGTGCAGCCGGACGCGCTTCATGGCGGCCACCCGCTGGCCCCTCGGCACCGTGACGTGGATGAGCCGGTCGTCGCGCACGCTTTCGCCGAGCAGCCCGTACAGGCCCGCTGCGCTCTGGTAGCTCAGCACAGCCCGGGGGCCGCCGCCGAGGACCGCCGCCCACTGCATGACCTCGCGGTCCGGCTTTCCGCTGAAGGCTGCGTACACCCCTGAATGCAGTCGCTGCCAGCGGCCGCTGTCCAGCCTTGCATTCAGGGCGTGCCGGCTCAGTCCGGCGCCAAGCGCCTGGGCACGGGTTATGACGCCAGCCTGCAGTCGCAGAATCTGGCGGCACTCGTCCGGTAGCTGGCCGGTCATGAGCATCAGCGTCGCTCAGCCGGCCAGCCGTGGGACAGGCGCTGGTCAAGACTGTGGATAACCATTGTCACGGTTGTGGATAAAATCCCGGCAAACCCAGCGGCGTGGTAAGAGCCGCCTGTGCGTCCCCGCCCCCCGCGTCCCCGCCCATCGCGTGCCCGCTCCCCGCCTGTTTGCCCGCCCTGCGCGCCCGCCGCATGTGCGCGTCCACCCCCCCGCGCTCGCCGCCCGTGCGCGTCCGCCCCCGCGCGCCCGCCGCCCCGTGCTGCTACTGCTGGTGGGGCTGACGAGGTTGGAGTGGCAGGTGGTTGCGTCGGCGCTGCCCCGCGTGAGGTCCCGCCGCCTCGCCCGGCTGCTCTTTAGGCCAGCTCATCGACAGCGGTTAACATTTATCCGGTTTCTGCCGGACAGATGTTAACCGCTAATCACTGCGACCCTGCCTTTGCTGCTGGTGGGGCTGATGAGGTTGAAGTGGCAAAGAGGCGGGCGCTTGTGTCGCGGGCGTCGGGCGTGGAGGTTGCGTGGTGGCCGCCGCGGGCTGGGCTTGCGTCGTACGCGGCGCGGGCGGCATCTACCTCAACGAGATGCTCGTCTGCCCAGGCCATGAGCGCACCGACGGCGTCAAGCAGGGTGTGGCCGAGCGGGGTGAGCGCATAGTCGACCCGCGGCGGCATAACCGGGTACATAGTCCGGCTGACAATGCCGTCGCGTTCGAGCCCCCGGAGGGTCACCGTCAGCATTCGCTGGCTGACCCCCTCGACGGAGCGCTTCAGCGCGGTGAACCGCTGCGGGCCGTCGCCAAGGCGGAAGATGACGAACAGCGACCACTTGTCGCCGACCCGGCCCAGAATCTCCCGTACCCGGCACTTGACCGTGGACGCACCTGGCCCGCTGGGCCCTGCGGCAAGCTTGGACCCGGTTGGCCTGACGGACACGGGCCGCGAGCCCGACCCGGCCGGATTGGCAGCGCCCGGCCCGGCCGGATTGGCTGAGCCGGACTCGGCTGGATCGGCAGGGGCGACCGGCCTGGCGGAATCGGCTACGCCAGCAGACGCGGCTGCGGTGGCAGGATCCATTGGTTACCTCCGGGTGCCTTAGGCAGCTTTATGTGCCGTCTTGCGCGGCGCTGGCCGCCCTCAAGAGGATTGATCCTGGTTCTGGATTAGTACCTTGTATGGTCCAGTAACCGTCATACCTCTGAGAACCAAGGAGACACTATGACGGCACACGCTGTCGAGATACCCGGTTACATTGCTGGCACGTGGGACATCGACCCCGTGCATTCTCATATCGGCTTCGTCGCCCGGCACCTAATGGTCAGCAAGGTTCGCGGGAACTTCACCAAGTTCGAGGGGCAGATCCACACGGCCGAAGACCCGATGCAGTCAACGGCCACCGCGACCATCGACACGACCTCGCTCGACACCAGCAACGAGCAGCGCGACAGCGACGTCCGCGGCGAGAACTTCCTGGACGCGGCTAACCACCCGACGATGACGTACCGCTCGACCGGCATCCGCCAGGACGGCGGCAACCTCATCGTGGATGGTGAGCTGACCATCCGCGGCATCACCCGCCCGGTCGAGCTCGCAGTCGAGGTCAACGGCTTCGGCCCGGATCCGTTCGGCGGCACCCGGGCCGGCTTCTCGGCCACTGGCGAGATCAACCGCACCGACTTCGGCATCCGGGCCAACATGGCGATCCCGGGTGGCGGCGTGATGGTGAGCGAGAAGATCCAGCTCAATATCGAAGTCGAGGCGGCGCTCCAGGCTAAGGAAACCGGCCAGGCCGGGGAGTAACGGGGCCAGGCCGGGGAGCAGCCGGGCCAGGCCGGGGAGCAGCCGGGCCAGGCCGGCGAGCAGCCGGGCCAGGCCGGCGAGCAGCCGGGCCAGGCCGGGGAGTAACCGGACCTGGCCGGCGAGCAGCCGCCAGCCGTGCCGCGCTGGCACCGCTAAGCCGGCGCCAGACAGCTTTACCAGCGCGTCAGTGTGGCCAGGCACTCCACATGATGGGTCATCGGGAAGGCATCGAACGCGCGCAGCGCCGCCAGGTCCCAGCCGTGCTCGCCGAAGATTGCCAGGTCGCGCGCGAGCGTCGGCGGGTCGCAGGACACGTACGCGATCCGGTTCAAGGTTGCGTCAGTCCCCGCCGCCGCCAGCAGCTCGACAACCTGGCGCGCGGCACCGGTCCGCGGCGGGTCGAGCACGGCCAGCGAAGCGCTGGACACGCCGTACCTGGCGAGCATCGTCGCCGCATCGCCCTTGTGCACCCGGGCCCACGGCGTCGACCGCAGATTGTGCCGGGCGTCGCGCACCGCTGACGTGTCCGCCTCTATCCCGATGACGGTGCCATCCGGCCCGACTGCCTCGGCCAGCACGCCCGCGAACAGTCCGGCGCCGCAGTACAGGTCCAGCGCCACGTCCCCGGGCCGCGGCGCCAGCGCGCCGAGCACTGCCGCGGCGAGTGCGCTGGCCGCGCCGGGGTGGACCTGCCAGAACGTACCCGCCGCTACCCGCCAGGCCCGCCCGGCGGCCTGCTGGTACAGGAATCCGCTGCCGCGCAACGCGGTAAGCCCGCCGGCGCGCACCGGCACGAGCACCGAGTCTGCGGCGGAATCGGGCCAGGATTTAGAACGGATGGAACCACCGGAGACAATCAGCGCGCGGTCACCCGACTCGGGCGCAACGGCCACTTCCACCGATCGGGCGCCGCGCCAGCGCCGCCGGGTCACGCCGGCCGCGGCGACCTGCTGGTGCGCGATCGGGCAGGCATCGATCGCGACGATCTGATGAGAGCGGTGCTTGCGCAGCCCTGCGGTGCCATCGGGCCGGATGGCGAACTTGACCCTGGTCCGCCAGCCGAGGCCATCGGCGTCCCCGTCCACCGGCTCGACCAGCACGTCGCGGTCGATGCCGGCGATACGGCGCAGCTGCTGGCGGACGACTGCGGCCTTGAGCGCGCGCTGGGCGGGCAGGCTGGCATGCTGCCAGTCACAGCCGCCGCAGCCGCCCGGCCGGGCATGCGGGCAGCGCGGCTCGACCCGGTCGGCCGCGGCAGTCAGGATCGCCGTCGCGTCGGCCCTGGCGAACTTCGAGGTGGTCTGGGTGATCACGGCACGCACCCGCTCGCCGGGCAGCGCGTGCCGCACGAAGATCACCCGGCCGCCGGCCTGGGCTGACCTGCCGATGCACCAGCCGCCGTGCACGACCTCGCCGACATCCAGGTCAAGCAGGTCACCCGCCTTGGGCGGCTGCCCGGCGGGCACGCTCATTGCACTATGCTCCCGTGACCGGTCACCGGGGAGTTCATCGGGGTCTGCCGGGCTGGCAGCACGGTGCGGGTGGGCATACCTTGATCAGGCGTAGTTCTTGCTGAAGGGAAGACCGTGCACATCGTGATCATGGGGTGCGGACGCGTTGGCTCGACCATCGCGCACATCCTCGAGGACAAGGGGCACTCGATTGCGGTCATCGACCAGAATGCGGAGGCGTTCCGCAGGCTCCGGTCAAGCTTCAAGGGCAGCAAGATCACCGGCATCGGCTTCGACCGGGACGTGCTGATCGAGGCCGGCATCGAGCGAGCCGACGCCTTCGCGGCAGTCAGCAGCGGCGACAACTCGAACGTGATCGCGGCACGGGTGGCCCGTGAGTCCTTCAACGTGGACCGCGTCGTGGCACGGATCTATGACCCGCGCCGGGCCGAGGTGTATCAGCGGCTCGGTATCCCCACCGTGGCGACCGTGCGCTGGACCGCGGACCAGATGCTGCGCAGGCTGCTGCCGGAAGGCTCGGAGCCGCTGTGGCGGGATCCCACCGGCACCGTCGTGCTGGCCGAGGTGGCCTGCTCGGACGGCTGGCTGGGCGAGAAGGTGGAGACGCTGGAAGAGGCGGCCCGCACCCGCATCGCGTTCATTTCCCGGCTCGGCGAGGCCATGCTGCCCGAGCCGGGCACCGTTCTGCAGCAGGGCGATGTGCTGTACGTCATCGCCCGTGCGGGCGACATCGAGCGGATCGCGGCGGTCTTCTGCCGGCCGGCCGCGCCGGGTAAGGGCGGTCACTGACGTGCGGGTAGCCATCGCCGGGGCGGGCGCGGTCGGCCGCTCCATCGCCAAGGAACTGCTCGAGAACGGGCACGAGGTCCTGCTGATCGACAAGAACCCGCGGGCCATCAAGGTCTACAGCGTCCCGCGGGCGGAGTGGCTGCTTGCGGACGCCTGCGAGATCAGCTCGCTGGATGACGCATCTCTTGAGCGGTTCAACGTGGTGATCGCCGCCACCGGCGACGACAAGGCCAATCTCGTCGTCTCGCTGCTTGCCAAGACCGAGTACGGGGTCCCGCGGGTGGTGGCCAGGATCAATCACCCGAGTAACGAGTGGCTGTTCAACGAGTCATGGGGGGTCGACGTCGCGGTTTCCACCCCGAGGCTGCTCTCCGCGCTGGTCGAGGAGGCGGTCAGCGTCGGTGACCTGGTCCAGCTGATGACCTTCCGGCAGAGTGAGGCGAGCCTCGTCGAGATGACTATGCCCGCGGACGCGCCGCTGGCCGGCCGGCGGATCGGCGACATCGACTGGCCGGCCGACACGGCGCTCGTGGCCGTCCTGCGGGACGGCAGGGTCATCGTCCCGAACAACGACGACCCGCTCGAAGGCGGCGACGAGCTGCTGTTCGTGACCAGCGAGGACGTCGAGCACCAGCTCAGTCAGCTGCTCCACGGCGAGCACTAAGCCGGCGGTCCGCCGCCGACCTGGCGCGCCCGGCGCGCAGAGCCCGCTGCCGACCTGGCGCGCCCCGCGCAGAGCCCGCTGCCCGCCGCCCGCAGGCGCGCAGCCCGGTGGGCCACTGCGCGCGGCAGCCGGGCGAAGGCCGCTACCTGGTCTCGGTGATCTCCGGGCCGCGCTCGAACGGGTTCGGCGGCTCGTCACCGCCGTCCGCCATCTGCTCCTCCAGCGCCGCCCGCGCCTCTTCCGGCAGCCTGATCTCCAGCAGGTCCCTGGGCGGCGCAGGGTGGTCGCCGCGCACCACGACCACGTCCGCGAAGACCTCCTCGAAAGGCCTGGCCAGTTCGGGATGGCGCGCGGCCGGGCCGCTGATCACGCCGCGCAGGAACCAGCGGGGCCCGTCCACGCCGAGGAACCTGACCGGCTGCTTCTGGGTGCGGGCCTGCCCCGGCTCCCCGGTATGCACGCGGGCGTGCAGCTCGGGGCCGAACGGGCCGTCGGCATCTTCGCTGTCGCCGCCAGACTTGGCGACTTCCTCGGCGATCTCCTGCCGTACCTCGTCCCACAGCCCGCTGGTCTTGGGTGCGGCGAAGGCCTGCAGCTGCAGGCCGTTCTCGCCACGCAGCACCGCGATCCACACGCCCTGATCCTCGGCCATGTTGATCTGGACTTCGAGCCCCTCCCGGACCGGGATCTGCAGGCTGCCGAAGTCCATCCGCTCCCGGGCCGGAAAGCGCCCGGCCACGTCCCACGGACCCGACTGCGCCCCGGCCGCGTCATCGTCACCGGCAGTATCATCCGGCGAGTCGGCGCGGCCGCCGTCGTCCGCCAGGTCCGCGTCCGCTGCCAGGTCCTCGTCGCCAGCCAGGCCGCCGGAGAAGTCCGGGCCGCCGCCGACCTCCAGGTCATCCTGGGCAGCGTCATCTTCGAATCCGGGCTGTGCCGCATCCTCACGGCGGCGCCGTCGGAACACCCGGCACGCTCCTTACCTTGTCGCTTTATTCTCGTTGCCATCGGCCAGGCCGGCCGTATTGCCGTCGGCTATCTCGCCGTTGGCCATCCTGTTGTCGGCCATCTTGCCGTCGGCCTTGCCGTTGGCCGTCTTGCCGTCGGCCGTCTTGCTTTCGGCCTTGCCGTCGGCCGCCTTGCCGTCGGCCGTCTTGCCGTCGGCCGTCTTGCTTTCG
>WNEY01003725.1_pt1 | contig 19649 bp, 13 predicted proteins | sample 5400531 | NCBI WGS metagenome assembly WNEY01 (sample SAMN13153338, study PRJNA577476) | soil metagenome | isolation source: 200 cm saprolite under Douglas fir tree site 1 | place: USA:California | collected 2015-04-18
GGTGGCCCAGACAGGTTTGGTGCTCCGCTTCCGTAAACCGCCGATAGGGTGCCCAGCCGTCGTGCACGAGGATGCCGGTGAACGCGGGGCCCAGCACACAGGCGGCTTCATCAAAGCCGCGCCCGGGCAGAATCGCATACGGCAATTGGACTATGACATTGTATCTCCGCCTGCCCTCATCACGCGCTGGGTCGATCAACGTCCGCAAGCTTTTGCCGTCCTCTTGAGGTGCTGGGCGCAAACTCTTGCTGTGATGGGTGCCCACGGGTTGGTGGTTGTTCTAGACGAACTTGATGTCGAGTACGCGTCCACCGCCTACGCAGACCGCGCGTCCTGGGGTCGGAGAGCGCGCCGACGCGCCCTCCTCGAACGGATGGAGAACATGTCCGCCGCACAGTGCCCTCTCCTGATCGCGTTCGCATCGGCTCCCGCCGGCCCTGGCGTTGGGAGCGAGGACGATGCCGTCGAGGATGTTCGAGAGGCCTTCGGTAGTCGGCTGATTCACCTCAAAGCCCCGAACCCAAGCGAAGAGGATCTAAAGCAGCTGCTTGCCACGCTCACGTCGTTGTACGAGACGGCGTATCCCGACAAGACGCTCGGTCTCGTCGGACGTCGGGCGACGTCCCTGTTTGGAGGGCTCTACGCGAGTTACCGCCGATCCCCGAACCCCGTGCCTCGCCACTTCGTGCGCACCGCTCTTGAAGCCTTCGATCTCCTCACGGTCGGCGAGCAGTCCTTCGACGATCTGATGAAGCTTCTCAAAGGGTCGGGCTAATGGCCACGGATCGCGACCTTGTGAGCCAACTGGGCTCGGTGGGCAGAGCCTTCTTCGGCCGCTTCGATTCGCTCCGCGAAGTACAGCGACAGGCGATTGGACCCATTTACGCAGGTCAAAGCGTTCTCGTGAGTTCTGCAACCGCATCGGGTAAGACCGAGGCGATCCTCGCGCCACTCATCGCACGGATTCGCGCGCAGTCCTCCAACGTCAGTCAGGATGTGCTGGTCTTGGCCGTCGCCCCCACGCGTGCGCTAGTTAACGATCTTTACGCGCGCCTTTGTGATCCCCTGAGAGAAATCGGATGGTCGTGCGGCAGACAGACAAGCGACCACCGGGAGAAGACGCAGCGCCCCCAGCTTCTCATCACGACACCGGAGTCATTCGACTCCATGCTGGTCAGGGATTCCCAGTGGGAGGATGGGAACCTGGCGGGCCACCTACTGTCGCGGATTGAGGCCGTATTTGTCGACGAGGCGCATCTGTTCGAGTCCTCGCCGCGTGGAGACCAGCTTGTCTGGCTGATTGGGAGGCTTCGCCGTCTTCGCGCGCACGCCCATCAAAAGGGGTGGGCTCCATCAGAGAGTATTCAGCGGTGCGCGGCGAGTGCCACTGTTTCGAATCCTGCCGCACTAGCGACGCGGATACTCGGTGAGGGGAGTACAGCGCTATGCGTTCAAGGCAGCCGAGAGGTTGAAGTGCTCGGCACCGCGCCGCTCGATGGGTGGGTACCTCTCGAACACCTTCCCGACCCACAGGCAATCTTCCGCAACCTTCTCTTCTCTGCCGGCCCTGACGATCTCGCTACTGTCGTGAGCCACGTGTGGCGGGCGGTCGAAGAGCCAAGCGCGGCCGGGTGCAGAAAGGTCCTGGTATTCGTACCCTCAAGAGCGCTCTGCGATCGACTGTCGCTCGCACTGTCCGACTTCTTCAAGACGCGCCGTGAGATGTTTGTCGGCGCTCATCACGGTAGTCTCGAACGGGCTATTCGAGAGTCGGCCGAGACGGAGTTCGCGAGCAGTCGAGACGCTGTCCTGGTGGCGACGACCACGTTGGAGGTCGGAATCGACATCGGGGACGTGGATGTCGTGGCTGTCGTCGGTGCTCCACCGGACACATCTTCACTTCTGCAGCGCATTGGGCGCTCTGGCCGGCGAAGTGGCCGCGTGCGAGTTCTCCCCATCGTTCGCAACGCGGTCGAGGGCCGCGCCTTCGCGAGCATGCTGGACGCCGCGTGCCGTGGCACTCTTGACGCCGCGCCACAAACGCGACTCTGGTCCGTGTTCGTCCAGCAGGCGGCGAGCTACACGATACAAGGCCGCAAGCGCGGCCGCCGCCGTTCTGATCTGCTGGCCCTCGCCCAGATGGTCTGGCCTGAACAGGATGCAGCAACAGCCAATCGTATTCTCGTCGAACTGGTGGAGCAGGGCGTGCTGCTCGAGTCTGGTGACCGGCTCTTTTTGGGCTCGGAGTGGTCAGATCGCTTTGAACGAGCTGGTGGAGGTTTTCATAACAACTTCGACGCCGGTGGATCGGGTATTCCCGTCGTCGATGGGTCAACCGGTGAAGTCATTACTCACGTCTTACATTCGCAGGCCGGAGGCGCGAGTGTCGCATTGGCTGGTAGGCGCTGGAATGTGGTGAGTCAGGCGGGAGAAATTGTGGTCGCATCGGCCGCACAGGCGACAGGAGATGTTCCCTTTCGGTACGCGGCCAGATCAGCGCCAACGGGAAGAAGCTACGCCGAGCACGTGAGGCGAGGCTTCGGCTTTGCGTCAGAGGCCGCCCCAGTGCTGCAGGGACCGAGTGACGACATATGGTTCCATTTCGGTGGCTCGGCGTTCGAGGCCGTGCTCAGAGTCCTCATTCCTGGCCTGCGATCCGTCAAGGGTCTAGCGGGCCTTGCGTTAGGAGGCACTCCGTCTGAGTCGGCTCTCCACGCGCTAGCGGAAGACACTGATCGACTCGGCGACTTGCTACGCGGCCTCGCCGACGACGTTGCGGCCCCTATGACATTGGGCCGGTACCACGGTCAGTTGCCCCTCGACGTGAGAACCGCGGTCTGTGTTCAATTGCTCGATCCGGACGGCTTTGCGCGGTGGCTGGCGTCCCGAGACCTCCGAACATCCGAGCTTACGCAACTGGCCGAAGGACGTCTTCGGGGCGGGACGCGTTCGGATGGAAAGCTAGTTCGACTCCGACTTAACGGTGAAGACAAAGCGCGGAACGCTATCAAGGCCTTTGCTCATTTGGCACCCGCATGCCTGTGCGAGAGCTGCGTCGATTTGCGCTTCGATTTCAGACGGTCTCGCGTAAGGTGTCCCGGCCTCGGTGGACACCCAAAACCGGCCATTAGTCGACACCGCAAAACCGGCCATTAACTGACGGCGACCGAGACGTTGACGAAGGCGGCGGGCCTATGGTCCCTCGCTGGGATGAGCAACGTCTTGGACGACGAGAAACAACAGCAAGTCCTCGCCCTCGGGCGCTTGGGGTGGACGCTTCGGCGGATCGAGGCGGCGACCGGTGTGCGCCGTGAGACTGCGAGCGGCTATCTGCGCGCCGCTGGCATTGCCGTACGCGGTCGTGGGCGGCCAGGCGAAGGGGTACCAAAACCGGCCATTACGGGGGAGGTGTCCACCGACTCCGGTCCGTCAAAACCGGCCACCAACGAGGCGGTGTCCACCGACTCGGCGGTCCCGGCGCCGACGCGCGCGCCGAGCGCGAGTGCGTGCGAGCCCTACCGCGACCTGATCGCCGAGGCGCTCGTTCGCGGGCGCAACGCCGTCGCCATCTGGCAAGACCTCGTCGACGACCACGGTTTCTCCGCGCGGTACGCCAGTGTCCGGCGCTTTGTGCTGGCACTGCGCGGCGCCGTGCCACCCGAGGCGCGCGTGGTCATCACCACCCCGATGGGGGAAGAAGGCCAAGTCGATTACGGCGAGGGGCCGATGGTGCGCGACGCAAGCACCGGCAAGTATCGCCGCGTGCGCCTCTTTGTTCTCACGCTGGGCTACTCACGCAAGTGCGTGCGCCTGCTGACGTGGCGATCGAGTGCGCAGATCTGGGCCGAGCTCCACGAGCGCGCGTTTCGTCGGCTCGGTGGCACGGTGCGCATCATCGTGCTCGACAACCTGGGCGAGGGTGTGCTCACGCCGGACATCTACGATCCGGCGCTCAATCCGCTGTATCGCGACGTCCTCGCCCACTACGGCGTCATCGCGCTGCCGTGCCGCGTGGGCGATCCCGATCGCAAAGGAAAAGTCGAAGCCGGCGTCGGCCACGCGCAGAAGACGCCGTTGAAGGGCCTGCGTTTCGAGACGATCGAAGCGGCGCAGGCGTATTTGGACCGCTGGGAGACGCACTGGGCCGATACCCGCATCCACGGCACGACGAAGCGCCAGGTCGCCGTGATGTTTGCCGAGGAACGGCCGGCGCTCGGCCCGCTCCCTGTCGAACCGTTTCGCTACTACCGCTTCGGTGACCGCACCGTCTCTCTCAACGGCTGCGTCGAAGTCGAGGGCGCGTATTACGGCGCCCCGCCAGGCTGGCTCGGGCAGCGCGTCCAGGTGCAGTGGAATGACCTCCACGTGCGACTGATCGCGCCCAAGACCGGCCAGCTTCTCCGGGAGCATCTGCGCACGCGCCGCGGCTGGTACCAGATCCACGACGAGGACCGCCCCGCGCGCACGCCGTCCTCGACGCTGGCGCTGCTCGCGCGGGCGACATCGGCCGGCCCGTCCATCGGCACGGTGTGCACGCAAATCCAACAGCACGACGGCGTGCCGGGCATCCGCCGCATCCTCGGCGTCCTCGCGCTGGCGAAAAAACACGGGCCGGCCGTCGTCGAGGACGCCGCCAAAGCCGCGCTCGAGATCGGCGTACCGACCTATCGCTTCTTGCGCAAGTACGTCGAACGCCGCCCGCCGGTGCCCCTGACCTTACGCCAGGTCGATCCGCTCATTCGGCAACTCACGCTCTACCGCGATCTCATTGACCGCAAAACAGGAGACCTCCCATGAATCTGGTCGAACTCGATCATGCACTCCGCAAACTCCGCCTCTCCGGCATGGCCGCGGTCCTCGAAACCCGTCTGCGTCAAGCGCAGACCGACAGACTCGCGCCGATCGATCTCGTATCGACGCTGGTGTCCGACGAGCTCCTGCGCCGACAGGACCGGCTTCTGGAGCGCCGCCACAAACAGGCCGGGTTCCGCGATCCCGACCGCTCGCTCGATCGCTTTGATTTCGATTTCAACAAGAAGATGAATCGCGCGCTCATCCACGACCTCGCGACCGGGCGCTTCATCGCGCAACGCGAAGACGCGCTCTTTCTCGGGCCGCCAGGGACGGGCAAGAGCCATCTCGCCCAAGCCATCGGCCGTGCCGTGATCCAGCAGGGCTACCGCGTCGTCTATCGCGAAGCCCACACGCTCCTCGAGGAACTCGCGGACGCGACGCTCGACGGGACCCGCAAGGTCTATCTCGCCGATCTGGCGGCGATCCCGCTGCTCATCATCGACGACCTTGGCATGCGCAAGCTGCCGCACACGGCCGCGGAAGATCTCTTGGAAGTCGTCATGCGCCGCTACGAGCGCGCGTCGACACTTGCGCGCGGAGGAGGCCGTGAGGTGAATGCGTCCCCACATGTCGAAGGGGATACTCCAGCTCGATCCGACGTCCGATCGGCGTTCCTGGGGCATCCTGGGCGGTCGTCGATCGGCGAAAGCGCCTGTGGACCGTGCCCGAGCTGTGGAAAACGCAAACCGCGCGTTTCCCACAAGCTCGTTGGACGGCGCAGAGAACGCGCCGCCCACAACGGCCCACCGGCCCTCTCGCGTTTACGAATGATGGCCCACGACGTAAGATGACGCGACCATTCACGACTGGGAGGCCCCACGCGACCTTAGAGGAGGCCGTTACGTAAATCTCCACCTGTCTCGGCCGCTACTCGTAATGGCCGGCTTTCAAGTGTCGATCAATGGCCGGTTTTGAGCTGTCCACCGAGGCCGGCCCCGTCATGCTTCGTCAGCGGTCTCGCCATCGTGCCTCCCGGGTAGCGTAACGACAGTGGTCGGGCGTGATTGAACGAATGCCTGCAGTGTTCAATCGGATAGCGATGACAAACCCGGAAAGACGCCCGCTTTCGCGGATGCCCTAGGCCGAAGCTCGATCGCTGGGAAGGTTAGAGACTCTGCTTGCCAAAGGCGAGCGGCTCTCTGGAACCAGCTGATCTATCAGGACTTACCAAGAGTCCGCCGAAGGTCCTTAAGCAGCTTCTCAGTCTCGTCCAACGTGCGAATCAGGTCGACGTCGCCCTTCAGATCCGCCAGGGTTGTCCATGGATAGCCTTTGATCGTGTCCGCCAGAGCCTGAATGTCCCCGGTCAGTCCCTGGCGCTTCTTGCTAGGGCCAGGACCTAACTTGAGGAGCGAAGAATCGATCGAACCACCATCGGTCAGGAAGTCGTCTCGAGCGACTGGGTCTCGGAGAATCAGTCGGAGTTTCCTCAGATCCTTCGAGTTCGTGATGTGCTGGTCGTTGACCCGCTTAATGACGGCGTTCAGCACCTGCGGAGTCAGCAGTTTGCGATTCAGATTCTTGATTTCGCGAGCCCATGTGATCGATGTTGCGGGATCTGGAAGATTGGTCAACTTCTCCGAGAGCTCGTAGATCTCGACCAACTTGTCCAGTTCCCGGACGGTAATCCCTAAGATGTTCGCCGCGCTGGCCCGTCCGACAAGATCAACGAGCCGGTAAGCCACCATCTCCTTTTCTTTGGCGTCCCACTCTCGCCGCTGACGGTGAATGTAGATCCAGACGCGTAATCGCTCATCCTCGGAAAGTGTTCGATCCGTTACCTCCGCTGGGACCTTCCGATACTGATCCTTCTTTTGGACGTCGACAAGAATCTTGGAATTCGTCCAACGGCGGTCTCCGTCGACGATCCGAAACTTCCCGGGGTGGTCGGGATGTGGCTCGATCAGCAGCGGCTCGAAAATCCCCTCGTTGGCTTCGATTTGACGCTGCAGTTCTGGGTCTTCCTTTGGTCCCAGCCGGGGCTGGTTCGGGTGAGGGAGCACCTCGTCGAGGTCTACCGTCGTGCGGTAGGTCCTCAAGATCGTTCGACCCAGGCGTCTCTCCTGCCATTGTGCGGCCGGCGGCGAGGTCGACGCGGCTTGTGCGGTCATCTCTGGCCCTTGTTCGGTCATCAGGAGCGCCGACCCTCGAGGATCGTGCTCACTTCCGTGTCGACTTCTCTCACGACGTTACGCAGACGGCTCGTCATCTTGCCGCGCTTTTCCCAGACTTTGTCATGGGTGCGCTTCTCTTCTACGTCGAGTTCAGCCATCTGTGTCGTGAGACGGCCGGCCTCGATCAAATGCTGGCGATAGTCTTCCGAAATGATGTATTCGTACAGAAGCTCGCGCTTCTCGGAACGCTCACTTTGGCTCAACTCCATCGCGTGGATCCGCCGCATCACTCGTCGCACCAGGCCGACAATTTCTACAGCGCGAGCTCGATTGACGACGATGACCCTCGTTTCTTCGTCGATGTAGAGCTCTTTTTTGCCGCTTGGGAATACGGTAGTCGCGAGGATCGCGTAGTCAGCCTTGGCGGCCATCTGGTCTTCCCGGAGTTTGGTCACGTAGACGTTTTGCCAGCCCTGTCGATCTTTTGAGTCGATGAGGATCGTGCCGCACGACGTACCCTTGTCGAGGACCTGATGGCGGATGTCAGCGCCGGGTTGGCCCTTCTTGATGCGTGCGATGTCATCACGAGGAAAAGCGTCGCGCAGGGCGTCGTACACGTCGACTTCCGCTCCGTCGCCCACGTCGTCAGAGGTCTTACGCTGCACCTGACGAGTCAGCCCGTCGATCTTCTGCAGTAGTTGCTCCCGCTCGCGGTTGTGCTGAACCCTCTCCTTGAGCAACTTCGCATCTCGATCTTTTTCCAGGGATGCCCGCTGCTGAACGAGTTCCTTCTGCTTCGCTGCGTCAACCTGGTTGACCTTAGCGGCTGCTGCATCGCGTTCGTTCGTCAACGCCTTCATCCTCGTCTCTAACTCGGCCTTTACCCGAATCTCGGTCTGCTTTTCGGCTTCCTTTCGAACGGCGACGGCTCGGGCTTCCTGCTCTTTCAATTTGGCCGTGGCTTTGTCGCATTCTGCCGTTTTGGCAGCGACCTTTTTGTCCGCCTCCTGCTTTATTCGCGCTTCCGCTTTTTGCAAAGTCTCGCTGAGCTCCTCTTGCATGCGGGAGCGTTCTTGAGCGAGTTTCTTCCGTTCCTGTTCGGCGATTCGTGTTTGGATCTCGATGAATCTAGCTCGGGCGATGGTCGTTCCACACCAGGGGCATTGATCCGTGGCGGCGTGATGTTGAAGCGCGACTGCTGTGCCCATCATATCCTCCGAAAGCGCCTACTTGGACGCAAAAGGATAATAAAGGTCCTTTTAGGTCCTTGTCAACAGGAAAGAACGGTCGCCTTTCTGGGCGTCCAGCTGGGCAAAGGCCTGAGATCAGGAGTGTCCTCGGAGCCCGAGTCAGCTCGGCGACGGAATGCGTGAAGGGCCAACATTGCTGGGTTTTTGCCTTCATTCAATTGTCGTGACCTCCCCTGTCAATCGTCAGCGGTATGCTGTCCCGTCCGGCACCGTCTGCCTGGGCGGCCAACACGAGCATTTGCTGCGGCGCTTTAGCAGAAACAAATGGGAAAGCTCCAAGGTCTCACGCCGGCAACAGCGCTCCGCCGCGGCCTGCCCGACGCGCTGGTCACAGCCGGGCGTGCTCAATGGTTCGGCGGCCTGGCTGCTCGTGCCTCCCGCCGCTTCGGCATTCAATGAATACTGCATGGGATCTCGCGGAGACGCAACGACTGATGGAGCATCCGGCCGTCCGGCTGCTGCGCAGCCAGAATTCCGCGCTCACTCTCACATTCCTGCACCGTGCATTCAAGGAACACCACGCGATCGCTGTACCTGAATCGCACCTCCGCGCTCGCTTGGAGAACTTTCTCGATGAGGCCCGCTTACAGCGGTCCGGAGCCTACGCACAAACGGCGGCAGAATACCTAGCCGCATGGTGTGGGACCGAGCAATTGCTCCTCAAGAAGCTCTATAGCGAAGAAGCTGAAGAACCTGTGTTCGAGCTCACAACGGCCGCCGAGCGGGCCATGCAGTGGTTGGAGGACTTGCAGGCGCGTCCTTTCATCGGTGCGGAATCGAGACTCGAGTTAATCTTTCGGCAACTCCAAGAGATCGTGCTGTTTTCGACGCCGGACGCGGACCGGCGCGTGGCGGCGCTGCGGACGCAGCAGGCGGCGTTGCAGGCGAAAATTGAATCAATCGAGGCGACGAACACTGCAGAAGCCTACACCGCGGTGCAACTGACCGAGCGGTTTGCCAATGCGCTCGATCTTGCCCGGGGACTCGCGGGCGATTTTCGGCAACTCGAGGAGAATTTCAAGGAAGTTGCCCGCGCGTTAGCCGAGGAACAGACGAAGCCCGGAAGTACCAAGGGTCGCATCGTTGGCCAATTACTCGACACGCACGCCGCTCTCAAGAATTCGTCGCAAGGGCAGAGCTTTTATGCCTTTTGGAGTTTGCTTTCCTCGCCCGAACGACAGCAGCACTGGCGGGACCTGATTAGGCAGGTGTACCGCATGGATGCCATCGACGCGGACCTGCGGGCAAACCGTCTGCTGGAGCGGCTCTCCAGCCGCCTGCTTGTCGAGGGGGAACGCGTCGTGCGCTCGAACGAGCGCATGGCCGCGACGTTGCGCCGTGCCCTCGAGAGCGCCGCCACCGGCGAGGATCGGCGTCTTCGCGAGCAAATACGCGAAATCCAGCAGCTGGCGCTGGCCTGCCGTACGACACCTCCGCCTGAGGACGAGTTTTTCGAACTGTGGGGTCCACCCGGCGTGTTCACGAGCTTCAGCCGCGCTTTCTGGCAACCGGAGATGGCCGGACGGGTTGCCGGCGATCTTACGTTCGCCGGACAGGCACTCGATTGGGAAATGGTGCATCGCTTCCGCGCACTTGTGGACCTGAACCTCGCCCGGCTTCGAGACCAGATCCGAACATGCCTTTTGGCGGCGGAATCCGTTCTGCTGTCGCAGGTCCTCCGACGATTTCCTCCGCGCGAAGGCATCCTGGAAGTCGTCGGCTATCTCGTTGTCGCAATGCAAGATTCGCAGCACTACGTGCCGGGTGATCAATTCGCGGAAGTGCAACTCGACGCAGCTGGCGGCAGCCGCGAATGGTGGCGCGTGCCCGAAGTCTTGTTCACGCGAGCGGAGTAAACGTAATGGAAGTGAACACGACCTTCCCGGAGCGAAACTTCGTGCTGGCGCGTCTGCTGCTCCAGCCGATCTACCGGGAGGACGGCTCGCTGTGGGAAGTGCTCCGTGCTGAGCGGGACGTGGTCACCCACTATTTTCGCCAGATCGGCCAGGAGTTGGTCATCGATGAGGCCGAAGGGTACGCCTTTCTTCGCCAGATCGAACCGGAAGGCGGCGAGGTGGTGCCCCGCGTCGGACGTCGCCAATCGCTCGGCTACACAGCAACCCTGCTCCTGGTTTGCTTGCGCGAAGAACTGGCTCGTTTCGACGTGGCGCCGGGGGACTCGACGCGACTTGTTAGAACGCGGCAGGAGTTGCGCGAAATGGTGAGTCAGTTCTTGCGCGAAACGAACAATCAAATTCGCGACGTCCGAACGATCGACGGCGCGATCCGGCGCCTAGAGGAGCTGACTTTCTTGCGCGTTTTCGGCCTCCTGGAGGCAGACACCTTTGAAGTCATGCGGATTCTCAAGGCCCGATTCGGACCTTCTGACCTCGAGCAAGTAAAGGACCGCCTCGCGCGTCATGCCGAACGAGGAGTTTGATATTAGCGGCGTCAGCGCTCCACCCGCGGAACCGGGCTTCCGCCTTGAACGGCTCGAACTGTGGAACTGGGGCACGTTTCATGGTGAGGCGCAGACGCTCGAGCCTCGCGGAGGTTGGGCGTTGTTGGTCGGAGATAATGGCTCGGGAAAGTCCACCGCCATCGATGCGTTGCGCACTTTGCTCGTGCCGCCGCGGATCTTGAACTACAACGACGCATCCGGCGACGGCCGTCGCACTGGAGGTCGTGATCGGACGCGGCGGTCGTACGTACGCGGCGCATGGGCGAGCTCGAGCACCATCGATTCAACGACACCCACCACGCAACATTTGCGTGAAGCCGGGACGCTGAGCGCGGTCGCGGCGGTTTTCACCGACGCCTGGCGACAGGTATCGGTGACGTTGGCGCAGGTGCTCTGGGAACACGAAGAGCAGGTGCGGGAACTCTATGCCGTGACGTCCGGCCGGCGCAGCTTGCGAAACCTCATGGAGGGACACTCCAATACGGGCGAAATCAGGCGTGCCGCCCGCCGCAACGGTTGGCATATCGAAGACAGCTTTGCTGCGTATGCGGAGCGGATGCGCGGGCTACTGCACATTCCAGGCGATAAGGCCCTCGAGGTCTTCAACCGCGCGATAGGCATGAAGGAAGTCAGCGACATCGACGCGTTTGTGCGGCAGTTCATGCTCCCGTCAGCCGAAACGTTTGCCTTCATTCGCGACACGGTGCAACCCCACTATCGGACGCTGCTCGACTGCTGGGCTGCAATCGAACGCGCTGAGCGACAGATTGCGCTCTTGGCTCCCGTAGCTGACCGAGCCAATCGCATCAGAGAGAGTGAGGCTCGCATCGACGGCTGGAGACAATTGCAGGAATTGGCGGTCCCCTATTTCGCCAGCCGACACTTGGTGCTGCTGCGAGAACACGAGATCGAGATTTCAACCGCGATCGCCTCAGCGGAAGCCGCGCGCGACGATGTCGCCGGCCGTGTCGCCGAAGATCGCCGCGATCGCGATCTTGTGAACGCAGCTATCGCAAGCACTGACGTTGGACCGCGGCTCCAAGCCATCGAGCGAGAATTGCAGCAAGCGGAGCAGGCGCGGAAACACGCGCACCAGCGACGGATGCGCGTCGAACCAGCGGCACAGCTCCTCGGAATGGTGTCAAGCCTGACAGACGCAGCCAGGTTTGTCGCAGCTCATCTTGTTTGGGAACAACGAGAATCGGCGGAAAGCATCATCGCGAGTGAGGCGGAAGAATTGCGGGCTGCTCGACGGCACGATCAGGAGCTCGCTCTCAAGGTGCGCATCGAAAAAGTGGACGAACTCGAAAGCGTTGAGCGGCACCGCGTCAACATTCCGCGCGAGTTTCTTGCCATTCGCTCACGCGTGTCACGAGCCGTCGGAGTTCCGCCAGAGACGATGCCGTTCGCTGGCGAACTGATCGAGGTAAGAAGCGCTTACGAAGATTGGATTGGCGCGATCGAACGCCTTCTGCGGAGCTTTGGTCTTTCGCTGTTGGTCCCAGAGGAGTTGTATCGGCCTGCTGCCGAATTCATCAACGCTACCCCACTCGGCCTACGTTTGACCTTTCATCGCGTACCTATTCGCTCGGTCACGCCGCCGAACCTGTCGACCGACCGCGTGCCTGGGCGGCTTGAATTTCGCACCGACCATGCTCTGCACCTTTGGGTGGCGAACGAGCTGGTCCGACGCTTCAACCATCGGTGTTGCGCGTCGATCGCGGAACTCGAGGCCGCCGACCGCGGCCTTACGCGCGAGGGTCTCGTGCGCGAAGGCACGCGCCACGTGAAAGACGATCTGAGATCAGTGGATGATCCCAGCACTAGGGTTCTCGGCTGGTCTACGGATCGCAAGATCGCTGCACTGCGGAATCAGATCGTGGAAGCCGAAAAACGATCCGAGGCGGAAGCGAAGGCGGCGTCCGAAGCCTCACGGACGGCAACGTTGGCCCGCGACCGCGCAAACGCCGCACGCGAATTGTTGGCGATCGCAGAATTCTCTGAGATCGATCCGCAGCGTTGGAGCGAGGATGTCATGCGACTTCGAAGCGAGCAGGAACTGCTCGAGAGAAGCTCCCATGAATTGCGTGCATTGCAGGAGCGGTTGCGGGAAATTGATGCGGCCATCAGTAAAGGCGAAAACGACTTGCGCGAGCGTCACGGCGAACTCGGGCGCTTGCGCGATCGTCTAGAGGTGTGCCGGAATCGTGCCCAGGCTCGCGAGCGGCAACTGGCCGACATCGGCGGTTTCGATCACGACGGACTGGAAGTCGCTTTTGCCGAAGTCAACGCGACCCTGCCTACTCTCACTCTTGACAATGCCGACCAGGTGACGCACGCCGCCCATCAAAGCCTGCAAGGCCGGATCAGCAACGATCAGCGGAAGGTCAACGAAGCCGCGGAGAAGATGATCGCAGGCATGAGCGATTTTCTCAGCCAGTTCCCGGAGTTCCGGCAGACACTCGAAGTCGGGCGCGTGTACGCCGAAAGCTTCGCTGCGGCGCTACAACGCATCGAAGATGAGGACCTTCCACGTCATCGGGAACGATTCGAACACTACCTCAACGAAAACCTCGTGGGTGATCTCCTGATGCTCAACCGGCGTCTCGAGGAGCACGAAGAGGCGATCGAAGGACGCATCGAAGAGATCAACGGAGCTCTTCACGGCATTGACTATGCGGACGACACGTACGTTCAGTTGCGGTTGGTCAGTCGGCTGGGCCACGACGCAGCAGATTTCCGGCGTAAGCTGCGCGATTGCTTCGAACATGGCATCGCTCCAGCGCCCGACGAGCGCCTGCGGATCTTCGAACGCGTTCGCCTCCTACTCGAACAGTTTCAACGGGACCCTGACGGCACCCAACGCGTCACGGACGTCCGGAACTGGTTTGCTGCCGGTGTGCGGGAGCTACGCCGCGCAGACGATGTCGAGGTCAATTACTACGCCGCCACGACGGGCAAGTCTGGAGGACAGAAAGCGAAGCTGGCCTTCACGATTCTCGCATCGGCGCTGTCGGCGCAGTACGGGCTCTCAACGGCACCAGTTGACGCGCCGAACTTTCGTCTCGTGGTGATCGACGAAGCGTTCTCGCGCACCGATGAATCGAATTCTATCCGCGCCATGGAGCTCTTCGCGCGCCTCGGATTTCAACTGCTGATCGTTGGTCCATTTGACGCAAAGGCGAAGCTCGCGGTGCCGTTCGTCCAGACCATTCATCTCGCATCCAATCCGGCGGGGAATAGCTCGCGCTTGATTGCGTTGACGCGAGAGCAGGTTGAAGCAACACGTCTGGACGAGGCACAGCACGGAGAGACGCTCGCACCAGATGAGGTGCCGTCGGCGTCACCGTCGGGGACGATACTGTGATTCTGACCTCATGCTGAGTCCGGCAGACATTCTGGAAACAGCCATGCGCAGGTGGCCGCTCGTACTACGTGCCGAAGCAGTTGGAGATAACATGTTTCCACTGCAGATTCCGTTCAGTCGGCCAACCACGACCGGGGATTTCGCGGTCCTACGACGCGAGATCGAAGGGCTGGCCGCGGCGCCCCACGAATGGCGGATTGACTGGGAGGAAGTCCAAACCCGAAAGTGGGGACGCCAACGCTTTCCTGTGCGAATCGCTTTCGATTCGGTCGAGAAACTCGCAGCGGCCTTGGGGCGATCGGGAGAGCTTAAGGCGTTCCGAAACGCACTACGGTCAGCGCGAGAGACATGCCCGGCGCTGGAGCCTTGGTTGCGCGCGAGAGCGCACCGAATCGTCGATTACCTAGAAGATTGGCCCGGACTCGTGTCTGTTTGCGCCTATTTGGACGCTCACCCGCGACCAAGCTGTTTCGCCCGGCAGATACCATTGCCTGTCGGTACCAAGTTCATCGAGGAGCACGCCGGAATTCTGCGGGAACTTCTCGACGTCGTACTCGGCGATCGCGTCAATCTCGACGGCATAACGTTCTCCGAGCGGTTCCATCTTCGTGTGGAGCCCCCGCGAGTGCGATTCCGTTTTCTTGATACTGAGCTGCGTGAGCGTGTCGGCTGGCCGGTCGCGGACTGTTCCGTACCCGCGCCGGCGTTCGCAGAGCTCGCGTGGGACATTGGACGCGTCCTCGTCGTCGAGAACCGGGACGTGTTTCTGTGTTTACCGGAGGTCTCAGGCACGCTGGCAGTGTTTGGAGCGGGTAAGGCGGCATCGCTACTGCCCGCCTGCCGCTGGATGACGGCGGCGGACATCGTGTACTGGGGCGACTGTGATGAAGCGGGGTACAGCATTCTTTCAGGTTTACGTTCCAGCTTTCCGCGTGTGCGAAGTCTGCTGATGGATGAAGCCGCGTGGTCTCGGTGGAAGCACCTCGCTGTGCCAGGTAAGCGTGACGCTGCAGCTCACCACGGTCACCTGCTCGCGACCGAACGAGCCGTGCTCAACGAGGTCGTGGCGGGTCCGTGGATGCTTGAGCAGGAAAGGATCCCACCATCTGAAGCCGAGCGCGCGGTATTGGCGGCGCTCGCATGAACCGTTCCTGCGAACGTTCCGCTCGAAACGGGCTTTCCGTTCCCGCTTGGAACACACCCATTTTGGCGTCAACCGTCGGCATCTCGGCCTCGAACTAGGCCGCGCCGAATTGTGACTAGGTCTCTGATGTCTTCCTCGCGAACCTTGCATGAAAGGGGAGGTGCCGGGGAAGAACTCCGACGTCTGTGTAGAATAACTACCACTAATGATCAAATGGTAGTAAAATTACACACAGACTATGGAATCTCAAGCGCGCATCCTTCGGCTCGCTCGGAAGAAGCGGCTGTTCCGGCTATCCGAAGCGGCAGCCGCTGGCATCCATCCAGAATCAGTGCGTCGGCTGACGCGTCAAGGGCAGCTGACTCGGGTGGGGCGTGGGCTGTACGCCCTACCCACACTGGAGCCCACTGAGCACCATACGCTGGCCGAGGTGGCCAAGCGCGTCCCCAAGGGTGTCTTCTGCCTGCTCACTGCGCTTCGGTTCCACGGCCTCGGGACGCAAAATCCGCGCGAGGTGTGGCTAGCTGTAGATCGGCGGGCCGGAATACCGCAGGTGGACTTCACGCCGGTCCGGACGCTTCGGATCTCGGGCGCGGCACTCACCAATGGCATCGAAGAGCACGATGTCGACGGCGTGCGGGTACGAGTCACTAGCCCAGCACGGACCGTGGTCGACTGCTTCAAGTTTCGCAACAAGATCGGCGTGGACGTCGCGGTCGAAGCGCTGAGGGACTACCGGCGTCTTCGGAAGGGTACCGCCGATGATCTCTGGCGCCACGCGAAGCAGCTGCGGCTGGCGCAGGTCATGCGCCCCTACTGGGACAGCCTGGTATGACCCGCAAGGCGCCTGTCAACGTCGCCGCGTCGGTTCGGGCGAGGCTCCTCAAGGTGAGCAAGGAGCGGCGGGAAGATTTCACGCTGACGCTTGTCAACTACGCTTCCGAGCGGTTTCTGTACCGGCTCTCAAAGTCCAAGTACCGCGACCAGTTCATCCTGAAAGGGGCCATGCTGTTCGCGGCACGTATCGGCGAACCGTATCGGCCCACACGAGATCTCGATCTGCTCGGCATGGGCGAGGCGACCGAGGCGGCCATTGACACGGCTGTTCGCGACATCATCGCCACTGATGTCGGTGACGATGGCCTTGTCTTCGACGTGGACACGCTGCGGGTGCATGTCATTCGCGAAGACGATCGCTACGGTGGCATGCGAGCCAGTCTGCAGGGGTATCTTGCCGGCGCACGCATTCCCGTTCAGATTGATATCGGGTTCGGAGATGCAGTGACGCCGGCAGCGACCGACCTCGATTTTCCTACGCTCCTCGAAGGGATGCCGTCCGCGAACGTCCTGGCGTACCCAATGGAAACGGTTGTCGCCGAGAAAGTGGAAGCGATGGTACGGGGAGATCGTGGCGATGACCGACAGCTTCGTTCAAGACGCGACCGCGCAAGCGAACTGGAAAGCCTTCGCCAATCGAAACCAGGTTCAATTCGAAAGCTTGGGACAACTCGTGTCGGAACTGCGGGAGTTCCTGCGCCCGCCACTCCTACGAGCTCGATCAGAAGATGACTTCGCGGCGCGCTGGAATCCCGGCGGGCCGTGGGTATGAAGAGCATTCCCGTCAGGACGAGGCCGGCGCTCCGATAATAGCAATCTCCAGGGAGCGCGCCGGGCGGGTCAAGACCGCGCAGCGCCGAGCGCAGCGAGGGCAGTCTTGGTGTGCTCGGCATGAGCACAGAACAACGAGGTGAGACATGCAATAGGTCAAGTCCTCTTGGGGTCCTGACGGAGGAAACCCACCATCAACGAGACAAGGGCGTCGAGTACGTGCGGCCCGCGAGGGGACGTCCGGTAGAAGTCTGATGATGCAGTACCGAACCGAGCGAGAGCGAAGCGTCCCGGAGGCGTCCGAATCTGCGGGTGAGCTGGCCAACGGCAGCGAAGCCCATATCCGTCGGGCAGGCGGGCGTATAGGCACCGGCGTCGGTACGAAGTTCTGTGTGCTTACCCGAGGAGACCTCTCGGCTCCCGCCCGACGGGCGGAAGCCATCGAGGACCGAAAGACGAGATGGTGATGAGACGAGAGGTGTCGGATGGTCGCGTAGTACCGGAAGGCCGTCGAAAGACGGTCCCAACCGCTCGCCGCGAGCGGGGAGGGAAGGCGACCACGGCCAGTGAACGTGCAGGCCAACGGGACCTGTTTCTCGAGACAGCCGACAGCCCGCAAGGGGCCGTTCCCGGCGCACGGACGGGCCAACCCGCACCCCGTGTCCGGTATGCGGTGCCGAAGTCGAGAACCACACCCGGAAAGACCCTGCCGGCGATGACGATGGAGGAGGTGGCCAACGAGGAAAACCTGATACGGGCGTTTGGGGAAGTGGCACAGAACCGCGGGGCCCCTGGTCCGGATGGACAGAGCATCGACGAGGTGCACAAGCACTTGGGCGAGCTGCTGCCCGTAGTCCGTCATCGCCTGCTCGACGGAAGCTATCGCCCGGGGATGATTCGCCGGGTGTGGATTCCGAGGCCAGGCGGCGGCGAGCGCGGCCTTGGTATTCCCGATGTGGTCGACCGGTGGGTTCAGCAGGCGGTGCTGCGAGTGCTCAGCCCGCATTGGGAGCCGACCTTTCACCCATCGAGCCATGGCTTCCGACCGGGGTGCAGCTGTCACACGGCCATCGCCGAGGCGAAGCAGTATCTGGCAGACGGGTACGAGTGGGTTGTGGATCTGGATCTTGAAAAGTTCTTCGATCGCGTCCACCACCAGCGATTGATGGCGCGGCTGGAGACGAAGGTCAAGGACCGGCGGCTCATCGCGCTCATCCAACGGATGCTCAACGCCAAGGTGGTGTTGCCCGACGGCGTGGTGGTGAATACGGACGAGGGCGTCCCGCAAGGCGGTCCGCTGTCGCCGTTGCTCAGTAATATCGTGCTGGACGAACTCGACCGAGAGCTCGCCCGGCGCGGCCACCGCTTCGTCCGCTACGCCGACGACGCGAACATCTACGTCCAAAGCGAGCGCGCGGGGCACCGTGTGATGGCCAGTGTGGTCCGGTTCATCGAGCGGCAGTTGCGCCTCAAGGTGAATCAGGCCAAGAGTGCGGTGGCGCGACCAGAAGAACGGCACTTCGTGGGCTTCAGCCTCCGACGCAATCCGGAGGATGGCGGCATCGAAGTTTTCCTGTCGAAGCGGTCGAAGGACCGCATCGACGCGAAACTCCGCGAACTGACGCCGCGAGCATGGGGGCAGTCGCTTCGTGGCTGTATCCGCGAGTTCAACGCGTATCTTCGCGGGTGGCTGAATTTCTTCGGGACGAGCTGCACTGATGCCGTGGCGCGCACGCTCCACAACCTTGACGCGCATATCAGGCGGCGGCTGCGCGCGCTGCTGCTTCGGCAGTGGAAGCGCAGGCGCTTCATCGTCCGACGTCTCGTCCGACTGGGGGCGCAGGCCAGCACCGCATGGCGGCGTGTCTACGAGGGTCACAAATCCTTGTGGGCGCTCAGCCACTGTGGCCCGGTGGACTACGCCCTCGATAAGCGGTACTTCGCGGAACACGGGCTCCTTTCCTTGGAGCACGCGTACCGCGAGATGCACCACGTCATCGCTCCGGCGCAGCTGACACTTGCGCTGGAATAGCTGCGGGCGGCGCGGCTGGCGTCGGACTACGCGGATTGACATCCGCCGACGCCGATGTCCCGAAGAGCCGGATGTGAGGCCCACAAGTCCGGTTCTGTGAGAGCTGGGGGAGGGCAACCTTCCCCGGCTACTCGACACGCGCCAAGCGCTCCCGGATAATCGAGAACGGAGCGACGGCGCGGGACCCATTGAACCGAGCACGCTGCCGCCTGGAATCATGCCGAAGTACACCTGTCTTTGCTGCGGGCATTCTGAGACCTTCGAGAGTGCAGAAGTCGCGCATCACGCGAGTTGGGATGTTGCTCCGTACTTCACGCTCCAGCCTCTGTGCGATCTCTGCATGTCGGCGCCGATTCTCATCCTCGGACTTGCGGGCGCGCGGAAGCAGCACGCTGCCGCCCACGCACATTGGAAACAACACGGTCGCCCGGAACGTTCCGACGAGAAGGCTGTGGCGGATTCCGACCAGAACCGAGGGTAAGAGCCATCCGTGCGAATGGTGCGAGATATGCCGAAACCGAGTGCATCATCCGCGCGGCACCTACGCTCGCTGCCCGGTCCTCACTCGGCGCGCCAACCGATGTAACACACACGAGGGATCGGGTCGCGGTTGAAGCGCGGATCGCGCACGCCTAGCCCGCCTAATTCCGGGCTCGATTCCCGAGCGCATCCGTGTCCGAATCGCCGCCGAGACCGTCTGCGATCTTCGGGCTGGGCAACCGGGGCGTGAGCGACCCCTGAACAGCGCCGGGAACAACCTCGTGCGCGGACGCCGGGGTCGCTCACGCCCCGATTGCTGTACCTGCGCGGCTATTGTCG
>WNEY01000923.1_pt1 | contig 19645 bp, 19 predicted proteins | sample 5400531 | NCBI WGS metagenome assembly WNEY01 (sample SAMN13153338, study PRJNA577476) | soil metagenome | isolation source: 200 cm saprolite under Douglas fir tree site 1 | place: USA:California | collected 2015-04-18
TCGAACTTGCCGTGCACAGCATGAAGGACGTGCCGACCACCTTGCCGCCCGGGCTGCACCTCAGTGCGGTACCGCCGCGGGATGAGGTGCGCGATGCGTTTGTCGGGCGTGACGGCCACCGGCTCCTCGACGCCCCCGAGCGCTGGCGTATTGGCACCAGCAGTCTGCGCCGCCGGGCGCAACTGCTCGCCCGGCGGCCAGATCTGCAGGTGCAGGACATCCGCGGCAATGTCGACACGCGGCTGCGCAAAATGCGCCAGGGTGAGGTCGATGGCGTGGTGGTAGCAGCGGCCGGCCTGTATCGTTTAGGACTGCAAGAGGAGATCACGGAACTCCTCCCAATCGAGGTCATGTTGCCAGCGGCAGGGCAGGGAGCACTAGGAATCGAGACCGTGGCGGGCCACTGGATTGACGCCCTCCTGCAAGCGCTGCACGATCCCGCCACGGCGAGTGCCGTGGCCGCCGAACGGGCCTTCCTGTGGCATCTAGGCGGCGGCTGTACGGTGCCGATCGCGGCCTTCGCACAGTGCCAGGGAGCCGACCTGCACGTCCGGGGCTTGGTGAGCACGCCTGACGGCACCTGTATCCTGCGCCAGGAGATCTGTGGCCCCGCGCCGGAAGCTGTACAACTCGGCGAGCGCCTGGCCGTCCAGATGCGCGCCCAGGGGGCTAGCGCCCTGCTCGCAGCGCTACCCGATGACCTGCTCCCTATCCCTCCAGGAGGGGGATAGGGCAACTATTATGAGGCCCTAGAGCGAGGAAGAACATTATGCCTTTTCCCACCTATCGCACCCGCCGCCTCCGCGAGAGTCCAGCTTTGCGCCGTTTGGTGCAGGAAACGCACTTGACGCCGAGTGAGTTGATTTTGCCCCTGTTCATTGTCCCAGGACATGGCATACGCCAGGAAATCGCCTCACTGCCAGGGCAGTACCATCTCTCAGTCGATCAGGCCGTAACGGAGGCCAAGGCCGTGGTGGACCATGGCATTCCCGCGGTGCTGCTCTTTGGACTGCCGGAAAGCAAAGACCCGCTGGGCCGGGAAGCCTATAGCCCTACGGGCGCAGTACAACAGGCGGTGCACGCTATCAAGCAGGCGGTGCCGGCGCTCGTGGTGATTACCGACGTGTGTTTGTGCGAGTATACCGACCACGGCCACTGTGGTGTCGTGGATGGGGAGCGTATTGTCAACGATCTGACCCTGGAGCTGCTGCAGCGTACGGCACTGTCGCACGTCGAGGCCGGAGCGGACATGGTGGCGCCGTCCGATATGATGGACGGGCGCGTCGGGGCCATCCGCGCCTGCCTGGATGACAAGGGCTATTACCAGATCCCCATCATGGCCTATGCCGCCAAGTATGCCTCGAGCTTCTACGGGCCGTTCCGCGAGGCGGTGCAGTCCACCCCGCAGTTCGGTGACCGGCGCTCCTATCAAATGGACCCGGCCAATGCCCGTGAGGCAGTGCGGGAAGTGCAACTCGACATCGCCGAGGGAGCGGACATCGTGATGGTCAAGCCGGCGCTGCCGTACCTCGATGTCATTGCCCGCGTGCGGCAGAGCACCGACCTGCCCCTGGCAGCCTATAACGTCAGCGGCGAGTACGCCATGATCAAAGCCGCCGCTCGTCTGGGCTGGCTCGACGAAGAGCGCGCCATGCTGGAAGCGTTGACGAGCATCAAGCGCGCTGGCGCGGATATCATTATCACGTACTTCGCCAAAGAGGCCGTGCGCCTGCTGGAGAGAGGCGCAGCGTGGTGATGGAATCGTAGTGTATGATGCGTATCGGTGCTGGGAGCGCCAACCGGCGTGCGCTACGCACCGTGCCCGGACGGGCAGTCCGCCCCACCAGTGGGCCGGTGCGGCAAGCGCTGTTTAATATGTTGCGCGGGTTGGTACAGAATGCTATCTTCGTAGACCTCTTTGCTGGCACTGGGAGTGTGGGGCTTGAGGCGTTGAGTCACGGTGCCAGAGAGGTCTACTTTGTCGAGCACGACCGCCGGGCCCTGATGACTTTGCAGGCCAATATCAGCCGCTGTAATATGGTGGGGCGGGCAACGATCGTGGCGGCTTCGCTCCCGCAAGCGCTGCGGCAACTGCCAGTGACTTTACAGGCGGATATGCTGTTCCTCGATCCCCCCTACGCTTCCGACCTGGCAGAGGTGACCATGGCAACCCTGGCCGAGCATCGTATCCTGGCAGCCCATGGGATCCTCATCTGGCAGCATATGGCGCGCCGTGCGATACCCCAAACGGTGCTGGACCTCCCGCTGTGGAAGAGCCGACGCTACGGCAATACGCAGCTCTCGCTCTACGCTGCCCTACCCATACCCTCTGCCATGGAGGGGGATGAGGGACAGGAGACGCCGAGGACCCTGGAGGAGAGAGAACGTGGCTGAGCGCGTGGTGGTAGCCATGAGCGGTGGCGTGGATAGCTCGGTCAGTGCGGCGCTGTTGCACGGGCAGGGCTATGAGGTGATCGGTGTCACCATGAAGCTCTGGGATGGGCCTGAGACGGCCACTGCACGGCACAAGACCTGCTGTACGCTGGATGACGTGTCCGATGCGCGCCGCGTCGCGGCGGCGCTCGGCATTCCTTTTTATGTGGTGAACTTCAAAGCCCAGTTTACCCAGCACGTCATCGACTACTTTGTCGATGCCTACCGCCAGGGTTTCACCCCCAACCCGTGTGTCCAGTGTAATCGCTACTTAAAATTTACCGCGCTGTTGCAGCGCGCCCAGCAGCTGGGCGCCCGCTGGGTGGCGACCGGCCACTACGCGGCCGTGTGGCACGATCAGGCGGGACGCTATTACATCCGGCGGGGATACGACAGCAAGAAAGACCAATCCTACTTTCTCTTCGATCTGTCCCAGGACCAGCTGCGGCAGACGCTCTTGCCGCTGGGGGCCTATCGCAAGGAGGAAGTGCGCCAGCTCGCCGTGCGTCTGGGGCTCAAAGTGGCCGAGAAGCCCGAGAGTCAGGAGATCTGTTTTATCCCTGAGGGCGATTATCGCGCCTTCTTACGCCCACGGCTGACCCCAGCGGAGGCACAAGCGGGGCGCATCGTGACGACGGACGGCGACACCGTCGGCAGGCACCAGGGCGTGCCGTTTTATACTGTGGGGCAGCGCCGAGGCCTGGGCGTGGCAGCAGCCGAGCCCCTGTACGTGACACACCTCGATCCTGAACACAATACGGTGGTGGTGGGGCCACGACACGCCGCCCTGTGTGCGACGTTTGGCGTCGAGGGTCTGAACTGGATGTGTGCCCCGCCCACGCAGACCTTGCAGGCCACGGTGCAGATTCGCTATCGGCATCAGCCGGTGGCAGCTGACGTCCACCCGGTGGCGCCCGACCGGGCGCGCGTCGTCCTGCACACACCGCAATTTGCCGTCACGCCTGGGCAAGCTGCCGTATTTTACGATGGCGACACCGTTCTTGGTGGTGGCTGGATAACGCGCAGCACCCCTGCGTAGTACAGGAGAAGGATAGCTATCATGGCGTCAGAGAGACCCGAGGAGGCACAGACCGAAAAGGCTTTTACCATCTCAGATAAACGCCTGTTTACCAAGGAAGGCGCGCGGCGTCCCGCCGAACCGGAGAGTCCACGTGAAGCTCCGGCAGCGACGCCGCCCCCACCACCCAGGCGTGAAGCGCCACGCGCCGAAGAGCCGCAGCGACAGCGGCCAGAGCCTGGGGCAGGGCCACGCCGTGACCTGCCGCCGGCCGATTTCGCTGCGCTGGTGAACATGCTGACCACGAATGCTATGGTCTTCCTGGGGCAAATCCCCGCTCCTGGCTCACAGCAATACATGCGTAATCTCCCGCAAGCCCAACATATGATCGATCTGCTCATGGTGCTGCGGGAGAAAACCCATGGCAATCTGACGCGGGAGGAAGACCAGATGCTGCAGGAGTTGCTCCCCCAACTGCAAATGGCCTATGTCAGCGTCAGCCGGCAAGTCGGTTAGTGCTGCGCACGGCTAGTTGCCCCGCCAGTTTGGCGGGGCCAATTGCGGTACGCAGTACCCCTGCCAGTGTGGCGGGGTGGGTCGATACCCAGAATAAGCTTGACGAACCATTAGGAGAGCCAGCCCATGGGTCGGGTACGGACACTTCCTGAGGCAGTGATCAACCATATCGCGGCTGGTGAAGTGATCGAACGCCCGGCGTCAGTGGTCAAGGAGCTCCTGGAAAATGCCCTGGACGCGCAGGCGCGCAGCATCAAGGTGCTGGTGCAGGGCGGCGGCACCGAGCTGATCCAGGTGGACGACGACGGCCTCGGCATGGACACTGCAGATGCCGTGCACTGCTTCACACGGCATGCGACGAGTAAAATCAACGCTCTGGAAGACCTCGAGCAGATTACCACCCTGGGCTTTCGGGGTGAAGCCTTACCCAGCATTGCCGCCGTGTCACGCCTGCAGTTGGTCTCCCGCTGTCAGCCCGAGCCGCTCGGGACACGCGTTGTTTTTGCCGGTGGCACGTGCCTGGAGGTGGAAGCCTGTGGGGCCCCGCCTGGGACGTCGATACGCGTCAGCGAGCTGTTTTACAACACGCCGGCGCGCCGCAAATTCCTCAAACATCCGGCCACCGAGGCCAGCCATATCGCCCACTGGTGCACCACGCTCGCCCTGGCGGCGCCAGCGGTGCATATGACCCTGCATCTGAACGGCCGCCTGCACCTGCAAGGGGCTCCCGCCGCAGGGCTCGGGGAGCGTCTGGAGATGCTGTTCGGGGCAGGTTTTCAGGAGCAGGTGCTGCAGGTGGCGGACCACAGCGCCGATGTGCAGGTATATGGCTATATTGCCAAAGCCACCGTGCATCGCGCTACCCGGCGCCAGCAGTTTTTCTTTGTCAATGGCCGAGCGGTACAAAATCGTATGCTGAGTCACGCTCTGTACGAAGCGTACCGTACTTTGCTGCCGCGTGATCGGCACCCCGTGGCGTGCGTGTTTCTGACGCTGCCGGCGAGCGAGGTCGACGTCAATGTGCACCCGGCCAAGCTCGAAGTCCGTTTCCGCCAGGAAGCGCGCCTCTATGATCGCTTACGGCGGCTGTTCCAGCAGCGCTTGCGCGACAGTGTGGCAGGGCCAAGCGTGGTACTGCCGCCGGTGCCCCAGGCGGCCGAGCCAGCCGTACCAGCACCGCCGGGGCGGGCGGTGCCGATGATGTGGCCGGCGCCAGCCACGGTGGCAGGGCCCCCGGAGGAGTCGCGTCTCGGGAAGCCTCCCGCAGGGCTCGCCGCAGAGTTGCACTTGTATGCCGGTTATCCAGAAGCCGGTCGGGCGATTCTGGAAGGGATCCCACTCGGACAGCTCCACAACACCTATATCGTCTTGCAATACTCGAGCGGTGTCTTTCTGGTCGACCAACACGCCGCCCATGAGCGGGTGCTCTATGAGCGCTTGCGGGCCCGTCTGCATGACGGCGCACTGGAAGCGCAACAGGTGTTGTTTCCTGCCACGCTGGAGCTGGGGGCGACTGACCCAGAGTGGGTGGCGTCGTGTCTGCCACGCCTGGCCGCCCTGGGCTTTAGCCTGGAGCATTTTGGCGGCACGACCTATCGCCTCCCGAGCGTGCCCGCCCTGCTGGCAGAACGCGACTATGCCGCCGCCTTGCTGGACGTCCTCGAGGTGCTGCGCTCGCCAACTCCGGACGAGAGCCTGGACGAGGGCCTGCCGCGGGTATTTCACCATCTGCTCACTGTGATGGCCTGCCACGGGGCTATCCGCGCGCATCAGCGCTTGCATGACGACGAGATCCGGGCGTTAATGCACGACCTGGCAGGCGCCACCATGCCGTTTACCTGCCCCCATGGCCGGCCAGTGCTCTTACACATCGCTCTGGCTGAGATTGAAAAGAAGTTTCTGCGCTGTTAAAGTAAAGAGGCTGGCACGCCTGCTGCATCCTTCTCCTGCCACCCATAAGGGGATCCATATGCTTGAAGGACCACTGCCTGAGGGTTTAACGTTCGACGATGTCTTGCTCCTGCCGGCACGCTCCGAGGTGTTGCCGCGCGACGCGGACGTGTCGACATGCCTGACACCTCACCTCCCCCTCAACATTCCGCTGGTCAGCTCGGCCATGGATACGGTCACAGAAGCCGCCCTGGCTATCGCCCTGGCCCAAGAAGGGGGGATTGGCATCATTCACAAAAACCTCAGCATCGAGGAGCAGGCCGCCGAAGTCGATAAAGTCAAACGCTCGGAAAGTGGCATGATCGTCGATCCGATCACCATGGCACCGCACCAGCGGGTCTATGAAGCCATCGACGTCATGGCGCGCTATCGCATTTCCGGCATCCCCATCACCGAAGGCCCCAAACTGGTGGGCATTCTAACCAATCGTGACCTGCGCTTTGTCACCGACACGCAGCAACCCATCTCGGCCCTGATGACCAAGGACAATCTCATCACCGTGCCGCAAGGCACGAGCCTGGACGAAGCCCAAAAACTCTTGCACCAGCATCGTATTGAAAAGCTCCTGGTGGTGGACGAGGCGTTTCATCTCAAGGGTCTCATTACCATCAAGGACATTGAAAAACGCAAAAAATACCCGCAAGCATGCAAAGATGCACTCGGCCGGCTGCGGGTCGGGGCGGCGGTCGGCATTACCCCTGATCGGCATGAACGCGCTGCCGAGTTGGTGCGGTGTGGCGTCGATGTGGTGGTGGTGGACACCGCGCACGGCCATTCTTCCTACGTGCTCGCCGCGGTTGAAGAGATCAGAAAGTCCTATGGGGCTCTGCAGGTCATCGGCGGCAATGTGGCGACCGCGGAAGCGACGCGCGACCTGATCAATGCCGGGGCCGATGCAATCAAAGTGGGCATGGGGCCGGCCTCGATCTGTACGACCCGTGTCGTCGCTGGTACCGGCGTACCGCAACTGACGGCCATCGCTGAATGTGCGCGGGTGGCACAGCAGTACGGTATCCCCATCATCGCCGACGGGGGCATCAAGTACTCTGGGGACATCGTCAAGGCCCTGGCGGCTGGCGCCCACTCCGTGATGATCGGCAGCATTTTCGCCGGCACCGAGGAGAGCCCAGGCGAGCGTGTCCTGTACCAGGGCCGGAGTTACAAGGTCTACCGCGGTATGGGGTCGCTCGGCGCCATGATGGGTGGCAAAGGCGACCGCTATTTCCAGGGCGACGAGACGCAAACCAGCAAGCTAGTGCCGGAGGGCGTCGAGGGGCGTATCCCCTACAAAGGCGCCCTCGCCGATGTGGTGTATCAACTGGTCGGCGGGCTGCGCTCGGGCATGGGCTACTGTGGCTGCCGCACCATCGAGGATCTGCGCCAGCGCGCCCGTTTCATCCGCATCACCAGTGCTGGACTGCGCGAAAGCCACGTCCACGATGTCATCGTTACCCAGGAATCACCCAATTATCAGGTCGACTGAGCAGCGTGAGTCCGCCACTGCCACACCACAGACGGAGACCGCGTATCTATGGCGCAGCAGAGTTTCGTGCATCTTCACCTGCATACCGAATTCAGCCTGCTGGATGGGGCTAACCGGATTGACGAATTGCTCGATCGCGCTCAAGAACTGCACATGCCGGCCGTGGCCATGACCGATCACGGCAACATGTTCGGCGCCATGAAGTTCTACAAAGCGGCCAGGGAGCGTGGCATCAATCCCATTCTGGGGTGTGAAGCCTACATCTCGCCGACGACGCGCTTCGACCGCTCCAAACAGGGCATTAGCAGCGCGGCGCACCACCTGACGCTCCTGGCCACGAACTACGAAGGCTACCAGAACCTGGCGCGCCTGGTGAGTAAAGCCCACCTCGAAGGGTTTTATTACCGGCCGCGCATCGATAAGGAGATCCTGGCCCAGCACGCAGCAGGCCTGATTGGCCTTACGGGGTGTCTCAAGGGTGAGGTCAACGGGCATATCCTCAGTGAGGACTTGCGCAAAGCCGCCGATGCCCTCGACAGCTACCGGCAGATCTTTGGCCCGGATAATTTTTACGTGGAGCTAATGTCGCACGGCGTCGACGGGCAGCTGCAGGTGAACCGCCAGCTCCTGGCGTTCAGCCGCGACTTCGGGCTGCCAGTGGTGGCGACTAACGACTGTCACTATCTGCGCCGTGAGGATGCGGCCCCACACGATGTGTTACTGTGTATCGGCACCGGTAAAACCCTCAACGACCCACAGCGCATGCGCTATGGCCCGCATGAGTTTTACTTCAAGACGGCCGAAGAAATGTACGAGCGCTTTGCCGAGGTGCCAGAAGCCTGTGCCAACACGTTGCGCATTGCCGAGCGCTGCAACATCCAGCTGCCCTTTGACACCATGCTGCTGCCGCGCTATCAGCCCCCAGACGGCCTGTCGCTGGACACCTATCTGGAGCAGGTGGCACGCCATGGCTTGCAGGAGCGCCTACAGCGCCGTCCAGTAGCCCAGGAGGAGCGCTACTGGCAACGTCTGGAGCAGGAACTGGGCATCATCCGTACCACCGGCTATTCCGGCTACTTCCTGATCGTCTGGGACTTTATCCGCTATGCCCGCGAGCAGGACATTCCGGTGGGGCCGGGCCGTGGCTCAGTCGCCGGGAGTCTGGTGGCCTATGCGCTGCGTATTACCGACGTCGATCCGCTCGAGTACAACCTGCTGTTCGAACGCTTTCTCAATCCCGAACGCGTCACCATGCCTGACATCGATATTGACTTCTGCATGGAGCGGCGCGACGAGGTCATTCGCTACGTGACGGAGAAATACGGCGCCGAGAACGTGGCGCAGATCATTACCTTTGGCTCGATGCTGGCGAAGGGTGTCCTGCGTGACGTCGGCCGTGCCCTGGATATGCCATACAGTGATGTCGACCGCATCGCCAAGCTGGTGCCCAACCGCCTCAATATTTCCCTCGACGAAGCCATCGCCGAAGAGCCGCGTCTGCGCGAGCTGCAAACGCAGGACCCCCGCGTCGAGCGTCTCATTGACACGGCGCGCCGCCTCGAGGGACTGTCGCGCCACGCCTCAGTGCACGCCGCTGGCGTGGTGATCTCGCCTGAGCCGCTGCACCACATCGTGCCGCTGTCCAAAGGGGCCAAAGGCGAAGTGGTGACGCAGTACGCCATGGACGACATCGAAGCCATGGGGCTCCTGAAGATGGACTTTCTGGGGCTGCGCACCCTGACGGTCATTCACAACGCCCTGCAGCTCATCCAAGACACCCAGGGTCTGGAGGTGGATATGGACACCATGCCTCTGGACGACCCCGAGACCTACCGCCTGTTGTCTGAGGCACGCACGCAAGGCGTGTTTCAACTCGAAGGTCGGGGTCTGCGGGACCTGTTACGCAAGCTGCAGCCGCACGTCTTTGAGGATCTGGTCGCCCTCGTGGCCCTGTACCGTCCGGGTCCATTGGGCAGCGGCATGGTCGATGATTTTATCGAGCGCCGCCATGGACGTCGGGCCATCACCTACGAGTTACCGCAGCTCGAACCCATTTTACGCTCGACGTATGGGGTGATCGTGTTCCAGGAGCAGGTCATGCAGATTGCCACCACGCTGGCCGGCTTCACCATGGGTGGCGCTGACCTGCTACGCCGGGCCATGGGCAAGAAGAAGCCCGAGGAGATGGCCGCGCAGCGCGAGCACTTTGTGCGCGGTGCGGTGCGCAACGGCTTTCCGGAAGAGCCAGCGGCGAAGATGTTTGATTTAATCGCTTACTTTGCCGGGTATGGCTTTAACCGCAGTCACAGTGTGGCCTATGCGCTCATCGCTTACCGCACGGCCTATCTGAAGGCCCACTTTCCACGCGAGTTCATGGCCGCGCTGATCACCAGCGACATGGACAACACGGACAAAGTCATGCGCTACATTGGTGACTGCCGCGACATGGGCATTGCCGTGTTGCCCCCTGACATTAACGCGGGCTCCTATGGTTTTACGGTGGCCGGCGACAGCATTCGCTTCGGGCTGGGCGCCATCAAGGGCGTCGGGGAGCAAGCCATTACCGCACTCATGCAAGAGCGCCAGGAGCACGGACCATTTCAGTCGTTCTTCGACCTGTGTGAACGCCTGGATACCCGCCAGGTCAACAAAAAAGTCCTGGAGAGCCTCATCAAAGGCGGTGCCCTCGACGCACTGCGGCTGACGCGCGCCCAGATGCTGGGAAATATGGCGCGGGTGCTGGAGTGGGCGCAGCGCCAGCACGAGGACCGGCAGCAAGGCCAGTTCAGCCTCTTCGGGAATACCCCGGCGGGGGCCAGCGTCGATACGCCGAGCCTCGAACCGGTGGCGGCGTGGAGCGACAGCGAGCAATTGGCGTATGAGAAAGAGGCCCTGGGATTTTATATCAGCAGTCACCCGCTCATGGCCGTGCAGCAACAGATGCGGCGCCTCGTGACGGCCACGAGCCAGAGTCTGGCCGAGTGCCAGGGGGAGCCGACCGTGACGCTTGGCGGGCTCATCACCCAGCACCGGGCGCAGCTCACCAAAAACGGTGACCGGATGGCCTTTTTAACTCTTGAAGATCTCTATGGTAGCCTTGAAGTCATCGTTTTTCCCGACACCTACCGCCAGAGCGTGACCGCCTGCGAGAGCGAGGAGCCGGTGGTCGTCTGGGGGAAAGCCAAAGTCGAAGGTGAGGGCGGGGAGACCCGCATCCTGGCGCAGCGCATCCTGCTCCTCAAGGACGCCCTGGCCCTTGGGGAGTTCCGCCGCCTCATGTTGGTTGTCGCACCCCAGCATGACCGCACCACCCTACTGCACGTCCATGACCTGTTAGCCCAGACGCCAGGTACTTGCCAGGTGGTGCTGACGTTGCAGTTTCCCGATGGCGAACGCGTCTTGCTGCGGACTGCCGAGCGCCTCAACGTGGCGCCATCCGTGGCGCTGCTGGCAGGCTTGGAGCAGCTGCTGGGGGCTGAGAATGTGCGCGTGGCCTAGAGGAGATGACGGGGCGACGCGGTTGAAGAGAGGAGACACGGCGACGAAAACCGACGCGGCGACGCGGGGAAGGACTAGTCTGTTCCCGTCGCCGTGTCCCCGTGTCGCCGCGTCCCCGTCCCGTGTCTCTGGCGAGTGGGTGTATCTTTGCGCTTGCTTTTGCTGGCGTAGCCGCATAAGATGGAAGTCTGTTCCCCAATGAGCTGTAGACGATGAGTGAAGAACGCTTGCGAAGGGGCACTCTCCCTGTAGCACAGCGCCCGGTCGGTGTGCGTTGGGTCGCATACTGGTGTGGTCGTACCCTGCAAGTGCTAGGGTTGGTGTTGATCGTGGAGGTGCTGCTGCTTTTCACGGGCACGGCCGGCATGGAACTGTTGCTGTACTGGAGTGTGGCGGCGGTTGGTGTGTTCTATACGGGCTCGGCGTGTATAAGGTGGGCCAAAGGGAAGCGGTAAGGGGTGGTTATGGATCAGGATGGTCGTTGAACTATGGATGCAGAACCAGAGCCCCATGTGCCTGAGACCGACACACAGCAGGAGGATCTCCTGGCGCGTCTCCAGCCAGAGACCGACATCGAGGAACGTCTCGTGCGCCAGATTGTGCTGTGCAGTGCGAAACTCGAGCACATTGAAGCGCTCCTGACCAGGGCAGAGAAGCAGCTGCGTCACGCCCTGACGGATGCCAGGGACGAGCTGACCCCCTGACAGATACGTCGGCTGGTACCCTTGTCGAACCGGTATCACATGTAAAAGCGATGCTTTCCCCCTCGCCAAACTGGCGAGGCAATTGCGGTACGCAGTACTAGCGGAGAAGAGCGAGGATGGGGTGGTTGGGCACCCAAAAGACCTTGTGCTTGTTTGAAATCGATCTCAAGGGACCGATAGCGCCAGCCTGTATGGCGCGGGTAGCGGCAGTGGTGTATCCCAGACTCGATGCCGCAGCGTGGGCGGCCCAGCGCTACACCAGTCACTTCCCAGACCGGCACTTATTCCCGGCCCGATTTGCCCGTGGCGAACAGTTTTGGACGGCCCAACACGAGGGCAAAATTCTTTCCTATTGCTGGGCGACCCATGAGCCAGTCGAGATCGGGGAGATTCGGTGCATCATGGCCCCGCGTAGCGATGAGGTGTATCTGTACGACGCCTTCACCTTTGCGGAGTATCGTGGACAGAATCTCTATCCGGCGCTGCTGCAGTGTGTGCTGGACTATAATCGTCAGCACGGTGTGCGGCGGGCGCTGATTTTTGTGCTGAGTGATAATACGGCCTCCATCCGTGGGGTGCAGAAGGCTGGTTTCAAAGAATTTCAGCGTGTGACCTATCAGAATATTCTTGGGTTCGCCCGGTATGCATACCGGCCGCTCCTCAATGCCTCTGCAGGGGTTGATCTGCTCCGTGCCTGAGAGATGTGCTGGCAGCATACTGGCAGACGTGACCTCCTGTAGGTGTGCTTGGCTTCCGTGGACGAGGGCTCACCATGCGTGTTGAGGTCTTCACGGCTGCCTCGGCATTCCATGACTTACGTGCCGAGTGGCGCCAGGTGTTGTCGCAGTTGCCGTTTCAGAGTGTCTTTTTTACCCCGCAGTGGCAGGAAACCTGGTGGCGTCATTTTGGCGCGACGCGCCAATTGCACCTGTTGACGGTGCGCTCCAGCGATGGGACGTTGCAAGGGCTCGTCCCGTTGATGAGCAGCAACGGTGCGGAGATACCGCCACGCCTCGAGCTGATCGGGGACCTCGAGCTGTGCGACTATCTCGACGTGTTGATGGTGCCAGCGCAGCAGCAGGAGGTTGGGCGGGCGGTGGTGGAGTACCTGGTGGCACACGGCGGTGAAGAGCTGGAACTCTGCTTGCAGAACCTGTCCCAGCACTCGCCAACCCCGGCGGTATTCCACGACCGCCTGGTGCATAACGGTTTGACGGTGGAGGTCGAGCAGATCGAGACGTGCCCAACCGCGGTGTTGCCGGCAGACTGGGAAGCGTATCTGGCGACCCTGCGCAGCAAGGACCGTCATGAGCTGCGTCGCAAGCTGCGTCGGGCTGAGGCAATGGTTCGCCTGGAGTATCGGGCGACGAGCGTTGCCGCCCAGCTCGACGAGGATGTCGACACCTTCGTGACGCTGCACCGCCTCAGTCAGCAGGATGCCAAGCAGGGCTTCATGACCCCTGAGAAAGAGGCCTTCTTGCGCGATATGGCACACGAGTTATGGCCGCACGGCTGGCTCGAGCTGGCGTTCCTCTACGCCGATGGTGAACCTATTGCCGCCCTGTGTTGTTTCGCGTATGGGACGACGTACGCGGCCTACAATTCCGGCTATCATCCCGCCTACGCGGAACTCAGCGGTGGTATTGTCCTGTTTGCAGAACGTATCCGTCAGGCCATCACGCGGGGTTTTACCGCCTTTGACTTCATGCGCGGCAATGAGTCCTACAAATATCGTTTTGGTGCCACCGATCAGCCACTCTACCAACTGCTTGCCCGTACGGCCTGCCCGGTGCAGGGGTCGCGTCTATGAGCTGCGCCTCGCACACCAGCCTACCGCTGCGCCGGATCGCGATGTTCAGCGTGCATAGCTGCCCGTTGGCCCCCCTGGGAGGCCGTGAAACGGGCGGTATGAACGTCTATGTCAGGGAACTGAGTCGTCTCCTCGGTCAGCAAGGGATCGCGGTCGATGTCTATACCCGGCGCCAGGACCCCTGGGAGCCCACGGTGGTCACCTTTGGGCCCCAGGCGCGGGTGATTCATCTGCACGCCGGCCCGGCGGCGCCCTATGCCAAACACCGTGTCTGGGACCACTTGCCGGAGTTTGTTGACGGTGTGCTGGCGTTTGCGACCAGCCAGGACGTGCACTATGATCTGCTGCACAGCCACTACTGGCTGTCTGGCTGGGTGGCACTGCAACTGCGTCAGTTATGGTCTGTGCCGACGGTGCATATGTCCCATACCTTAGGCTATCCCAAGAATGCCGCGGCGCAGCAAATCTGGGAGCAGGAACCGCCACGGCGTTTGCAGGTGGAATACGAGGTGCTCCGATGCAGTGACGCGCTGGTGGCGGAAAGCCCGGCGAGCAAGCAGCATATGGTGCAGGAGTATGGTGTCGATCCCGCCCGGGTCCAGGTTATTCCCTGCGGCGTGGATACGACGCTGTTTCGTCCCCAGGATCGGCACCAGGCACGGCGTGCCCTGGCCCTGCCAGAGGCGGCACCCATCGTGCTCTTTATCGGGCGCTTGCAGCCTTTGAAAGGACTGGATACGCTCTTACGGGCCGTGCACCTCGTGCGCCAGCACTATCCAACGCTGCATGTGCGTATTGTGGGTGGGGGAGTCGATGAGGGTGACCCCCATGAAGCGGAAGAGCTGGGCCGTTTGCGGGCCCTGGCAGAACATCTCGACTTGACGCCGCATGTCGCCTTTACCAAGGCCCAGCCTCAGGAGACGCTGGCGCAGTACTATGCGGCAGCAGATGTGTTGGTGATGCCCTCACACTACGAATCGTTTGGCATGGTCGTCTTAGAGGCCATGGCCTGTGGCCTGCCCGTAGTGGCTTCAAGGGTGGGTGGGCTGGCGTCGACTGTTGTGCACGAGCGTACAGGTTTGCTGGTGCCCGTGGGCGACTGGTACGCCTTTGCCCAGGCGATCGTACGTGTGTTGGCTGTACCGACGTTACGTGACACGTTTGGCCACGCTGGCGTCCAACGCGCCCAGACCTACGCCTGGCCACGCGTGGTCGAGCGCAATAGGCAACTCTATCATCGCCTTATACGCCAGCAGAGTGCTACGAGTTGCGGACTCGCAACCAGCAGCTAGGGCTGCGCCCCGCAGTTGCCCCGCCAGTTTGGCGGGGTGGGTCGACACTTACTGGGCGCCAGCCCAGGCGGTGAGCGTGTTCGGAGAGACAGCATGCAGGTCAGGTTCTGGGGGACACGTGGGTCCATAGCCACACCAGGACCCACCACAATGCGTTACGGTGGCAATACCTCCTGTGTCGAGGTACGCCTCGATGATGGTGCGCTCATCATCTTCGATGCTGGTACGGGTATCCGGGCCTTAGGTCAGGCGTTGCTGGCACACCCGGGTCCGGTGCGCGCGCACCTGTTCTTGAGCCACGCCCACTGGGATCACATTCAAGGCCTGCCCTTTTTTTCCCCAGCCTATATCGCTGGCACGGAACTGACGATCTTGGGCCCCGAGCATGGACAGCTGACGCTCGAAAAGATCGTCACGGGCCAGATGCGGAGTCCGTACTTTCCTATTCCTATGCATGCCATGGCTGCCAAGATCAAGTTTGTCAAGCTTGGGGAAGGGAGTATGGTGGAACTCCCCAATGGTGTCACCGTCGCCTCCGGGGTGGTCAATCATCCCGGGTGTACCCTGGGTTATCGCCTCACCGCCAACGAAAAAATTCTCACCTATACCACTGACAACGAACCCTTTGGGAAAGCTGCGGCGTCTCGGCACCTCGCGCAACCTTCCCGTCACCTGTCCCTGGCACGTGATGCTGATCTCCTCATCCAGGATGCCCAGTACACGCCAGAAGAATACGACCCGCACCGCGTTGGATGGGGACATTCTACCTACCTCGATGCCCTGCATGTCGCACAGCAGGCCAACGCCAAGCGTCTGGTACTGTTCCACCACGATCCGAGCCATACGGACGCCGAGGTAGACCGCATTGTGGCGCAGTGTCGCGCTGAGATAGCGCAGCGGGGTCTCACTATCGAGTGTCTTGGTGCCGTTGAAGGCCAGGTGCTGGTCCTCTAGCGGAGTGGGTATGAGCCAGGCGTATTACGTTCATCCCAGCGCCTACGTCGATGAGCCGTGCACTATTGGTGCCGGTACCAAGATCTGGCATTTTTGTCATGTCATGCCAGGGGCACACCTCGGGGAGCGCTGTATCCTGGGGCAGAACGTACATATTGCCAACGATGTGGTGATCGGGAACAACGTCAAGATCCAGAACAACGTCTCAGTCTACACTGGCGTGGAATTGGAAGATGACGTCTTCTGTGGTCCCTCGTGTGTGTTCACGAATGTCATCAATCCGCGGTCGCAGATCGTGCGCCACCATCTCTATACCCGGACGCTGGTGCGACGGGGGGCCACCATTGGCGCCAATGCCACCATTGTGTGTGGGGTGACCATCGGGCGGTATGCATTCATCGGCGCAGGAGCCGTGGTGCGTCACGACGTGCCCGACTACGCCCTCATGCTGGGCGTGCCAGCCGTCCAGAAAGGCTGGATGAGCCGCCATGGGCACCGCCTGCCGGCCCCAGATATGCGGGGGATGCTGGTATGCCCAGAAAGTGACTGGCGCTATCAGGAGGTGACCCCAGGCGTGTTGCGCTGTCTGGACTGGCCCGAGGAGCGCTCCTTACCACCGCAAGAGGAGCGCTGAGCATGTCAGTGCACCAATTGGGGGTAGGGTCTCGGCGTGTTGATCACCACCAGGGGCAGGCGTATGACCAGGTCTTGGACAGCGCAGGTGGCACAGGTGTAGGAGAAAAGCGGACAAATAACTGGGGGAATATGCTCGAAAGTGTGGCAACCTCCCCGTATCGTGGGTACACTTCTGGCGTGCCTTACGAGGCTTCCAGCAGTATGGCAGCACATCAGTAGATGAGGGAGAGAGAGCACAGCCATGTTTGTAGAGAGACCAGAGCAACCACACTGGTATGCTATCCAGACGCGGTCACGGCACGAGAAGGTGGTCCGCGACCAACTCGTCGCCAAGGGCATCACGCACTTGCTCCCTTTGTGGCGTAAGCGCAGTGTCTGGAAGGACCGTATAAAGGTCGTTGAGGTCCCACTGTTCGGGGGTTACCTCTTTAGCTATTTTGCTCTGCAAGATAGAGTCGCAGTGCTGGAGACTGTCGGTGTAGCACGCATTGTGGGTATCAGCGGCAAGCCAGTGCCAGTGCCCGACGAGCAAATCGCCGCAGTGCGTACGATGGTCGAGCAGCGCCTCCCCTATGATCCACATCCCTACCTGGTAGAAGGCATGCGGGTACGGATCAAGCGCGGCGTACTCGTTGGGGCAGAAGGTATCCTCATCGCGAGGAAGCAAAAGCACCGTCTAGTCATCGGTCTCGATCTGATCCAGCAAGCCGTGGCTGTCGATGTCGATAGCGTGGATGTGGAACCACTCGAATCCCGTGTGCGGGAAGCATGCCAACCCCCCTTCGGCTCCCAAGCCTCAGCCCTGCGCGCCTAGTACTGCGTCCCGGTGCTGCGCACGGCTAGTTGCCCCGCCATACTTGCGGGGCCAATTGCGGGACGCAGTACCCAGTTTGGCGCGGGGAAAGCGCTTGTTTTTGCGTGCGATCTCGTTCTGGGTCAGCTTCTAGCCCATCCAGGGTCGTGTACTCTACGCGACCCCACAGAGTGAGGTAAGGCTGTTGCCAAACTGCTCCCTGATCTCGGCCGTTTTTCTCACGGACCTTTGGCAACACTGTCGCAGTCGCATATGTACCTGGCTACTCCGTGACACCTATGCGCTCCCCCTCGATCTCTTGCGGATCCTCGGGGGGTTGCTCTGTGTGGCCTATTTTGGGACACTACTCCTGCAAGCCGAGGATTTTAGTAATCCGGACGGTCTGTTGGATCACGTCCTCTTGCAGCGTATCTTCTGGTTTACGCGCCTCAGTCTCTTTCACCCTGGCCTCACGCTACCGTGCTTGTACGGCCTGCTAGGGCTCGCCTGCCTGGGAGCCTGGGGTATTGTGCTGGGCTATCGTGTCAGGCTCTGCGCTGGGGTCCTCTTTGCCATTGCGGTCTCGACCTACCGCTGGAATTTTTTAGTGATCTACGTTGATGACGCCTTCATACACCTGCTCTTGTTCTGGCTTATACTCCTCCCCGTTGGACACACTCTCCGGCTCTGGGAACTCCGGTGTGGATGGCGTGCTTGTCTGGCACGCTGGCGTCGGGTCACCGTCCCTGGAACGGCGCAGTGGTGTTTCCTGGCCAATGTCTGTCTGATTTACCTTGTGGCTGGTCTGTGGAAATTGGCCAGTCCCCTGTGGCAACAAGGCTTCGCCCTCTACGCCACACTACGCCTCCCCATTGCGTATGCTCCCGATTTCTGGGGTCCGCAGCATCTCCCCGTCCTCCGGGTGGCAAACTATCTTGCCCTCATTATCGAGCCCCTGTTACCCATGTTGCTGCTCTGCCGCCCGGGCCATCCTTTGAAATGGTGCGGCCTCCTGGGCCAGCTTGGCTTTCATCTGGGCATTCTCCTCACCCTGCGGGTGCCCTTCGCCAATCTCGGCTTGCTGGGGACCTCGCTGCTCTTCTTCCGGACAGAAATACTCCGCTGGCTCCAGCGCCATGAGGCGCATCCTCTCGTGCTCCGCCAGGCACCCCGCCTGGATCGCACGGGCTGGCTGGCTATGGCGTTTCTCCTGGTGCTGAGTCTCGCCGTGGCGCGTCGTACACCGGTGCTGGGTCTTCTGCATCAACCGGCCTATGCTATACTGTGGGTGGCAGGCATTGCCCAGGACTATCATCTGTTCGACTGGATCGATATCACGAACTACCACGTGACATACCGCGTCAGCACCCAGACCCCTGACGGGACGCTCCAGCCTCTCGATGCCACCACCCTCTTCCCCCAGTCATTGCGAGCGACCTTGCTGCAAGCCTACCTGCACGATGTACGCTGGATGCTGGTGCCACTCCAGCAGCGCCCGGCGCTCAGGTACAGCATCCTGGCGCGTCTCGCGCAACGTTTCTGCCACCAGCAGGCGCTGGCAACCCCTGTGACCGCCTGGTCACGCGTGCAGCGCATCCGTCCGGACAATGTCGCGCTGACCCAGGGGCAGGAACAATTCTTGATGACCTTTCGATGTACTGAGGATCGCGCCGTGCTCTGTCGGACTTTCTTGGCATCTCCTCCTGAGACCGGCTGTGAGCCTCCTGAACCGACGCATTCTGGGAACGCAACTTTGGACTGAAGGAGACCACGTGTCAATGCAGAGCAGCGTGCAAGAACCACCACGGCACTACCAGGTTGTCTGGCGTTGGGTCTTATTCGGAGGATATGCGGCGTGTATCTTCGCCCTCTCGGCCATTCCAGGGCAAGCCCTCCCCAACGTGCATGTCAGTGACAAACTCATCCACATAGGAGAATTCGGTCTTCTCGGTCTCCTCATGTGCCGTGCACTGACAGCCCAACTGCCAACATGGCCGCGGTCACGCATTGTCCTGCTCAGTCTCCTGGCCGCCATCTGCTATGGCGCGACCGATGAGTTCCATCAGCTCTTCGTCCCCGCCAGGAGCGCCGAGCTGGCCGAGCTCGCAGCTGACAGCCTGGGAGCAGCTCTGGCGGCATGGGGATGGATCAAAGTGGGAGCACACTGGACGTGGCTACGATAGAGGCGAGGCACTACTTTGGTATGGTCCCAGTGATGTTGGTATTGGCACCTGTATTGACGCCATTGAGTAGTAGGAAGCCATCATGCTGGATACTCACCGACGCCAGGAGAGTTATGGAAGTACTGGCGGCAGAGGCACCAGTAGTAGCATTGGTGAGCATGAGCGTGATAGTGCCGGTCTCCGTCCCACCGCCCACTTCGACGTTACTCGCACTGACCACGATATTACAGGTCGAGAAGGTGATCGTGTCCCCCGTTTGTGGACCCTGACCGGCAAGGAAAGTGCTGGCCGTGACAGTCAAGGTACACGAGCCGAAGGTCACGCCGCCGGTCGCAAACGCCGCGGAACCAAACTTGGCCAGTGTGAACAACGTAG
>WNEY01004909.1_pt1 | contig 19640 bp, 20 predicted proteins | sample 5400531 | NCBI WGS metagenome assembly WNEY01 (sample SAMN13153338, study PRJNA577476) | soil metagenome | isolation source: 200 cm saprolite under Douglas fir tree site 1 | place: USA:California | collected 2015-04-18
TTGTGATCGCCATGGTCGTGATCGACTGGCCCTCAGTCATCGACAAAGCGCGTGGCTGGTGGGCGGCCCGGCACGGCCGCCCGGCCCCACCACGGATCCGGCAAGGACTGGCGCCCCACCAGGCGGCCCCGCACGCGCGCCTGCGTGGCACCAAGCCGTCGCGTGAGCGAAACCCTGGTACTGAACCGCTCGATCAGATGGGCTGCGCGGCCGGTGCGCATCGACACCATCCAGTTGAACGCGCCCGACGCCGCGCTGGCCGCCGCCTCGCGGTCCTGGTCAGAGCGCGAAGCGGAGGACGCTTGCAGTCCGGCGAGCAGGCAATAGACGACGAACTGGGTGAGGGTTCAGGTTTGGAAGTACCGGACCAGGTAGCGAACCGACAGGTAGGCGGCGATGGCGGTGACCATGACACCGACGATCACCTGGCCGTGAATGCACGCGCCGGCAGAGCCGGCCAGGCCGGGCAACTTCAGGACGCCGACAGCGAGGATGATCGGGATGGCGAGGAGGAACGCGAAGCGGGCCACGTCTTCGTGGTCGAGCCCGCGCCACAGGCCGCCGACCATGCACACGCCGGAGCGGCTGATCCCGCCGAGCAGGGCGGCGATTTGGAGCAGCCCACGTAGACCCCTTCCGGTAGGGCAGGGCGGCGATGCGGCCGTCGGAGTGCCGCGCCCCTGTGGCGCCTATGTCGTGGCGGCGGGTCAGTGGTAGTGATGGGCGCTGGCCAGGGACAGCAGGTCCTGCAGGTCGTTGGCCGCTTCCAGGGCGCAGATCCCGGCGAGGGCGACCAGGGCGAGCACGGCCGCGAGCAGCACCAGCCTGCGCGGCGGGGGCGGGGCGAGCAGGGCGGCGACCCGCCGTGGCACCGGGCCGACGCGGGCGTGCGCCCGCACGCTGGGGCCGGAGAAGACGGCGCCGAGCGCGGCGGGGATCGCGCGGCGGGGCCGGTTCGCCTTCGCGGCTAGGGCCGCGCGGCCGATCGTGTGCGCGACCAGGCGCCGGTCCCCGACCACTTTGGCGGCGCGCTCGTCCGCCCAGCGTTCCACCGTGTACTCAACCGCGCGCGCCGCGGGGCGCAGCAGCGGGCTGGCCGTGGCCGCCAGTCGCGCGGCCGTGGTGAACAGGTAGTGGAACCCGGCCAGGTGGGCTTGTTCGTGGGCGAGCAGCGCGGCCCGCCCCGGTTCATCGAGCGCGGCGAGCATCCCGGCCGTCACCACGATCCGTCCCGGCCGGCCCGGCAGCGCGTACGCATCGGCGGCCTCGTCCTGCACCACCACGGTCTGACCGCGCCCGGGCAGGCACCGCGCCTCCCGGTAGGCGCCGGCCAGCGCCCGGTACCGGCGGATGACGAACCCGCTCACGGTCAGCGCCGCGACGCCCAGCAGGATCCCGGCCAGCAGCGCCACCGCGAGCCCCGGCGGGTTGTCACGCCCCAGCACCGAAAGAGACCAGTGGCCCAGCGAGGCGACCAGCGGGATGCGCACCGCGGCCGCCGCGGCCAGCAGCCCGAGGGCCAGCGTGCTGCACCCGGCCAGCGCCACCGCCGCGCCGGTCAGCAGCCAGGTTGCGTGCCTCGGGTCCAGGCGCGCGGACAGCGGGCCGGCCAGCAGCGCGAACAACGCCGGCGACACCAGCGGGAGATAGACGGCCAGGCGCATCGTCAGCATGCCTGCGCGCCGTCGTCGGCCAGCACCCGGCGCAGCAGCGCCTCGTCGCTTTCGGAGAGGTCCGCGACGAACCGGGACAGCACCGCCTGCCGGTCCGGCTCCTTGTCCAGCATCGCGGCCAGCCGCCGTGCCGCGAGCCCCGCCTCGTCGGCCACCGGCGCGTACCGGAACGCCCGCCCGTCGCGCCGCCGCTCCAGCGCCTTCTTCGCGTGCAGCCGGGACAAGATGGTGACCACCGTGCTGTACGAGAGCTCCGGCGCCGGAGCACCGGCCTGCCCGGTCAGCGCCTGCTGGACCTCGCCGGGGCTCAGCGCCCGCCCGGCCTCCCACAGCACCGACAGGACCGCCGCCTCCAGCTCGCCCGCGCCGCGCCGCGGCGACGGCCGCGGATCAGCGTGCGGCATCAGGCGCCCCCTTCCCGGACCAGCTATCTACACTATTGTAGAACCTCTACGGTCCTGTAGAGCCGTCCGGAGCCGAGTGTGCCACAACGGCCGCTGCGGTCACCGCCCGCGAGGAGACCGCGACCGATGAGCCAGCCCGTGCAGCTGCCCGGATTCCTGCACACCCTCGCGCCGCTGCTGGATCACTGGGGGTATCTCGCGGTCGGTTTCCTGATTTTCGTCGAGGACTTCGGGGTGCCCTCGCCGGGCGAGACCGTCCTGATCGCGGCGTCGGTCTACGCCGGGGCCGGGCGCCTGAACATCGTCGCGGTGGGCGTGATCGGCTTCGCCGCCGCGGTGCTCGGCGACAACGTCGGCTACGCGATCGGACGGTCCGGCGGGCGCACCCTGGTGCTGCGGTTTGGCCGCTACGTCCTGCTCACCGAGGAACGCCTGGCCAGAGCCGAATCCTTCTTTACCCGCCACGGCGGCAAGATCGTCATCGTGGCCCGGTTCATCGAGGGCCTGCGCCAGGCCAACGGCATCATCGCCGGGATCACCCGGATGCCCTGGCCGCGGTTCGTCGCCTTCAACGCGCTGGGCGCGGCCCTGTGGGTGGGCACCTGGACCGCGGTCGGCTACCTGGCCGGCAACCACATCCAGGCCATCTACACCCAGGCCAACCGGTACGCCCTCTACCTGCTTGCCGCCGCCGCGCTGGCCATCGCGGCGCTGATCATCCGGCACCGGCGACGGCGCGCCCGCCACGACGCGGCCGGGGGCGAAAACGACACCGAGACCGATGACGCGCACGCCTGAGCGCCGCGGGCCCGAGCCGCTGCAAGAACCGATCTTCACCGCGGTCTGCTAGCGCTCGCCTGCGCCGCGCCCCTGCGGCGGACGCGCTCACGCTGTGTCTTGCGGGCGCATCACCTGGCCACCGGCCTCTAGCCGTCGAGCCGGGTCGTGGATGCTCGCGCCTCCCCAGAACCCGGACGTCAGGTGCCGCGATGCGGGCTTGAGGCAGCAGATCGGCGCCGTGCCGATAATCCAGGCGGGGCGCCCGCCGGGTGGCCGCCTGCGCCTCCGGCAGCGCGGCGCCGGTTGCCGGCATGCTGCGATAGCAATGCCCCGCACCGGCAGGCAGGCCGGGTGCTGCGATGTAGTCATCGACTGTCGCGTGCTTCGCCACGCTCACTCCTCCCGGCCGGGCGGCTGAAGGCGCGGCCCGCCGGCGGCCCGGGCAGCGCATGTCCAGGCGCACGACCTTCCCGTCGCGGACGGTGAACGTGCCCGTTCCGCCGGAGGGCCTGGCCAACGTCGGCCAGCGGCTCCTCCCGATTGGCGTCGACCAGGGCAGGAAACGTCAGCGCGGCGCCGGAGTTAAATGGGCGGCCCGCCCGCCGCGTGCCGATCAAAGCTGCTACAGCTTGTAGCATCGGGGGAGGGGTGAGGAGGGCGCGTTGAGCGAGAGACCGGGCGCCGAAGCAGCCAGGCCGGGCCGGCGGCCCGCTGGTGAGCTGGAAGCCGGCGTGCTCACCGTGCTGTGGGCGGCCGGCCGGCCCCTGGCGCCGGCTGCCGTGCATGCCGGGCTGGGCCCGGATGTCGCCTACACCACGGTGACGACGATCCTGCACCGGCTGCACCACAAGGGCGCGGTGACCCGGCTGCGGCATGGCCGCGGCTACGCTTATGCCCCGGCCCAGGACGAGGCCACCCACACCGCGCGCGCGATGCTCACCGTGCTGCGGCGCGGACGTGACCACGCGGCTGTGCTCTCCCGGTTCCTCACAGAGCTGTCTCCCGACGACGAACGACTAATTCAGCAGCTGCTGCGCGGCACCGGGGAATAGCATTAACGTCGGCATTAGCGCCCGCCTGCTATGGCCGGCTGCCCGCCCAAGGCGCCCTCCTGCCCCGCGCCGATAGCCGATGGCCTGCTGGAACCGCTGATTCTGTTGTCGGCGAGCCGGTGCGTGGCGTTCCCGCCGAGGCCTTCGCGACTATGGCTTCCCGGCGACAGATGGGTTCGCCCGGCCTCGCGCAGGCGGCGCCGGATGCGCCGCCCTGTCAGGCGACGCCGGCGAGTTCGAGCAGAGCGTTGAGGTCGCGAGCGGCTTCGAGGGCGGAGAGGCCGGCCACCGCGACCACCGCCAGGGCGGCGGCAACCAGGAGGGCCTGCGGGCCGGGCGCCGGGGCGAGCAGCGCGGCCACTCGGCGGGCGCTGCTGCCGAGGGGTGGTCCCCGCATGACAAGCCTCCGAACCTCAGCTAGCATCTACATTCCTGTAGAATTTTTACAGTGCTGTAGATGAATCTGGTGAGTCCGGCATGCCACGCCCGCGCGCGACCAGCTGCCGGTCACGGCCCGGGCACGCTCGTCGGCCCGCTCAACAGCAGGAAGGAAAGCGTACGTGACGATCGCGCACGCGGCCCTGGCCGCCGCGCCGCTGCACGGCCTGGTCGTCAACCCGCTCAGCGCCACCTTGCTGCTGAAGACCTTCGGGGTGGCCGGAGTGTTGGGCTGGACCAGCGGTGGCTGCGCGATGTCAACGGCTTCGCCCGCCACACGCCGTGGCTGCACGCCGCCATGTCCGGCTACGCCAGCGTCGTGGCGTTTGCCGCGCTGCTGCTGGCCGGCTGGCAGATCGCGCGGCGCAGCGGCCAGCCCGGCCAGCTGGCCGGGGCGATGCGGGCGCCGGCCGCGGCTCTCGCCGCTCTCGCCGCCAGCCAGCCGATCGCCGCGCACGTCGCCGAGGCCCGCCCCTATGCCAGCATGAGCGGGCTGCTGGTGGTCGCCCACCGGAGCACCGAGTTCTCCTTCCCTTCCGATCACGCCACCATGGCCGGGGCGGCCGCGGCCGGCCTGTTCCTGATAAACCGCCGCCTCGGCCTGATCGCCGCGGCATTCTGCGGATCTGGGCGGCGTTCCTGGCCGGGGCGAACCGCATGCGCTGGCGGTGTTTTGCGGTCTTCAACGCCGCTGGCGGGATCGTGTGGGCGGCCGGCTGGGGCAGCGCCGAGTAAACAGCACATCCTGGCCGGCGACCACCGGCATCAGCTGCCGCCTTACCCGGGAACCCGGACCCGGCAACTGACGTCCACAAGTTGTAGTAACTTGGACCGCGCACCGGCTGCCCGCGCCCTCCCCCACGGCGCGGGCCCGCCGGGCGCCATCCCCACAAACCGGAAACCGAGTGCCGGGCCGGACGGACGGAAGGCTGTCGATGTCTCACCTGACCTACGCCGAGGCGGTCGTCGTCGGGCTGTTCCAGGGCGTCACCGAGCTGTTCCCGGTCTCGAGCCTGGGGCACAGCGTGCTCATCCCGGCGCTGATCGGCGGCCAGTGGGCACAGGACCTGAACGTGTCCGCCCCCGACTCTCCCTACCTGGCATTCATCGTCGGCCTGCACGTGGCCACCGCGGTCGCGCTGCTGGCGTACTTCTGGCGCGACTGGCTGCGCATCATCGGCGGACTGCTCAGCTCGCTCCGTGACCGCCAGATCCAGACCCCCGACCAGCGGCTGGCCTGGGTACTGATCCTGGCCACCATCCCGGTCGGCATCAGCGGGCTGGCGCTGGAACACCTGTTCCGCACCGTGCTCGGCAAGCCCATCCCGGCCGCGATCTTCCTGACCCTCAACGGCCTGATCCTCTACGGCGGCGAGCGGCTGCGCCGCCGCGTCCCTCCGAGCTCCGGCACTCCGGCAGGCACGGCTGCGGGCGCGGCCGGCCCCGCCGGGCAGGCGCGGACCGCGACGCTCCCGGCCACCGGCGCCGACCTGGCATCGGACCGGCGGCTGGCCACGCTCGGCTTCGCCGAGGCCACGCTGATCGGCTCGGCGCAGATCCTGGCGCTGCTGGCCGGCATCAGCCGCTCCGGCGTCACCATGGTCGCCGGCCTGGCCCGGGGCCTGTCCCACGAGGACGCCGCCCGGTTCTCCTTCCTGCTGGCAACCCCGGTGATCCTCGCGGCCGGCCTGCTGAAGATCCCCGACCTGACCGGGCCGCTGGGCGCCGGCATCGGCGGGCAGGTGCTGGCCGGCAGCCTCTGCTCCGGCATCGGCGCCTACCTGTCCGTCCGCTACCTCGTCCGCTACTTCCAGACCCGCACCCTGACCCCGTTCGCCATCTACTGCACCCTGGCCGGCCTCGCCAGCCTCGCCAGCCTCACCCTGACCTGACCACCAGTCCGTCAGCGTCGGCCGGGCGCCAGGGCCCGGCAGACCAGAGCGCCGGAACCCAGGGTCGGCGCGTCCCCTGTCATCTCGCCGGCCCGCACACCACATCAGCCACGCCGCCACTGAGGAGACCCTTTGCCCACCTCCACCTCCGCCCGCAACGCACCCGCCGCCGTCACCGCCGGGCTCCTCATCCTCGGGGTGATCTTCGCTGCCCTCGGAGTCCTGTACCTGGCGAGGACCGCTGGCCAGCTGCCCGCCTTCCTGCCCGGTCACCAGGCCGGATCAGGCCACCACCACACCAAGCACGCCCTCGCCGCGTTCGCGCTGACCATCTTGTCCTGGGCGGCGGCCTGGTTTACCACCGGCAAACGCACCCGCAGCGCGGCGCACTGACATGCGCTGCCGCGCTCGCGGCGGCTGTGCTGGCCGTGGTGGGGGCATCGGCGATGCGGCGGCACCGCGCCGCGAGCCGCGGCTAGCCAGCCTTGGTGCCGGCCGGCCCGGTGGTTCCGGTGGTTCCGGTGGACGAATCATCACTGCGGTGCAGCATTCCTGCCCGCAGCGCCGTCGGCGGCACGGCGGCGCCGCCCTCCTGTGCTTAGCTGGGCGACACGGGAGGTGCCAAAGATGCGTGAGTTCGGCCAGCTCGAGAGCGCGATCATGGACGTGATCTGGGCGGGAAACCGCCCGTACGCCGTCCGCGAGGTCCGCGAGCGCATGACTTACGGGCGTCCGGTTGCCTACACGACCGTCATGACCGTGATGGGGATCCTGTACGGCAAGGGCGTGCTGCACCGGGAGAAGGATGGCCGCGCGTGGCGGTACTGGCCAGCCGAGGTGAAGGAAGAGCACGACGCCAGGCTGATGGCCGAGGCGCTCCGGTCCGGCGGGGACCACCGGCTGATCATCCGCCGGTTCCTTGAGCGGGTCAGCGACGACGAACTGGCCAGCCTGCAGGATGCCGTGGTCAGCACCGGATCACGCCCGGCCGCGTGCTGAGGCACCGGGCCGGAACTATCCGTAATTCCCGGAATTCCAGAACTTGCCGAACAGGTCCTCGCGCCGGTGCTCCAGGCTCGGCAGGACGGCGCGCACCTGGGCGGTTACCCCGGAGTCGACCTCGCCGGCGGCGATGCCAGGGCCGGGCCCAAGATCGAGCCTGACCGTGCCCATCGGGTCGACCAGCATGCTGCGGCCGACCCCGGTCGGCGCGCCGGCCGCCGGGTCGGCCGGGTCGGGCACCTGGTCGGCCGCCGCTACCCACATGGTGTTCTCGATCGCCCTGGCGCGGACCAGGGTGACCCAGTGCTCCTCCTTGAACAACCCGGCGGCCCACGCGGCCGGTACCACGAGCAGCTCAGCGCCGCCAGCCGCGAGGGCACGGGCGAGTTCGGGAAACCGGACGTCGTAGCAGGTCAGGACGCCGATCCGGAGCCCGCCAAGGTCGAAGATGACGGGGTCGCTGCCCGGCGCGACGAACTCGGACTCCCGCTGCCCGAGCGCGTCGAACAAGTGGATCTTGCGGTATGCCGCCAGCAGCGCGCCGGTCGCGTCGTACGCGACGACGGTGTTATACACGCGGCCGCCGGACGCCGGCTCGAAGATTCCAGCCACGATACCGACGCCGCGAGCCCGCGCGGTCATGGAAAGACCACGGCAAAACGGGCCTTCGAGGGTTTCCGCCGCCGCCCGCAGGTCGGTGCCGAACCTGGCCAGCGTCGCTTCAGGGAACACGGCGAGCCCGGCGCCCTGGCCGGCCGCCTCCGCGACGGCCGCCTTGACCCGGCCCAGGTTTACCGACGGATCGGAGCTGATCGACAGCTGGCACAGTGCAACCCGCATAGCCGGAGCGTAAGCCAACCACGCGGGCGATGCCTAACCCGGCGGTTCCATGATCGCGGAGAGTTTCGGGGTCCGCGCACCCGAAACTCTCCGCGATCATGGAACTAGGACGGCGCCGGCGGGATTCGGGTGGTCCGGGCTGCGGATGCCTGCGGGCTCAGTCGAAGGTCACGACCTGTCTGATCACGTCGCCCTGGCGCAGCGCGCGGACGGCGTCGTTCAGCTCGCCGAACGAAATCTGGCGGGTAATCAGGCCCTCGATGTCGAGCCTGCCTGCCCGCCACAGGCCGACCAGCCTGGGGATATCGCGCCGCAGGTCGCAACCGCCGTAGAGCGAGCTGAGCAGGTTCTTGCCGTCGAAGAGCAGTTCCCATGTGCTGAACGGGACACTGTCGTCCCTGGCCCCGGCGCCCACCACGATGACGTCGCCGCCCCTGCGGGCGAGCCGCCAGGCGGCCCGGATGGTGGCTGACCTGCCGACCACCTCGAAGGCATAGTCGAAGCCCTTCCCGCCGGTCAGCTCCTTCCTGGCCTGCTCGACGTCGTCCGGGGTGGCGGTATGCGTGGCGCCGAGTTCCAGGGCCTTGGCGTGCTTGCCCGGCAGCGGGTCGACGGCCAGGATCATGGCCGCCCCGGCGATCCTGGCGCCCTGGATGGCGGCCAGGCCGACCCCGCCGCAGCCCACCACGGCGACAGTCGAGCCAGGGGCGACCTTCGCGGTGTTGATCGCCGCACCGACGCCGGTCGGGATGCCGCAGCCGAGCAGCGCGGCGCAGGCGAACGGCACGTCGTCGTCGACCGGTATCACCGCCTGCCACGGCACCACCATCTGTTCCGCCCAGGTGCCGCAGCCGGCCATGCCGAAGGCCGCGGTGCCGTCGCCGAGCCTGAAGCGGGGTGTGTTGAACCCCTCGATCACGTAGGTCAGGCAGAGGAACGGAGCGCCGCGCCGGCAATCCGCGCAGTCGCCGCAGGCAGGCGTCCAGGAGATCACCACGCGCTGGCCGGGGGCCACCGCAGTCACCTGCTCGCCGACCTCGATCACCTCGCCTGCGCCCTCATGCCCGAGCACCGCCGGCAGGCCGGCCGGGATGACGCCGGACAGGACGGACAGGTCGGAGTGGCAGACGCCGGTGGCCCGCAGCCTGACCTTGACCTCGCGGGGACCCGGGCCGATGGTGGCCACGTCGTCGCGCAGGTCGGCGAGTGCATCGGGTCCCGTTTCGTGCATGACTGCGGCTCGCACCTGCTGATCTCCTCGCCCTTGGTCCCACCTTGCCGTCTCGCGGTCCTTGCCGTCTCGCGGCCTTCGGTCCTGCGCCTTCGCCGTCTTGCGGCCCTTGCCGTCTTGCGGCCTTCGCCGTCTTGCGGCCTTCGCCGTCTTGCGGTCGTTGCGCTATCTTGCGGTCGTTGCGCTATCTTGCCCTATTTGCCAGGCCTGGCACTGCGGCCAGGCCGCCCGCCCGGGCCTGCCGGCCGGGCCGTGCCTTACCTGCCCGCCTATTCCGCCAGCCGGAGCGCGGCCTTAGGGCACGACCGCACCGCGAGCTGCACCGTGGGCAACAGGTCAGCGGGCACGTCACCGGCCGGGATGTGCAGGTTGTCGTCATCGTCGAGCTCGAAGACCTCGGGCACCAGGCCGGCGCAGACGCCGTTGGCCTCGCAGGCGTCGCGGTCGACCTGCACCCGCATGGACTGGCCTCCCTCGGACGTTCTGGCTGGCTGGCGCCCGGCCGGGTATGGCGCCGGGGCGGCGCTTGGGCCAGCCGGTGGCAAGCCTGGCAGGCCCGGCCGGCCGGGCCTAGCGTTGGCTTTGCCCGGCCGGGCGCAGGGCAGCCAGGTCCGCCCGCGCGCGCCGTCCCCCGGAGTAGAGCATGACCCGCCTCGCCCCGGCAAGGGCGGCCGGCGGAGACTGTCCGTCATGCAGAACGCGTTGCCCGCAGTGTTCCGGCAGGCTGCCGAGGCGGCCAGGGGCTTCATGCCAGCGGCCGAGGGCATGGCGCTATTCGAGACCGCCGCCGCCTACGCCGCGTTGGGCCCGGTCGCCGAGATCGGCACCTACTGCGGGAAGTCCACGATCTACCTGGCGGCGGCGGCGCGGGCGGCCGGGCAGCTGGTCGTGACGGTCGACCATCACCACGGTTCGGAGGAGAACCAGCCGGGCTGGGAATATCACGACCAGGAACTGGTCGACCCGGCCACCGGGCGGCTCGACACGCTGCCGCATTTCCGCTCGACCCTCGCGGCCGCCGGTCTGGAGGAGCATGTCATTGCGGTGGTGGGCAAGTCCGCGGATGTGGCCGGGCTGTGGCGGGCGCCGCTCGGCATGCTGTTCATCGACGGCGGCCACACCGACGCGGCCGCCCAGGCCGACTATGAAGGCTGGGCGCCATGGGTCGCCCCCGGCGGCGCGCTTGCCATTCATGACGTGTTTCCGGATCCGGCTGACGGCGGCCGGCCGCCGTACCGGGTCTACCTGCGCGCGCTGCGCTCCGGCGCGTTCGCCGAGGTGCGGCACGAGGGCTCGCTACGGGTGCTTGAGCGGACCGCGGATGGCATCGGCTGAGGCGCGGGCCGGGTCCGGCGCGGGCTCATTCTGGTGTCCGTGCCAGGTCGGGCGCGGGCCCTGATTCCGGTGCCTGTGCGGCGCCGTGCCCCGGCGACGATGCTGGCTGCTTGCAGCCGCACGCGGCCGCGTCCGCTGGCGCGGCGACCGGCCATCGGCCGGCTGCGTCACGGAAGATTCCGGCACCGCCGGTCGCGCCGGACAACGCGTCGGCGGCCAGGATGATCGCGGCGGCGGTCCAGCTGCTCTGCTCGGCCGGGAAGTGTGCCTGGTTGACGTACTGCCATCCGGTCCAGTAGCCGCCCAGCGGGTCCCGCAGGTGCTGGACGGCGGCGAACAGGTCCGCCGCCTTGTCCCGGTCGCCGACCGCGTCGAGCGCCAGCACGAGCTCGCAGGTCTCCGCGCCGGTTACCCAGGGCTGCTCGCTGACGCAGCGGACGCCCAGGCCCGCCACCACGAAGGTATCCCAGCCGGCCGCCAGCCTGTCCCGCCCCGCGCTGCCCCTGACCGGACCGCCGAGGACCGGGTAGTACCAATCCATCGAGAACCTGTTCTTGTCGGCAAATGCCTCAGGGTGGCAGGCGACGACATGCCCGAGTTGGTCGGCGGCAAGTTCCCAGTCCGGCTGTGGCTCGGCCACATACTCAGCCAGGGCGATGGCGCAGCGCAGGCTCTGGTGCGCGCTAGCCGAGCCGGCCAGCAGGGCATAGCCGCCCGCGGCGCCGTCCGCGGTGCGCTCCCAGGCAAGCTCGCCGCGCGCGGTCTGCAGCCCGAGCACGAAGTCGGTCGCCCGGCGCACCGTGGGCCACATCGCGGCGACGAACGCCTGGTCGGCGGTGACCAGGAACTCATGCCAGACGCCGACGGCCGGGTAGGCGACCTGATTGCTCTCCGCGGCATGAGCGGCGGCGACACCGCCCGCCGTCGTCCGCGGCCAGGATCCGTCCGGGCGCTGCGCGGCGCGCAGCCAGTCGTAGGCTCGCCGGGCTGCGTCCCGGAACCCGCATGCGCTCAATGCCATCGCGCACTCGACGTGGTTCCATGCGTCGACGTGGCCATCCGGCCAGCCGATGGCCCCGTCCGGCTGCTGGACGGCGGCGATGCTGCGGCCGGTGGCCAGGATGTCCTGCGCGGTGAGGATGCCGGGAACCTCGGGCGGGCAGGTCGCGGCGCTATCCCTGGCGGACATCTCACGCGATGGCATGCGCCTGTCCAGGGGCCTGCGGCTGTCCGGGCGCCTGCGGCTGCGGCCGATCCGGTGTGCGGCTCCAGCTTGGTTCGGCCTTGGCCGCGTAGACCACGAGACTCTTGCCGATCAGCGGGTTGAGCGCGCGGTCGGCCAGCCTGGTCAGCGCGGGCTTCTTCATGATGTCCCAGACCAGCAGGCGGTGGTAGGCGCGGGCCAGCGGATGGTCATCATCGCGCACTCCGACGGCGCACTTGAGCCACCAGTACGGCGAGTGCAGCGCGTGCGCATGATGCTGACCGGCCACCTGCAGGCCGGCCCTGGCCAGCTTGGCCGTCAGCTCGGGCCGGGTGAATATCCGCACGTGACCACCGGGCACGTTGTGATAGTCGTCGGACAGCCGCCAGCAGACCCGCTCCGGCAGCCAGCTGGGCACGGTGACGGCGGCGAGCCCGCCTGGCCGCAGCACGCGGGCGATCTCGTCCATGGCGGCTTGGTCGGCCGGGATGTGCTCAAGCACCTCGGCGGCTATCACCCGGTCGAAGCAGCCATCAGGGAATGGCATCGCGGTGGCGTCCCCGGCCACCGCGCGGGCCGCCGCGGCCGCGGGCACCTCGCCTGCCTCGCGCATCGCGGCGAACATCGCGGACACCTGCCGGAGCTCACCCTCGTCGGTGTCCAGTGCCGCCACCTGCGCGCCGCGCCGCAGCGCCTCGAACGCATGCCGGCCCGCGCCGCAGCCGAGGTCGAGCACCCGGTCGCCCGGCCGGACCGGGAAACGGGCGAAGTTAACGGTCAGCAGGGCGCCGCTCCTTCCTTCGCACGGTAGTACTGGGCCACGATCGCGCGGGCGACCGCCGACCAGGCGAAGCGCTCCTGTACCCGGTCCCAGGCGGCGGCGCCGAGCCGCTCGCGCTCGCTGGGCGAGTCATGCAGCCGCCGCAGCGCCGCGGCCAGCTCTTCCGGATCCCCCGGTGCCACCAGCACGGCCGCGTCGCCGGTCACCTCGGGCAGCGCGCCGGTGCGGCTGGCCACCAGCGGCGTCCCGGACGCCATGTGCTCGACCGCGGGCAGCGAGAATCCCTCGTACAGCGAGGGCACCACGGCTATCTCCGCGCTGGCGGCAAGCTCGGCTAGCTCAAGGTCGCTGATTCCGGTGACGAACCGTACCCGGTCGCCGAGCGCGAGCTCGGCGACCAGCCGCTCGGTCGGCCCGCCGTCGGCCGGCTTCCCGACGACGATGAGGTGGATGTCCCGTTCGGTGCCGAGCTTGCTCACCGCGCGCAGCAGCGTGGCGACTCCCTTGACCGGCGAGTCGGCGCTGGCCACCGCCAGGATCCGGGCCGCCGCCCGCGGGCCTTTCCTGGGGTGGAACAGGCGCGTGTCGACGCCAAGCGGGATCACGTGCACGTTCTCCGGCGGCACCCGGAAGTCCCTGCAGATGTCGTCCCTGGACGACTCGGAGCCGGTGAGGATCGGGCCGACCCGGCGGGCGACCCGGCCCTGCATCCGCACGAACCCGTACCACCGGCGCTTGGACAGCCGGGCAAAGCCGGTCGCGGCTGCCAGCTCGATCCGCCGGTCCACGCTGATCGGGTGATGGATGCTCGTCACCAGCGGCAGTCCGAGCCTCGCGATGCCGAGCATGCCGTAGGCGAGCACCTGATTGTCGTGCACGACGTCGAAGTCGCCAGGCCGCTGCCGCAGCGCGCGCAGCGCCCGCAGGCTGAACGTGAGCGGCTCGGGAAACGCTGCCGTCCACATCGCGGCGACCTCGAGTACGTCGATCCAGTCGCGGTATTCGCGCAGCCGAGGCGTGCGGAACGGATCCGGCTCCCGGTACAGGTCCAGGCTCGGCAGGGTGCGCAGCAGCGGTCCGGGCTCAAGCTCCGGGTAGGGCTGCCCGGAGAAAACCTCGACCTGGTGCCCGAGCGCGGCGACCTCACGAGACACGTGACGGAGGTAAATGCCCTGGCCACCGCAATGCGGTTTGCTCCGGTAGGAGAGCATGGCGACGCGAAGCGGGCGATCCGTGGTGCTCACGCAGGTTGCGCCTCCTCATCCGCCGCTGGCCGCCGATGATGCCGGAGCGAGCCCGCGTGACCCCCTTAGGCAGCGAACATTACCAGGGAGTACCTTGCGTCCCCGTGATCTCCGGCGGGCCGGCCGCTCGAGTCCCGACGGACGTGCTCCGAGGTCGCGCCGAGCATGCGTCCCTGCTGGCCGTGGGCGTGCCTTCAGCGGCACGGCGGGCGCCCAGTCGATGTCGCACGAACACCCCTGCCGAGCCGTCGCGGGCGTCCCAGCCGAGCCGCCGCGGGCGTCCCCGTCGGGTCGCTGCGGGCGTCCAGTCGAGTCGCCGCGGATGCCCCCGCCGAGCTGCGGCGAGCCGCGCCCCGGCCCGGCAGGTGCCCTGGCGGCCGGGCTGTGGGTAAGCTGCCGCGACGTAGCTGGTTGACTCGGAAACACTGGCCGGCCCCGGAACGAGCGGAGACTCTGCTGACAAAGCGCGCGCTGATCACCGGGATTACCGGGCAGGACGGGTCCTATCTGGCCGAGCACTTGCACGCCCAGGGTTATGAGGTCTGGGGCCTGATCCGGGGCCAGGCGAACCCTCGGGTACGCAGCATCCGCCAGCTCGTTGGCGACGTGCGGCTGGTCCGCGGCGACCTGCTCGACCAGGGCAGCCTCATCTCCGCCGTCGAGCGCGTCCAGCCCGACGAGGTCTACAACCTGGCCGCGATCTCTTACGTGCCGATGTCCTGGCAGCAGGCGGAGCTGACTGGCGAGGTCACCGGACTCGGCGTGCTGCGGGTGCTTGAGGCGATCCGGGTATGCAGCGGCATCAGCGCCTCGCGGAGCCCGACGCACGGCCAGATCCGGTTCTACCAGGCCTCGTCGTCGGAGATGTTCGGCCTGGTGCGGGAATCGCCACAGACCGAGCGGACCTCCTTCCACCCGCGCAGCCCGTACGGGGTGGGGAAGACGTACGGGCATTTCCTGACCCAGAACTACCGGGAGTCCTACGGGATGTTCGCGGTGTCCGGGATCCTGTTCAATCACGAGTCGCCGCGCCGTGGCGCGGAGTTCGTCAGCCGCAAGGTGTCACTCGGCGTGGCCAAGATCAAGCTAGGTTACGAGCGCCAGCTAAGGCTCGGGAACCTGCAGGCCAGGCGGGACTGGGGGTTCGCCGGCGACTACGTGCGGGCCATGCACCTGATGCTCGGGCAGGATGAGCCTGCCGACTACGTGGTCGGCACGGGCGTCACGCACGCGGTGGAAGAGCTGGTGGAACGCGCCTTCGGGGTCGCCGGACTGGACTGGCGCGACCATGTGGTGTGTGACGCCGCGTTCATCCGGCCGGCCGAGGTCGATCATTTGTGCGCCGACCCGTCCAAGGCGCGGGACCAGCTCGGCTGGGAGCCGAAGATCGGCTTCGAGGAGCTGGTGGCCATGATGGTCGAGGCGGACCTGGCGCTGCTCTCGGCCAACGGCGGCCAGGCCGAGGACTCGTTCGGCTCCGACTCCTGGTAGCCCGGCCCCTGCCCCAGTACCCGATAAGGACTACGCCAGCAACCGATCCGGCCGCTGCGCCGGGGGGCGGGGGTCAGGAGACTGCTGCGCCTGCCAGGGTGCCGATCCCGTAGGTGAGGCCCGTGGCGATGGCGGCTAGTGCCAGCTGCCGCCCGGCTCCGCGCAGGAACGGCCGGTCGGTGATCCGGGCCACCATGCCGCCCCCGGCGAAGGCAGCGACCGCGGCGAAGATCAGCGCGGCGGCGAGTGAGCCGAATCCCGCCAGGTAAGGAATCAGCGGGATCAGCGCGCCTACCGCGAACGTCACCAGCGAAGCGCCCGCGGCGGTCAGCGGCGAAGGCAGTTCGTGGTGATCAACTCCAAGTTCCTCGCGCACGTGCACGCGCAGTGCCTCTTCCGGGTGCGCGGAAAGCTGCCGCGCCACCCGGTCGGCCAGGTCGGCGTCCACGCCCCGCTGCATGAACACCTCGGCGAGTTCGCGCCGCTCGTCCTCCGGATGGTTCTCCAGCTCGAGCCGCTCCTTGCTGACCTCGGCACCGACAAGCTCGTTCTGCGACGATACGGACACGTACTCGCCGGTGGCCATCGACAGCGCGCCGGCCGCGAGGCCAGCCAGGCCGGTCAGGACCAGCATGTGGGCTGACCCGCCGCCACCGCCGACCCCGGCGATCAGGGACGCGTTGGTGACGAGTCCGTCCATCGCGCCGAACACGGCAGGGCGGAGCCAGCCGCCCGACACGTCCTTGTGCTGGTGGCCGTGCGCTTCCGGCATCTCGTCCGGCTCCGGCTCTCTGCTGGCCGGCTCCTGGCGGGCTGGCTGCTGGCCGGGCGGCCCGGCAGCCACGCTGCTGGCCGGGCCGGCGGCCTGGACTGGCATCGTGCCCGGCAGCTCGCCGCGCCCCTCGCCTGCAGTGGTCATTGCTCGGTTCCTCGGATCTCCGTGTTGGTCCCCCGGTCGCGGAGTCGGAGCGGAATGCGTGATGCGCGGGAAACGAGTGCGAAACGAGCCGTCAGTCCCCATTATTCCCCGTCCACCGCCCGCCGGTCGCTGGCCGCCTGTCCGCCGCCCGGCTGGTCGCGGGTTCGCGCGGCTGGTCGCTGGCCGCTTGTCCGCCGCTAGGCTGGTCGCGGGCTGCCCGTCCGCTGCCCGGCTGGTCGCGGGCTGCCCGTCCGCCGCCCCGATGGTCGCTGGCTACCCCTCCGCTGCCCGCTGCGGCGGCTCGGGCCATGGCGCCCTGATGATCCGCTCGATGTCCTCGCCGAACGGCCGGTCAGCAAGGATCGGCTCGACGACGCCGGCCAGCCAGCCGAGCACGTCGAGGCAGCCGGACGGGGCGGGCCGGCCGGCCAGCGCGACGGCATGGCTGGCGGCGAGCAGCTCGCAGGCGGTGACGACGCGCGCATGGTGCAGGGCAGCGCGCAGCGTCTCGGCTGCCGCCCAGGCAAAGGACTGCACGTCCTCCTGGCCGCCCGAGGTCTCGATCAGGCCGACCGGGGTCGCCATGGCCAGCCGGCGCATTGCGTGGACCTCCCCGGCCGCGCGCTTGTGCACGGTGACCAGGCCGGTATCCGGGCCCGGCGTCCTGGCGAGCTGCGCGGGCAGGCCGGTGACCCGCGGGTCGAGCAGCCGGTGCAGGCGCGCGGCGGAGACCTCGGCGGCGTGCGCAAGTGCAGCGGTGAGCTGGTCGCAGTGCGCGGCGAGGTCGATCCCGTGAAAGCCGGCCGTGCCGACGAACCGCCCGTCCAGGAACGCGGGCGAGTCGGTAACGCCGGTCAGCGCGCGACCGATCGCGGCCGTGAGCCCGTCACCCGCTCGCAGCACCTGGGTGAGGACCGGGCCGGCCACCCGGAAGGAAACTGGCGCCTGCAGTGCCACGACCCGCTCGCCTGCAGTGCCGCCGTCGCGGAGAGTGCGGCCGCCCCCCGGGATGCCGGCGTCGTCGGGAGTGCCGCGTCCGGGGGTGCTGCCGTCGTCGGGAGTGCCGTCGGCCCCGGACGGGCCGCTGTCGCCGGGAGCGCCGCCGTCGCCTGCGCTGCTGCCTTCGGCGGCGGTGCCGTCGCCGATGAGCGCCCTGAGCCGTCCGAGCACGCCCGCCAGGATGTCGTCGCCGCGCGCGCAGGCTGCGGCGTAAGGATCGCGGGGCGCCCCGGCCGCGACGATCGAGAGCCCGGCAGCAGCCTCCATCATGGCCGTCACCCGGCGCGCATCGGCGGTCCGGAGGATGGCCAGCGCCGTCGCTCCGGGCACGCCGGCCAGCAGCGCGATTCCCTCCTTCGGGCCGAAGCTGAACTCGGCCAGCCCGTGCTCGGCCAGCGCCTCGGCGGCGGCCCTGACCCCGCCGCCCGGCCTGAGCACCTGCCCGATCCCGGCGAGCGGCCCGAACGCGTGCGCCAGCGGGATGATCTCGCCCGCGCTGCCTGCGCCGGCCCGGGGCACGGCCGGGACGATGCCCGCGGTCAGGAAATCCGCCAGCCGCTGGCAGAGTTCGCCGGACACGCCGGCGTCACCGGCCAGGAACGTGCGCAGCCGGACCGCGAAAATCGCCCGCACGTCGGCGGCGTCCAGCCAGGGCGGGCCGCCGGTCGCCCTGGCGAGCAGCAGGTTGCGCTGGTGCGCAAGCTGCTGCGGCCCGGTAAGGCGCACGCCGGAGAGCGCTCCCATGCCGGTATTCACGCCATAGACCGGATCGCCGCTGCGCAGTACTTCGCGCGCCCGCTCGCAACTCCGCTGCACCTCGCCGAGCAGCCCGGGCGCGATCCGGACCGTGGCGCCGGCCGCGATCTCGCCGATCAGGCCGGGAGTCAGCTCGGCCGCGGCAGTGACCGTCCGCGTCATCTGCATAACCGGTATCGGATCATCGGGTCGGCCTCGGCAGTGACCGTCCGCGTCATCTGCATAACCGGTATCGGATCATCGTGCCGGCCTCGGCTGCCTCGGCCCGGTGCAGTATGAGCTGGCCCACGGCGACGTCCAGGATGGAAAGACCGCGGTGCCACAGCAGGATCCGCTCAGCGGGGCTCTCCCTGCCGGGGCGCTGCCCCATGACGACCTGGCCGAGTTCCGCGTGCAGCGACTCCGCGGTGAGCCGCCCACTGTCAACATGCGCCCGCAGCGCACCGAAGCGGCCGGATTGCGCTTCCCGCCAGTCGTCCACGACGACCTTGTCCATCACGTCAAGCAGATCAAGCTCAACGGCGCTCACCGTGCCGTAGGGGACGACAAAGGCACCCGGCCGGACCGCGCTGGTGCGCAGCAGCGGGGCAGGCTCGGTCAGCCTGGACGCCTCCACCAGGATGTCGGCGCCATCGAAGGTCTCTTCTGCGGTGGCAGTCACGCGAACGGGCGTGTCCGTGACAGCTGCCAGCTCAGCCGCGAATGCCTCCCGGGACTGCGGCCGGCGGCTGGTGACCCGTATCTCATCGAAGTCGAACATCTCGTCCAGCAGCAGCACGTTCCACCGGGCCGTGCCGCGCGCGCCGACGTGCCCGAGTATCCGCGCGCCGGGCCGCGCCAGGTACCTGGCGCCGACCGCGGTCATGGCGCCGGTCCGGCACGCGGTGATCATGGTCGCGTCCATGATGGACAGCGGGATGCCGGTGGCCGGGTCATAGAGCGTGAGCAGGCCGAGCTCGCTGGGCAGCCCGCGAGCGTAGTTCGCGACGAAGTCGCCGACGACCTTGACGCCGCTCACGCCGGGCGGGGGCGAGGCAAGGTGCCCGCGCAGGATGTTGAAGTGGCCGGCCCCGCCGTTGTCAGGGACCAGGTGCACGCGCGGCTCGAAGACGACGCGGCCCGCACCGTGCGCGCGCACGGCGCCCTCGACGGCGCCGACGATCTCGGCGTTGGCCAGGCCGAGACTGTCGATGTCCGGCCCGGACAGGAACCTTATCCACAGGCCCGGGCCGGGCGGGCCGCTCACCGGCGCCTCCCGGGATGCAGCGGTGCCCGCGGCCGCCGGCGGCTGGTTCGCGGGCACCGCTGCACGCGGCTCAGCTCTTCGTCACCTTGTTCACGAAGATGTGGCCGATGGCCGTCGGGTAGATGCCATGCACGTTCTGCGCCGACGCGGCCAGGTAGTTGTAGAAGTACCCGAAGATGATCGGCGTCTGCGCGAGCAGCAGGGTCTCGATCTGCCCGGCGATCTGGCGCTGGGCGTGCTGGTCGACGGCGGCTATGTACTGCTGCGACAGCTTGTCGTACTGGCTGTTGTTGAAGTGCGCCGCGTTCCACGAGCCGGTGCCATTCTTGGCGTTGATCGTCTGCAGCGGGGCG
>WNEY01000925.1_pt1 | contig 19639 bp, 20 predicted proteins | sample 5400531 | NCBI WGS metagenome assembly WNEY01 (sample SAMN13153338, study PRJNA577476) | soil metagenome | isolation source: 200 cm saprolite under Douglas fir tree site 1 | place: USA:California | collected 2015-04-18
TCTGGTCGGGACTCAGGGGAATGAACTTCAGTCGGTCCAAGACGTCGTCCGTCGCGCTAAGGTCCACCCCTCTCAAGATGGACCAGTCCTCGTTGAACCGTCCGGCTGAGCCGAGCTGATACGCGGGCCGCTTCGGCTCGATCGCGGCCTGACTGGACTGTGCCCACGCCCGAGGTACGTCGTGGACGAAGGGCAGCAAGTGGAGCGCGAGACCGAGGACGACGGTGATGCCGAAGCGACGGGGCAGCCGGACCGACGCCAAGAGACTCATGTCAGCCTCCAGCAGGGTAGTGGAGTGGGGTCGGCCCTTAAGAGGGCGGCCCGGGACGGAAGGTTACATGTGATTGCGGAGAGCGCGCATGCCACCCACCGTGCCATCCCCACCACCAGTAAGGCGCGGGAGCCACGACTACCGGTGGTGGTTGCGACGTAGACACCGGCGGGAGGCGAGACCTCTTCTTCTCGTGCACACTCCTCGCTGGTGAACGAGATGACAAGGCGGACTGGTCGGACCCTAGTACCAGGGCCAGGGTGCCCAGAGGTCCCAGGCGAGGGCGTTCAGTTGCTCCCCGATTGCAATCAACTGGTCGTTCGCGAAACTCTCCTGAAGCGCCCGTTCGTACTGCATCGAGGTTCCCACGTACAGGCACTTGCAGAGATCGGGGTCGGCATAGACGTAGTACAGCTGGTTGTCGCGCTCCTGGGGGATGAGCGTTCGCCGCGGTGTCAGAGTACTCAGATTGGCGAGCTTCTCCGGGGTATCCGCGAGCTTCATGTGAAAGCCGGCGTTCGCCAGGAGCTGTTCCGTCCTCTTCGTCGTCCACGGATTGTCCATGAAGCCGAAGGACTCCACCTCCACCCGGTAGGACGGGCTCGTGTTCGGAACCTGGAGGTCGAAGAAGACCCGGCCCGCCGCCGGAACCGGATTACCCATCGGCTTGATCACGCTCTTGACCGCGCGACCCGACGCGTCGAGCTCGCTGATCCGAAGCTGGACATTCGCCGCATCATGGTCGGACTCGTTGTAGACGTAGCCGATGATCCGCGTCTGGCCCTGGCTGCCGGCCCCCGCGGTCCACTCCACGCGAAAGAGACGATCGGCGAGCCGGGGGCTGGACTCCTGGTTCGCCACCGGCGGCACATCCTCGGCCGCCGCGACAGGTCCGGCCGGCCACGCTGTCGCGAGTGCCGCGCCGAGTAGCAGTGTTACCGCAACGATCAGCGATCGCCATGAACTCATGGGTATCCCTCCTGTGCCCTGGGCCGCCACCGGCTCAACGGTGGCCGCCGCCTCCGTGCCCACCGCCGCCGTGGAAACCGCCCCCACCGTGGAAAGCGCCACCGCCGTGGAAACCGCCACCGAATCTGCCGCCATGAGATCCTCCCCCGAATCCGTGGGCACCGAATCCCCGGTTGAAGTTGCCGAAGCGCTGCTGGCCCAGCTCTCTTGCCTGATGCCACTGCTCGTGCTCAGCGGAAGACCCGCGGAGGCCGGCCCACCCCCCGCCGCTGGTGTGTTCCTGCCAGTGGCTCTCGGCGTCCCGACGGTACACGCGGCCGTCGCGACCCGCATACACGTTGCCTCCGCCGAAGCGGCCCCCTCGGATATTCCCGTGATCGATGAAGTGATTCCCGGTGATGTGAACGTGCTCGCCCCAGTGGTGGTACACGTTCACGTGACTGATGCCGTGGTGCCAGCCCCAGCAGCAGCCGCCGTGCCACCCCCAGCCGTGATGCCAGCCCCAGTACGGGCCGACGGCGAACCCGAACTCGAACCCGGTGAAGACGTCGACCCCGAAGCCCAGGTCGAACGGGCCCCAACCCCAGGTCACAGGCCACGGGTACCAAAATGTGCCCGCCCAACCCGGATAGACATAGCCGGTGCCGTAGACCACGATCGGTCCGGGCGCCACCACCGTCCCGAGATATCCCGGCGTGTAGCCCGTGTACACCACGTCCGGCGTCGAGCCGTACACGTACGCATACGTGACGTAATGGAGCGGGGAGCTCGCCGGGATCGTATAGATCACGGGTGGGACACTGGTCGCCACCGCCCACGATCCGGTGGGCGACGAGGCGACAAACCACACGCCGTTCTGGAGGGCGTAGTACGAGGTCGCGTCGACACGGATCACCGGGAATGATGCGTTCACCACGTACTGCAGCGGTGTCCCCTCGATAGGCTTGAGCTGGGGCGGGCCGTCGTAGTGCACGGCGAGCTTCGCGCCGCTCCGGCTGATCGTTGCCGTCTGCGGGATGTCGTTCGCGATCACGGCTTGTCGTGCCTGGGGCGTTCCAGGAACGGAGGCGAGGACCGCCCCCTTCGGATGGCTCTCCGGAATCCGTGCGAAATCCCCCGGGAGCCCGCTCGCCACGTATTCCCACGGACCCTGGAGCGACTTGGCTCGGAACCACCGGCCCGAAAGGAGCACGTAGTACTCTTGCTGCGGCGTATATTGCGGCGAATAGAGGAAGAGGTCGTCGTCGGTGTTCGTCACTTGGAGGATGTCGGTGGCGGCAATCGGCGCCAAGGCGGGCTGGCCCCTGAGCACGATGAGCTCCGCCGGGACTGTGCTCACGTAGATGGCCGGGATGGCACCTGTCTGGAGGAGCTGCTTCAGCTCGGGAGCCGGGTTGTCGAGCAGATCAACCTGCCCGCTCTGGACGGCCGCCTGTTTGGCGGTTCCCAGTGAGGCCGGCGGGTTGGCGAGGACTGCCCATGACCCATCGAGCTTGGGAGCCGCGAGCCACCGATTCATCAGCCAGAAGTAGTAACGCCCTGCCGACCGGTCGAGGAGGAGCAACACCCGCGTGTTGATCACCCGAAGGAGGCCGGTGCTCGCAACTTCCCGCAGCACCGGCTGGCCATCGATGCGCACCAGCAACGCCGGCCCCTGGCTGACGATGATCCGCGGCGGGTCGTTCTTGACCTGGACGATCCGGCTGGGATCTTCAACCCGCTCTGTCTCCAGCTCGGCCTGAAGCCGATCCAGGGCGACCGTCAACGGCTGAGCTGACACGATCTGCCGCAGCGCCGTGAGGTAGGCGGCCCCGCCGTCCGGCGCCGTCGGGAAATCGGCCTTCGAGATGGTCACGTCCTCGAGCGCGACCATGCGCGCTTCCTTGTCGACCTCGGTCCGGGCGGTGAACCAGATCACGCCGTACCTGGGCTGCGGCGAGACCCGGTTCTCCGCCGCGACCGCCGCCCGGCCACTGAGCCGGCCCTGGTCCCAGCTCTCGTACTGCGGCTGGAAGAGCGAGAACGTGTCGTCGCCGCTCGCGAGCTGCCGCGGCCACGGGTCGACGTTGAGGTCGGAGGCGGCCGGCGGCTCGCCCAAGGCCGACACGCCGGACGTGCACCCGGCCAGGCCCGACAACACCAGCAGCATGAAGAGCGCGAATAGCGCTCTCCGCTTCCATCGATCCAAACGATTCGTCATTCACCTTCTCCTTCGGGCCATTGCCGGTATCCGGCAGCGCGCGCCTGCTCGCAAATCTCCACTCTCGTCTGTTTCGACGAGGTTGGCGGACGAGGCGAAGGGCAGGCGGCGAAGTTTTCGCAGGAATGCGCAACGTCGGGCCACCCGACCTTTCGCGTTCTTGCCGAAACAGGATGACCCGAGGCCGAGAGAGGTGCCGACGAGCAGGCATCCGCACATCTCACGCGACCGTCCCAATGTTCGCGAGAGCCGAACGAGGGGGAGGGGGGTGGACCATGATCTGGAGGTCGAGGATCCGACAGCGTCTTGGGCAGTGGGTCGGGGCGGCGATCATCATCGCGCTCGCCGGCGGCCTGTTCTGGATGGCGGTGAAGCACGCCGAGAGAGCGGGCGGCGCTTCGCCCGCAGCGGCACTGGGTGAGGCCATGAGCAAGGCGGCGCGCCAACGCATGCTCACTCCCTGAGGTTACTGCCCTCGGAAGAGGGAGACCCAACGGGAGGACGACATGAAACGTTTCGAGGGGACTGCAGCGACGGAGTTCGGCGGGTGGGGTGGCGCGAGCGCTGCGCGGCGTCAGCGACCGCCACCAGGCGTGGAACCATCTCGCCCTCGAGCATCAGGCGCCCGACCCCGCCCGCAAGAATCTGCAATCCCGCTTTGCCCCTCGATTCTCGGCCTCCGCTCGCGACGAACGTCGGCGTTTCTCTTCGGCTCTCGTCATTCTCTTGAGAGGGTCGATACCCCCCAAAGGTCCAAGGGCTCCCCTGCGTGTGGGGAAACTGCAACTTTGGCCCGTCGGATCCCCTCCCAAGAACAGATCCAGACCAAAACCCGGGAGGGCGGCGATGGACGAATCGGTCGGGCGACGCGGTTTCCGGTCGTGAGTCTCTGCGCCCAGTGCGGTCAGCCCACGTTCGACTCCGGCGGCCTCTGCCCCTACCACAACTCCGGCCACGGCGACGACTGGGCGGCGGGGAACCGGATCATGTGCGACTTCCTCCATCGCGGCATCGTGTCACCCGGGCCGCCCGATCTTGTCGACCGCTCGCTCGAATTTCCTGTCGACAGGCTCGAGGCGGCACTCACGGAATAGGTGGTGCGCGCCGCAGGCCTTCGCGGGGCTGGGGCCCCGCCGGCCGAGGCGCGGCTATAGAAAAAGGAGCCGGCCATGAAGCTGTTGGAAGAGATCGGCGCTGAGACCGAGCTCATCGTTGTCGAGGACAAGCTCCGCAGGGCGAATCATCAGCTCGCCCAGGCGTTCAATCAGAACGAGAAGCTGCTGAACGCGCTCGGCGAGGCGCGAGAGCAGATCAGCGCGCTCAAGGACGAGGTGGACAAGCTCTGCGCGCCGCCGTCGACCTACGGCGTCTACCTGTCGGCGAACCAGGACGCCACGCTCAATATCATCTCCCAGGGCCGCAAGCTGAAAGTGACGCTACATCCGTCCATCGACGTCAAGGCGTTGCGGCCGGGACAGGAACTGCTTCTCAACGAAGCGCTCAACGTCGTGAGCGCAGCTGGCTACGAGGTTCAGGGTGACGTCGTCGTGCTCAAGGAACGGCTCGACGAGGAGCGGGCTCTCGTCGCGCTCGGCGCCGACACGGAGAAGGTCGGCCTCATTGCCGACCCGCTCCGGTCGGTCGGGCCGAAGACGGGCGACCACATCCTGATGGACTCGAAGTCGGGCTATCTGCTCGAGCGACTGCCAAGGAGCGAGGTCGAAGATCTCGCCCTTGAAGAGGTGCCCGAGATCGCCTACGCCGACGTCGGCGGTCTCCGCGCCCAGATCGAGGCGATCGCGGACGCCGTCGAGCTGCCGTACCTCTACGCCGACCATTACAAGGAGCACAAGCTCACGCCCCCCAAGGGCGTGCTCCTCTACGGGCCGCCCGGATGCGGCAAGACGATGATCGCCAAAGCTGTCGCCAACAGCCTCGCGGCGAAGATCTCCGAAACGCGCGGCGAAAGGATCAGAGGGTACTTCCTGAACATCAAAGGCCCCGAGCTCCTCAACAAGTACGTGGGCGAGACGGAGCGGAAGATTCGCGAGATCTTCCGGAAGGCCAAGGAGAAGGCGGCCGACGACGTGCCGGTGGTGGTGTTCTTCGACGAGATGGACGCCCTCTTCAGGACGCGCGGGTCCGGGATCTCCTCCGACGTGGAAACGACGATCGTGCCCCAGCTCCTCACCGAGCTCGACGGCGTGGAAGGGCTGCGGAACGTCATCGTCATCGGCGCCTCCAACCGCCAGGATCTGATCGATCCAGCCATCCTGCGACCGGGCCGGCTCGACGTGAAGATCAAGATCGAGCGGCCCGATGCGAGCTCGGCGGTGGACATCTTCAACAAGTACATGACCACCGAGCTGCCGATCCACGACTCGGAGATCCGCCGGAGCAGCGGCGAGGCCCAGGCGGCAGTGGACCGGATGATCGCGGTCACCGTGGAGGAAATGTACAGCCTCAACGAAGCGAACCGCTTCCTGGAGGTCACCTACGCCAATGGTGACAAGGAGGTCCTCTACTTCAAGGACTTCTCCTCGGGGGCGATGATCGAGTCGGTGGTGCGGCGGGCCAAGAAGCTGGCGCTCAAGCGCTACATCCAGACCGGGGAGAAGGGCATCAAGGTCGATGACCTCCTCAACGCGGTGCGGGAGGAATTCAAGGAGAACGAGGACCTGCCCAACACGACTAATCCGGACGATTGGGCGAAGATCGCCGGCAAGAAAGGCGAGCGGATCGTCTACGTCAAGCCGCTCACCGGTGAGCCCAAGCAGAAGCGGCAGGATATCGAGCGGGTCGTCGCCACCGGGCAGTACCTCTAGCTCCGGATGGCGGCGGCGTACTGGAGCCGTTGGCGACATTCACCGCCAACGCGGCGGGATCCGCGATCGTCAACGCGTTGGGCCCGATCCGACAGATCGTGCGGGGCGCGGGTGATGTGCAACGCCGCTATCTGATGATCACCCCTGGTAACCGCAGCCCGACTCGGCGCTCCCGTGCAGATTCAGACGGACTGACCGGTCAGTACTTGTACCCGTGGCTCGAAGGCACCGACTCCCGTGGCGAGTCGTTCGCTGCGGGCTCTTCGGCCGAGAGCCTCTTCATCATCTCTTCGCCCTCGTCATCCGCGATCAGCAGCAGGATGTAGATGCGATCGCCGACGACTCGCGCGTTCTGCAGGGTCACCACGGTCGGGGTGAATGCGATCGCGTGGTTGAGCACGTCGTCGACCGCCGAGTGGAGCGCGTCTCTGAACTGCGCATCGTCTACGGCGCTCGCGACGGGGATCGACGTCGTGATCTCGACCACGTACGCAGCTGCAGGATCCGCGAACAGCGCGCTGGCAAGGCCGATGATTGCGGCCAGTAGGCTCTTCATACCGTTCCCCTCTTCGCGGCCGTGCTGTGGCTCGACTCCAGGCCTCTGCGGTGAAGTCGCGCTGGAATTGGCTCCGGAAGGTGCCTCGCGGAGCTCGAGCTCAGCGGTTCGCGACGCTGTCGGTACGCGCGGCCAACTCGGGATCGTCTCGACTCGAACCAGTCGAGAATGACCATCGTGACGACGATGAGAGCCGCTGCCAGAACGAGCTGGTGGGTCACAGGGCCTCCTGGCCATTAGGACGGCGCGCGCCCCGCCGTGGTTGCATCTCATTCGACGCCGCCTGAAACCCTGAGTGCGGTCGGCGCATCGAGAAGGTACAGGGCATGCATACTCTTTTCGCCCTCCTCGCGAGTCGGGGATACGTCATCCTCGCGGCGTTCGTGGTGGCCGAGCAAGTCCCGTTGCCGGTTCCGGCCGTACCGGTACTGCTGGGCATCGGCGCCCTGGCGGCCGACGGGCGCATGAGCATCGTCGCCGCGCTGGCCATCGCTTGTGCGGCGGCGGTGCCGATGGACTTGCTCTGGCGCAGGCTCGGCGCCGTCCGGGGCATCCGGGCGTTGCGCTTCATGTGTCGGCTGTCCCTGGAATCGGCCTCGTGCGTCCGCCGCACCGAGACCCTCTTCGAGCGGTACGGGAGTCGTGTGCTCCTCATCGCGAAGTTCGTCCCTGGGCTCACCGCGCTGGCGCCCGCACTGGCAGGGCTGGTCAAGGTCCCCCTGGCTCGGTTCTTGACCCTCGACATCGCAGGCGTGGTCCTGTGGGCCGGGACATGGATGTCGCTGGGATATCTCTTCGGCCGGACCCTGGAGCTCATCGTCGCGCAGACCTCTCGGGCGGAGAGTCTGCTCGCGGGGCTTGCGGCGGGCTTCATGATCTACGTGCTGCTCAAGATCGTTCCAGCGCGAAATTCACCACCGTACAGAGAGCCGTCGCTCGCGAGCGATCAGCGCGTCGACCGACCAGGCGCCGACGCCGTCGACACCCGCGTGATCGCCAGGCCAAGCGCGGGGATGTAACACTCAACGCCCTCGCCCTGTTGGTTCGCAATCGTGCGAATCAATGAAGGGTTCCCCGCACTCCAAAGGGATAGAGATGAAGCTCGCCGGCGGTATTCTGACCCTTCTGTTCGTGATGACTATTCTTCTCGCCGTGCTGATCGCCCATCGGGTGCGGCCGTGGCCGGACTGCATCAGTCAAGTCGTGATCGTCAAGGGCCCAGCTGGTCGACCGGTCGAGTGCGTCTGCTTCGACGGAACGCTGTCTACGTGCTTTGATCCCGGGCCATAGCGTCAACGTGCGCCACCTCGTTCGATCGGGAGTCATCGCCAGCGGCCAGGAGTACGGGCATGGTCGCCTGCCATTTTTGCCACTGGACGAAGGTGGAGCCCGGCGAGACGCCTTCTCCTTGAGAGTGTCGGCTGCACGGCTCTGGATTCAGGCGACAACGAAGGAGCAGATCCGCAACCCGAACGTGCCGATGATCGTCAAACAGGTGAACGTCTTTTCGCCGCTATCAGGGAGGGATGATGGACATGGTTGACAGAAGGGACGAGAACCGGCTCACGATGACTGTGCGCCGGTGTTACCCGGTGCTGCTCGCCGCGCTCGCCCTCGCGATCAGCGGATGCGCCACGACGGTTGGATTGGGGCAAACCGCACTACGGGACGGCCGCTACGCGGAGGCGGCAAGCAACTTCGGGACGGCCCTCAAGGACCACCCGGAACGGACGGATGCGCTCGTGGGGTTAGGGATCGCACGCTACGGCCAGAGGGTCTACGACGAGGCGGTGGCGCATCTCAGCCAGGCGGTGAGCCGGGACCCGAAGCGAGCGGATGCCCAGCTCTACCTCGGGCTCAGTTATCTCGAGCAAGGCGACGAAGCTTCTGCCGCGGAGCATCTCCGCGCGTTCCGGGGTCTGACTCACAGCGCTCGAGTGGCCGGCCAAGTCGACGACGCGCTCCAGCTGATGCGCACGGAGTACCCCCTGTCGCCGCAGTCGCGCCACTTCATCGCCACGAGTCTGGAGTCCGCTATGAAGTCCGCGCAGGAGCTTCACGACGCTCGGTGGGCCTACGCGCCGTGGCCGTACTATGACGACTACGACCCGTTCTTCTGGGGTTTGAGGTGATGGTCCTCATGATCAGACCCGCTTTCGCGCGGGCCCTGCTTCTCGTTGGGGCCTTCACCCTCTCGACGCCCGCCGTCTTCGCACAGGAGACAGTTGGGTCGCTCGACTTCGAGCACAAGCGGCGGGCTCCCGCCGTTCTCCCTCCTGCCTCCGACGTGGAGAAAGACGCCGCCCAAGCTGCTGCGGAGATCGAGGCCCGCAAGCAGACAGATCACCGGATCCGAGAGAACGAAGGAGACCCATCACGTCGTCCCGACCTCGATCCAGACGTAACCCAGGGCGTTCAGTCGCGCGGCCTGCACGACATCCTCCACCGGTAGCTGGCGAGAGCATGGACTCGCCTCGGGGTCGCCGCAGAGGAGTCGCGGTGACGCCGACGACCTTGGCCGTTGAGGAGGCGCCGCCGCCCGGTACAACGTCCGGGCGACGCCGACAATTCTCCTGGTCAGGGACGGCGACGTCGTGGATCGCGTGATCGGCGGCGCGAGCAGGATCCTGCTGCAGAGCCTGCTCGACGCGAGAGCGTCACGGCAGGTGGCGACATAAGCGGAGCCTACCCCAGAGGCAACCCGACGAATCGGAATTGGACCCTAGGTACGGGAGCCGGCGTGCAGGCAGATGCAGCAGATCCAGCCCACCGGAGGAATAGGCTCCATCGGCTCCCTGCAAATCCCGCAGATCGGATCTTCGATCACAGCGCCGCCAAGCGCTTCGCGCTCATCACGGATTTCGCTTCTCACGACCTTAGGATGCTGCTCCCCGTTCCGAGGTTGCGCTCCTTCCGGTGCGCGAGGGTCGCTCGCGCGGCCGCCGGACGCTTACTCGATGCTCAGCCGCCATTCGCATTTTTGCGGAAAAGAGGGCGCATACGCCACCTGCGCGCCCCACCCGGCCGTCACAACGATAGAGGAAAGTCACCAGACGCCAACTTCGCGCGAGCCCGTTGAACGGGCTGATCCGGAAGGAGTAACCAGATGCGATCTCGCTGGAAGGCACGGCCGATGACGCGACCGCTCGGGCTAGTGCTTGCGATGCTCGTCGTCGGCCTGCCGGCTGTCGCCCAGGCCCAGTCGGCCCGAGCCATTCTCAAGGACGTCCAGGGCAAAGTCGTCGGGACCGCGACACTCAACGAGGTTTCCGGCGGCGTGAAGATTGCCATGCGGGTGAACGGTCTCAAGCCGGGCGAGCACGGCTTCCACATCCACGCCGTCGGCAAGTGCGAGCCGCCGGCCTTCACTTCCGCAGGTGCCCACCTCAATCCCTACGGCAAAAAGCACGGTCACATGAACCCCGACGGCGCCCACGCTGGAGACCTCCCGAATCTCACAGTGGGAGCCGACGGGACAAGTTCCATCGACGTGACGGCTGCCGGCGTGACCCTGACGGCAGGCCGGGCCTCGCTCCTCCAGCCAGGAGGCGCTTCGCTGGTCATCCATGCCGACCCGGACGACGAGAAGACCGATCCGGCCGGAAATTCAGGCGCGCGGATCGTCTGCGGAGTGATCACCCCCTAAGTCCTCTGATCAGGAACAGCCATTAGCGCAGGCCAGCTCACCGCTGCGGTGAGCTCAACCGACACCGACACCGAAGAAATGGGGCCGCGCCTAGCTTCCACAGCAAGAAAATGAAGATCTTCTCATCGCGCGTCTCTGCATCCCGCTGGCACGTCTCCGTCATCGTAAGGGGTGACAGAAGCGAGGGAGAACAGACGAAGCGAGCCGTTTTCCTCGCGCCGATGCTCATCGCCGTTCTCGCTCCGCTGGCGGGCGTCGCGTATGCGGACTTGAGGAGCGACGAAGCCATTGGACAGGCGCCCTAACGTTTGGGGCAGGATTCGACGCGTGTGGCAGATCTTCGAGGTCTGCTGCATGCGCTGGTCCTCGATCGTTACTGAAACGCTATGAGATCTCAGACTCGGAAGGGAGCGCGGTCATGCGGTTGGGAAGGGTGCTTCTGGGCGTCGCGGTGATCTTGAATGTCGCCGTGCCTCAGGTCGCGTCGAGCCAGATGAAGCCACCGCCGGGCGGCACGACGCCGGGGGGCGCGATCTTCGACCGCCTCCACGACACGACGACGCGCCCGATGCCGCAAGTGCCGTCACCGACGGTGCCGGCGCCCGAGGCGACGTGGGTACCGGATCGCTCCGTTCAAGTCCCGGGGACCGACAGTCCTGTCTTCGTGCCCGGGCACTGGGAGCGCAGGCTCTCCGACCACGAGGTGTACACGCCGCCGCTGGTCGGTCGAACTCCGAACGGCGACATCATCAACTTCCCTGCCGGTGCCCGACCACCTGTCAACGAAAGGCAGGCACCATGACCACGAACGCCGGATCGACGTACCTGACCCCGTCCGGATCCACGACCACCTTGATGCAGGGCGGGGACCACTGGTTCAAGCGCGACTGATCGGTCGAGTCCGAGCCAGACGGGGGACTACTCCTTCCTGCAGGCAGAGTCTGAGAGGCCATGATGACCTCCGAGCCAAGGAGAACACTCCATGAGATGGCCCGGCAAGATCGAGGCTCGCGCCGAGTTGACCGAGGCGATCGTCGCCGTCTAGCGCGGCCCGGTGGGTGAGCTCGGCGGCGACACGCCGCGCTGAAACTTCGGCGCCCCCCGCCGCATCGATAAGACATGTGGATCGTCAGGGTCGCGCTGCAGCGCCCGTATACCTTCGTCGTCCTCGCCGTGCTGATCCTGCTGGTCAGCCCGGTCCTCATCCTGCGCACGCCGACCGACATCTTTCCGAACATCGACATTCCCGTGATCGCGGTCGCCTGGCAGTTCACGGGCCTGAACCCGGAAGAGATGGAAGGGCGGATCACCACCCAGTTCGAGCGGGTGCTCACCACGACGGTGGACAACATCGAGCACATCGAGTCGACGACCGTCAACGGCCAGTCGATGGTCAAGATCTTCCTGCAGCCGAATGCCCGCCTCGATACCGCGAACGCGCAGGTGACGGCGGTGTCGCAGACCATCCTGCGCCTTCTTCCCCCCGGCACCCAGCCCCCCCTGATCATCAACTACAGCGCGTCGACGGTGCCGATTCTCCAGCTCGCGCTGTCCGGCCTGTCGGAGTCCGAGCTCAACGACGTCGGTCTCAACTTCTTGAGGACCCAGCTCGTGACGGTTCCGGGCGCGTCGATCCCCTTCCCGTACGGTGGCAAACAGCGCCAGATCATGGTCGACCTGGACCAGGGGCTGCTCCAGTCGAAGGGCCTATCCCCGGGCGACGTCGTCACCGCCCTGGGCCAGCAGAACATCGTGCTGCCGTCCGGCACCGCCAAGATCGGCCAGTTCGAGTACGACGTCGCCATGAACGCCAGCCCCCGGACCGTGGCCGAGCTGAACGACCTCCCGGTCAAGGTGGTCGGCAACTCGACGATCTACCTCCGGGACGTCGCCCACGTGCGCGACGGGTTCGCGCCCCAGACGAACGTCGTCCGTCGCGATGGCCGCCGTGGCACGCTCGTCACCATTCTGAAGACCGGCACCGCGTCCACCCTCGACGTCGTGGCGGGCATCCGCGCGCTGCTGCCCCGCGTGATTCCGACCCTCCCACCCCAGCTCGACGTCCAGCCGTTGGCCGATCAGTCGATCTTCGTGCGGGCGGCGGTGAGCGGAGTGGTCCGGGAGGCCATCATCGCCGCGTGCCTCACCGCCATGATGATCCTGCTCTTCCTCGGGAGCTGGCGGACCACGCTCATCATTGCCGTGTCCATCCCGCTCTCGATCCTGACGTCAGTCGTCACTCTCAGCCTGCTCGGCGAGACCATCAACATCATGACGCTCGGCGGACTCGCGCTGGCCGTGGGCATCCTCGTGGACGACGCCACTGTGGAGGTCGAGAACATCAACCGCAATCTCGACATGGGCAAGCCGGTCATCCAGGCCATCCTGGATGGGGCCCAGCAGATCGCGGTGCCGGCCCTCGTCTCAACGCTGTGCATCTGCATCGTGTTCCTGCCGATGTTCTTCCTGGGCGGGGTCGCCCGCTACCTTTTCGTCCCGCTGGCGGAGGCGGTGATTTTCGCGATGCTGGCGTCGTATCTGCTGTCGCGGACGCTGGTGCCCACCATCGCCAGGTACTTGCTCTCGCCGCCGGTCGAGGGCGCGGCGCCGTCCCGGAATCTGCTGGCCCGCGGGCAGCAGGCGTTCGAACGAGGATTCGAGCGGGTCCGGCTCGCCTATCGGGGGCTGCTCACGCGGCTGATCGACCGGCGGGTCGTCTTCATCCCGATGTTCCTGGTCACTTGTCTCGCCGCCTTCCTGCTGATACCGCGGCTCGGGGAGAACTTCTTTCCGGACACCGACAGCGGCCAGTTCACCCTTCACCTGCGGGCCCAGACCGGCACCCGGATCGAGGAGACGGCGCGGCTGACCGATCTCGTGGAAGCCGCGATCCGGCGCGAGATCCCGGCTGCGGAGATGGACGTCATCCTCGACAACATCGGGCTGCCCTACAGCGCCATCAACTGGATGCACGGCGCGTCCGGCGTCATCGGGGCCGCCGACGCGGACGTCCTCGTCTCCCTGAAGGCCAACCATCGGCCCACCGCCGACTACGTCCGCGCCCTCCGGGAGACGCTGCCGACCGAGTTCCTCGGCGTGACCTTCTACTTCCTGCCCGCCGACATCGTCACGCAGATCCTCAACTTCGGTCTGCCCGCCCCGATCGACGTCCAGATCGAGGGGGCGGACATCCAGGGCAATCGCCGCGTCGCGGACCAGATGCTGAACGAGCTCCGTCAGGTGCCGGGGCTCGTTGACCTCCGCATCCAGCAGCGCTTCGACTACCCGAAGTTCGACGTCACCGTCGACCGCACGAAGGCGGGACAGGGCGGCTTCACCACTCGGGATCTCGCCACCAGCCTGCTCGTCTCGCTCAGCGGGAGCTTCCAGACGACGCCGACCTTCTTCCTGAACTGGCAGAACGGGGTCAACTACAACCTTGCCACCCAGACTCCGCAGTACCGGATCCAGTCCCTGCACGACATCCAGAACATCCCGATCAGCGCCCCCACCGCGACGCGGCCCGGCATCCTCGCCGATGTCGCGTCGATCACGCGCTCGAGCGAGATGGCGGTGCTGTCGCACTACAACATCCGCCGGGTCGTGGACATCCACGGCGCCGTGCAGGACCGCGACCTCGGCGCGGTCGGCCGCGACGTCGCGCGGATCGTTGACGCGAACCGGCCGCACCTGCCTCGCGGCAGCTTCCTCACCGTGCGCGGACAGCTCGCGACCATGCGGACGGCGTACGTCGGGCTGCTCGCTGGACTCGGCTTCTCCATCGTCCTCGTCTACCTGCTGATCGTCGTGAACTTCCAGTCCTGGCTCGATCCCTTCATCATCATCACGGCGCTGCCGGCGGCGCTCGCAGGCATCGTCGTCTTCCTGTTCCTGACCGGGACGACGCTCAGCGTTCCCGCGCTGATGGGGGCCATCATGAGCATCGGCGTCGCGACCGCCAACAGCATCCTGGTCGTGGCCTTCGCCAAGGAGCGGCTCGGGGAGCACGGAGACGTGGCGAGGGCCGTGGTGGAGGCCGGCTTCACCCGCTTCCGACCCGTCTTGATGACCGCGCTGGCCATGATGATCGGCATGGTGCCCATGGCGCTCGGCCTCGGTGAAGGCGGCGAGCAGAACGCGCCGCTCGGGCTGGCCGTCATCGGCGGCCTGCTCTGCGCCACCGTCGCCACCCTCATCTTCGTGCCCTCGGTGTTCGCCCTGCTGCATGGGCGGCGCTCGACCGGTGCCGCGCGATGACGGGCGATCCCGAGAGCGAGTTCGTGGGGCCCTCGCCAGCCGCGGTCGAACGTGGCGTCACGCGATCCTACCGCCGTCACCTGGCGCTCCTCGGGATCGCGGTGGTGGCGGGGGCGCTCGGTCTCGGCATCTTCTGGGGGATCCGCGGCCGCAGCGCGGCCGACACCACGCTCCGGCACACCACCGCCGAGGCGGCCGTCTCGCTCGTGAGCGTGGTGTCGCCGAAACCGGGCGCGCCGACGCAGGAGATCCTGCTCCCGGGCACGACCCAGGCCTTCACGGATGCGCCGATCTTTGCGCGCACGAACGGCTATGTGAAGGGCTGGTACTTCGACATCGGCGCCCACGTGAAGCAGGGGCAGCTCCTCGTCGAGATCGAGAGCCCGGAGGTCGACCAGCAGCTCCAGCAGGCCCAGGCCGACCTCGAGACAGCGCAGGCCAATCTCCGGCAGGCCCAGATCACCGCGGACCGCTGGCTGGCGCTGCTCCAGAGCGACTCGGTCTCCAAGCAGGAGACGGACCAGGCGGTGAGCGCGCTCAGCGCGATGAAGGCCACTGTGGATTCGAACGCCGCGAACGTCCGCCGGCTCGAGCAGCTCCAGGGGTTCGAGAAGATCGGCGCCCCGTTCGACGGAGTCATCACCGCGCGCAACGTCGACATCGGGGTCCTGATCAATGCCGGAGCGAATACGGCGGGCCGGGAGCTCTTCCACATGGCCGCCATTCACACGCTCCGCGTCTTCGTGGCCGTCCCCGAGGTCTACTCGCGGGCGGCCCGCCCCGGGAGCTCGGCTACGCTCACTCTGGAGGAGTTCCCCGGGCGGACGTTCCGCGGCACGCTGGTGAGGAACGCCAACGCGATCGACCTCGCCTCGCGCACGCTCCTCGTCGAGGTGGACGTCGACAATCCCGGCGGGGAGCTGCTGCCCGGGGCCTACGTGTTCGTCCACCTCTCGCTTCCGAAGCAAATCGCGTCGGTCACGGTTCCCGCCAACACGCTGCTCTTCAGGGCCGAAGGACTCCAGCTCGCTGTGGTCCGGGACGGCCAGGCGCAGCTCCTCCCCGTGACAATCGGGCGTGACTATGGCACCACCGTCGAGATCCTCAGCGGGCTCCAGCCCACCGACCAGGTCATCGTGGCGCCCTCGGACTCCCTCGTCAGCGGGACTCGCGTGCGGATTGCGAGCGTGCCGGGCGGGACTGGGCAATGAGGGGGCGAGGCGCGGGCCTCGTCGGGCTTGCCGCCCTCCTGCTGGGCGGCTGCATGGTCGGCCCGGACTACACGAAGCCGTCGGTGCCCATGACGCCGGCCTACAAGGAGGCGGATGGCTGGAAGGCCGCTGAGCCGAGCGATCACCTGCCACGGGGTCAGTGGTGGTCGATCTTCGGTGATCCCAAGCTCCACGCGCTGGAGGAGGAAGTCGCCAAGGCCAACCAGAATCTGAAGATCGCGGAGGCCAGGCTGCGCGCAGCCCGGGCCATGGTCCGCTTCAACCGGGCCGCCCTCTTTCCCACGATCTCGGCCGGTGCTGGAGCCAGCTCCATCCGCGACTCCGCGAACCGGCCCTTCTTGTCATCGAACGCGGGCACGGGCAGCAGCGGCGACTTGCTCCTGTCACTCGACATGTCGTACGAGGTCGACCTGTGGGGCCGGGTCCGACGGACGGTGGCGGCGGCGCGGCAGGAGGCCCAGGCCACCGCCGCCGATCTCGAGACCGCCCAGCTCAGTCTGCAGGCCGAGCTGGCGATGGACTACTTCGAGCTGCGGGCCGCCGACGCCCAGAAGCAGCTCCTGGACGAGACGGTGAAGGCCTTCGAGGCGGCGCTCCAGCTCACGACGAATCGCTTCCAGGGCGGCGCGGCGCCAAAGTCCGACGTCGCCCAGGCCCAGACGCAGCTCGACACCACGCGGGCGCAGGCCACCGACGTCACGGTGCAACGGGCGCAACTCGAGCACGCCATCGCGACGCTGATCGGCAAGCCGCCCGCGGCGTTCAGCCTGTCCCCTCGTCCGCTGGATACCCCGCCGCCGGACATCCCGGTGGGTCTGCCGTCCAACCTCCTGGAGCGGCGCCCGGACATCGCGGCCGCCGAGCGCCGGGTCGCCGAGGCGAACGAGCAAATCGGCATCGCGAAGGCCGCGTACTTTCCGGCCGTGATGCTGAACGCCTCGGTCGGATTCGAGGGAAGCTCGTTCGGGAACGTCCTGAACGCATCGAGCCTCCTCTGGTCGGTGGGGGCATCGATCACGCAGACGATCTTCGACGGCGGCCGCCGGCGCGCCACCTCGGACGCGGCGCGCGCCAGCTACGACGCGACGGTGGCCGCCTATCGCCAGACGACGCTGACCGCCTTCCAGCAGGTCGAAGACAACCTGGCGGCTCTACGTATCCTCGAGCAGGAGGCCCAGCAGCAACGGCGCGCCGTGGAGTCTGCGCAGCTGTCGCTGCAGCTCTTCACCAACCGCTACCGGGGAGGAGTCGACAACTATCTTCAAGTAATCACGGCGCAGACCGTGACGCTCGCGAATCAGCGCACCGAGATCGACATCCTCCGGCGCCGCATCGACGGCAGCGTGCTACTGGTGAAAGCGCTCGGCGGCGGCTGGGACGTGGCCGGGCTGCCGCTCGAGAAGTAGTCCCGGTCAGCAGAGCCTCCACATCGCGTTCGCGGGAGCCGTGTTCGCAGGTCTGGGCGGCACCCCGCCCGGCAGCGCACTCGACGGCCCGCGGGCCGGCGGGCCCACCGCCCCGGACGTCGGTGCGTTGCAGCAGACGTTTCTCGCGGGTTTTCCGGGGAGCGCTCGTGGTCTCAGTCGCGGTCGCCGCGACGGCTTCCGGCGAGGGCGCCGGTCAGCGACCGTGCCTGATCGACCTCGACCTCTAACTACCCGGGCACCGGGACCCATGCCTCCGGACAGCTCGGCACCGTTGGGTAGTACGCCCCATAGCTCGGGCAGTAGTACCAGTAGGTCGATGGCGGAGGGGAGTACGTATAAAAGTCCGGGTACGCCGGTGCGAAGTAGAACGGCACGCCGATGAATACCCCGCCATGACCCCTTCGGTCGAAATCACGGCTACCGTCGAAGCCGTGATGCCCTTCGAATCCATGATGGCCTTCGAAGTGCCCGCCGACGGAATGTCCAGAGAATCCATGTCCGCCGTGTCCCGCGGCGGCATAACTGGGTGATGCGGCGGCAAGAACGAACGCGAGCCCGACGAGAACGATCGATGAAAGTCTCCTCATGACGTCTCTCACTTTCTAGCTGTTGGACGATCCCGGGTAAGCGAGCATTCAATGAAACCCATCGGCGCGCCCCCGCATCCCAAGAAAAGGATGAAGGAGGTCGAGAATGACGACACCCGATGCCTACGAGATACTCTCATGGGCGATCGCCATCCTCTTCTGGCGCAAGGTCTTTGCGGTGGAGAGCGAAGGAATCCCGGGAACTTTCGGCCCGGGGCATGACCACGACCTCGCGACGGAGACCGGGGCCGGGCGAGCCGGGAGATGAATCTGGGAGTCCACGCGAGGACCGCGGTCGTGACGGGCTCCACCGCGGGAATCGGGCTGGCGATCGCGACCGCGCTGGTCGCGGAGGGCGCGTCGGTCGTCGTGAACGGGCGGACGCAGGCGCGCGTGACGGCCGCGATCGAGCAGATCCGGCAAACCGTGGAAGGCGCACAGGTACGGGGGGTGGCGGCGGACCTGGGGACAGCGAGCGGCGTGGAGGCATTCGTGCGCGAGGTGCCCGAGGCGGACGTGCTCGTGAACAACCTAGGCATCTTCGAGGCGAAGCCGTTCGGGGAGATCCCGGACGCGGACTGGATGAGATTTTTCGAGGTCAACGTGCTGAGCGCCGTCCGGCTGGCGCGGCGGTACGTGCCGGGGATGACCGCGAGGAAGTGGGGGCGCGTGATCTTCATCTCAAGCGAGTCGGCGCAGCAGATTCCCGCCGAGATGATTCACTACGGCATGACGAAGACCGCGCAGGTTGCCATCTCGCGCGGGCTGGCCGAGGCGCTGGCCGGCACCGGCGTGACGGTGAACTCGGTGCTAGTCGGCCCGACTGCGTCGGAAGGCGTCGGGACCTTCGTGGAGGACCTGGCCCGGCAGCCGGGGACGACGAAGGAGGAAGTCGAGCAGCACTTCTTCGCGGGGACCCGGCCCACTTCGCTCCTCAAGCGGTTCGAGACTCCGGGGGAAGTCGGCGCGGTGGTCGCCTTCGTGGCGTGCGATCACGCTCGGGTGATCAACGGAGCGGCGGTGCGGGCGGACGGCGGGGTGGTGCGGAGCATCTTCTAGCTGCGACCAGACAGAGCGCCCGCCAGTCGTACGCCACGCGTCACTGATGGACAACAATTAAGGTCCGCTACGCCAATACCTTCGCTCGAGGCAACAACGAAGACCTTCCATAAGGAGAGTGTCATGGCGACCTCTGAACTAGAACGAATGCTCGACGATTGGGCGATGGCCTGGTCATCCAAAAATTCATCAAACGATCCTGAACGGGTTCTTACCCTTTTTGTCGACGACTGTGTTTTCGAAGACGTTACCTTCGGCGTGGTCGCTCGCGGCAAAGAGGAACTTCGCAGCTTCGTGAAGGGCGCTTTTGCGGCAGTCCCTGACTTCAAATATGGATTGACAAGCCGGTTCGCCGCCAGCCAATGGGCTGTTATCGAGTGGGGCATGTCAGGCACACACAAAGGCGACCTCCCAGGGATGCCGGCCACTGGCAAGCGCTTTTCGTCGGTGCGGGGCTCGAGCATCCTCGAACTGGAGGCCGGTAAGATCCGCCGCGAGTCTGATTATTGGGATGCAGCTACGTTCATGAAACAGGTCGGCCTGCTGCCTTCCCGTTGACGCACGGTGCGAGTCGTCAGCGCTATCACGGCTCCAGTTCGATGGACGGGAT
>WNEY01000926.1_pt1 | contig 19620 bp, 20 predicted proteins | sample 5400531 | NCBI WGS metagenome assembly WNEY01 (sample SAMN13153338, study PRJNA577476) | soil metagenome | isolation source: 200 cm saprolite under Douglas fir tree site 1 | place: USA:California | collected 2015-04-18
GATGATCAGGATCATGCCCACCATCGCGAGCGGCGGGACCGGGTCGTTGAAGATCAGCTTGCCGAACACGGCGACCAGCGCGATGCCGACCGCCGACCAGATCGCGTAGACGATCCCGACCGGCAGCGACTTGAGAACGAGGGCAAGGAGGATGAAGCTGGCGATGTAGCCGACGATCGTGATGATCGAAGGGGCCAGCCTGCTGAATCCATCCGAACCCCGCAGCGCGAGCGTGCTCGCGACCTCGGTGGCGATCGCTGCGATGAGCAGCACCCACGGCATCAATCGGGCTTTAGAGATCGAGTGCTTGCGCGACCAGCTCGCGGTGGTAGGTCGCGTCGCCGAGAGTCACCTCCGACGACTTCGCGCGCTTGAAGTAGAGGTGCATGTCGTGCTCCCACGTGAACCCGATCCCGCCGTGCACCTGGATCCCATCGCCGGCCACCTTCCGATACGCATCCGACACGTATGCCTTGGCCATCGATGACGCCAGGGACCGGTCAGGTGCGTCGGCGTCGACCGCCCATGCTGCGTAGTAGGTTGCGGATCGTCCGCTTTCGGACAGCACGAGCATGTCGGCCAGCTTGTGCGATACGGCCTGGTAGATCCCGATCGGCTTGCCGAACTGCTGCCGCGTCTTGGCGTACTCGGTGGACGTTTCGAGCACCTTCTGCACACCGCCGACCATCTCGGCGCACAGCGCCGCGGTCGCCCATTCGAGCGCGCGCTTGAGCCGCGGCCACGCCTTGTCCGGTGCGCCCATCATCGCTTCCGCCCCCAGCTGTACGCCTTCGAAGTGGACTTCACTCCAGCGCCTTGTCATGTCCAGCGTCTCGAGCGGCTTGACGCTCATGCCTTTCGGTCGGCCCTTGACCAGGAAGAGCGTGATCCCGTCCTCGCCCTCGCCACGGCTGCGCGCGGCGACCACCATGTAATCGGCGGTGCCGGCGTCTGGCACGAAGAGCTTCACGCCGTCGAGCTGCCAGCCGCCGCCCATCTGCTTCGCACTCAGCGCCAGGCTGCCCGCATCCCAGCGGCCCGACGGCTCGGTGAAGGCAAGCGTCGCTCGCGCGGAACCCGCGGCGATGGCTCCGAGGGCCTCCTTCTTCTGCGCTTCGGTGCCGGCTTCGACCAGAACGGGAACCGCAAGGCCCATGGTCGAGAAGAAAGGCCCCGGCAGCAGCGCACGCCCCGCTTCTTCGAGCACGACGATCAGGTCGAGAAACGTGCCCACGCCCCCGTATTCCTCGGGGATGCCGAGAGCGGACCAACCCAGTTCGCTGATCTTCTTCCAGAGCGCGGCGTCGTAACCGTCGGCGCTCTCAATCAGCCTCCGCACGACCTTGGGGCTGCATTCCTTGCCGAGAAACTCGCGCGCGGAGGCGCGCAGCATCTCCTGCTCCTCCGAAAACGCGAAGTCCACGAACCGAGTCTAAGTTGTGGGCGGAGCCGACTCGTGAGGCGGAAGCTCGGGCCGCTCTTCTTCCTCGTGCGCCGGCAGCTCAGGCTCGTCCAATTCGGGCGTCGCGCCGTTCTCCGGCGCGGAGGACTGCGGCGAAGGTGCGGCAGGCGGGGCAGGTGAGGCAGGTGGCGAGGGTGGCGAAGCAGTCGCCGCCACAGGCGGGATCTTGCGCACGGGCGGCGCCGGCGTCGGCAGAGCGCGCCGGCGATAGAGGACGAAGAGCCCAAAGAAACCGACAAAGATCGACGCGATGGCAAACCCCGCGCCAAAACCCATGCCGGTGTTCTCGGCGACCGTCAAAGGTCGCTGCAGACCGCCGCTGCACGGTTGGGGCGGAGCCGGGCATGTCCCGAGGACGGCCTGCTGCAGGGGGAGGGCGAACATGGAGAGGATTCCGAAAACGAGCGCGAGCCCGGCCACGAAGTACAGGGCCGACGTGATCGCTCGCCCCGCTGAGTGGAGGATTGCGCACAGGCCTAGCGCGACGGCGGCGATCCCGAACGGGATGATCACGTTAGCGATCCGGCTCGAGGTCCCGCCTACCACCACCGGAAGCACGCCCCCGATCGCGGCCAGTGCGGCGGCCAGCCAGAAGGCCCAGATCAGCTGCCGTTCTTGTCCTGACTCTTGATTCACGTGCGGAATTCTGTCCTGCGGGCCACCGCAAAACAAGCGGATATCAGATCAGAGGCGATTTTTCAGGTTCGGGTAAGGCGTCTGCGTTGCGCCGCCCGGCCGTGACGTGCGCCGTCTGGCGGAGCGCCACCTCTTTGATGAAGAGGGTGGCGATGAAGCTGACGGCGATGATCGGCAGGCCGGCGAGGAAAACGGGATGGAGCGCGTCGGCCAGACCGTGCCGGATGGCCGCCGCGACGGCCGGCGGCAGATGGGCCAGCTGGGACGGGTCGAACACCGCCGTCGCCGTCGCGCCGCGGTCCGACGACTGAAGCTGGTGCAGGACTGAGGCGGGCAGGTACTTCGCCATGGCGCTCTGCATGCCCTGGGTGAGGATGGTTCCGAGGATCGCAAGCCCTATCGCAGCGCCGACGGAGCGAGAAAGTTGCGTCGCCGACGTCGCCACCGCCATGTCTTCGCGACTCACTGAGTTCTGCACCACGAGCGTGAACGTCTGCATCGTGATGCCAAGGCCGAGACCGATGAGGATCATCGCCTCGATCACAGACTGGTTGGTTGTCTCGGCGGTGAAGTTCGCGAGCAGGTAGTAGCCCGCGCCCATCGAGACGAGACCGGCCAGAAGCGGCATCTTGTAACGCCCGGTGTGCGAGATGAACCAGCCACCGGCGACGCTCGTTACGATCATCGAAACCAACATCGGGACAAGGATCGCGCCCGAATTGGTGACGCTGTTGCCGATCACGCCCTGGACGAAAACGGGTAGGAAGAAGATGGCGCCGAACATCGACATCGCTACACCGACGCTCGCGATGTTCGAGAGCGTGAAGATGCTGCTCTGGAAAAGGTGCAGCGGCAGCACGGGCTCTGGAGCGTGGCGCTCGACCCAAACGAAAGCGCCGAGCAGGATCGCGGCGGCTGCGTAGAGGCCGATGATCTGCCACGACGTCCAGGCGAACTGCGTGCCGCCCCAGACCGTTGCGAGGAGCGCCGCGGCGATTCCAGTGGAGAGCGTCACGCTTCCCCACACGTCGATTGCGTGCTTGCGCCGCTCGTTGGGCACGTGCATGAACAGAGCGACCACCACCAGCGTCACGATCGCGACCGGCAGGTTGATGAAGAACAGCCATCGCCACGAGAAGTGTTCGGTGATGAATCCGCCCGCAGCCGGGCCGACGATGGACGCGAGGCCGAACGACGCGCCGAGCATGCCCTGGTATTTGCCGCGTTCGCGCGGCGAGATGATGTCGCCGATGATCGCCTGCGACAGCGGCATGATGAAGCCCATACCAGCACCCTGGATGAAGCGCGCGAAAATCAGAAACCAGAAGTTCGGCGCGACCCCCGAGAGCGCCGAGCCGACCGCGAAGACCACGATCCCCGACATGTAGAGGGGCTTGCGGCCGTAGATGTCCGATAGCTTGCCCGCGATCGGAACCACGATGGTCGAAGCGAGCATCGCGGAGATCGGGACCCAGCTGTAGTCGGCCAGGCCGCCCAGCTCCGAAACGATCGTCGGGAGCGCGGGCGCGACCAGCGTCATGTTGAGCGAGGCGACCAGCGAACCCAGCATCAGACCGGCGAAGACCGCCATCACACCGCGATCGACGCCAGGCTTGGCGCTTGCGCTGGCCGCCTTGGAGGCGACAGCAGTCACTGCTGCCAATTTACCGAGATCGAGGCAGTCCCAGCACCCGCTCCGCGAGGATGTTGCGCAGCACTTCGGAGCTCCCGGCCTCGATGGTGTTGGCGCGCGAACGCAAGAATTGGTACTTCCAGCCATCGCCGTCGGCGACCTGCGATGCGGGCCCGGCGATGTCCATCGCCGTCTCGGTCATGCGCTGGTTGAGCTCCGACCACATCAGCTTGAGGATCGATCCTTCGGGGCCGGGAATCCCACTGCGCTTGACGGCGGTCACGGCGCGGTAACCGTTGAGCTGCAGCGCGCGCGCCTCGATGGCGTGCTGTGCGATCTTCTGGCGGACCAGCCGGTCGGAGCCGCGGCCCAGCTTCCGCGCCCGTTCAGCGAGCTCAGATGCGGTGATCTGCGCGCGGGTCGCCAGCGCCAGCCCGAGCGTGCCGCGCTCGTGAAGCAAAGTCGTCATTGCGACCGCCCATCCACCGCCCGCCTCACCAAGGATCTGTGTCTTCGGCACCTTCACGTCCTTGAAGAAGATCTCGTTGAACTCCGCGTCGCCTGTGATCTGGACCAGCGGACGGACCTCGACGCCTGGACTCTCCATGTCGACCAGGAGGTAGGTGAGGCCATCCCGCGGGTTGGCTTCCTTGCGTTCGCGGGCGAGGAGCATGCACCACTTCGCGACGTGAGCGAGCGTCGTCCAGACCTTCTGCCCGTTGACCAGGTAGTGGTCGCCTTCGTCCTCGGCGCGCGTCTGCAGTCCTGAAAGGTCGCTGCCGGCGTTGGGCTCGCTGAAGCCCTGACACCAGATCTCCTCCGCCGAGAGAAGCGGAGCGAGGTATCGCTTTTTCTGCTCGTCGCTCCCGTGGGCGATCACCACCGGCCCGCCCATGCCGAGGCCGATGACGTTGATCGGTTCCGGTGCGTGGGCCAGGATCATCTCGTCGTTGAAGATCAGCTGATCCATGAAGGATCGTCCGCTGCCCCCATATTCCTTCGGCCAGGTCATGCCGACGTATCCCGCGTCGTAGAGCTTTTTCTGCCACGCGCGGCGGTTCTCGATGAACGCATTCATGTCCGATCCACCGTCGTCGCGCGGCGCGTTGGCGTTCAGCCAGGCACGGACTTCGTCCCGAAACGCCTTCTCCGATTCGCTCAGATCGAAATCCACGCCCTTACCTTACCTTCGGTTGCGGAACGGGCCGTTACGCGACGGCCGGGATCACCTCTTTCGCGAGCAGCTCCAATGCCTCACGGTCGTCGAGCAGCCAGTGCTGGAGCATGAAAAGGTGAATTCCCAGACGGCCAAACTCGCGCATCCGCTCCGCGATCTGTTCGGGCGTCCCGACAAACCAGGCCTCCTTGCGGTTCTCGAGCACGTCCTCAGGGCTCATCTCGTTCAGGTCGTCGACGACCTGACTCACCTGCGCCGCACGTTCCAGCAGCTCGGTCCGGTTGCGGCCGACAAGAAAACCGGTCATCACGGAGTGCCGAATGCTCGCGGGATCCCGTCCGATATGGCGACAGCGCTGCTCCAGCAGATCGCGTCGCTGCCGGTAGCTGTCTGCGTCGAGCTTCGAGTAGTTCCATTCCGAAGCCTCGCGGGCAACGAGGGGAAGCGTCCGTTTCAAGCCTTTGCCCCCGAGCAGGAGAGGAATCGGGTTGCGCAGCGGCTTGGGGTTCGATTTGTTCCACGTTTCGCGAATCGTCTTGATGCCGGCCTCCAGCATGTCGAAGCGTTGTGTCTCCGTATAGAACGGGATGTCGAACTCCGTGTGCTCGTGCTCGTTCCAGCCCGCGCCGACGCCCAGGATGAGCCGGCCGGCGGCGAGAACGTCGACGGCCGCGGCCATGCGCGCGAGCAGCGCGGGCGGCCTGAACGTCATCGGGCTGACCATCGGCCCGATCTCGATGTTCTTCGTCCACTCGGCCGCGAGCGCCAGCGAGATCCAGCACTCGATGCAGTCCTGGTCGGGTCGTCCGTTCAGGGAGACAAAATGGTCGCTGCGCCTCAGCGAGGCGAACCCGAGGCGGTCGGTGTCCTGGCAGATGCTGCGCCAGCGATCCCAGCTGAGGCCTTCCTGGCCCTCGATCATGATCCCGACCTGCGCCATCAGCGAGTCATCGTAAGTTCATCCAGCGGGCGGAAGTTCAGGATGCGATCTCGCGGAATTCCGGCCCGCCGAGCCATCCACAACGCCATCGGCACATAGGCGAACTCGGCCGGCGCGTGTGCGTCGGCGTCGATCGCAAACGAGCACCCGAACTCGAAGGCCAGGCGGGCCATCTCGGGCGACAGGTCCATGCGGGCCGGGTCGCAGTCGATCTCCAACGCGACGCCGCGCTTGGCGGCTTCCTGGAAAACCAGCTCGAAGTCGTACGACGCGCCCTCGCGCGAGCCTGGACGGCGCCCGGTCGGATGGCCGATCACGTCGACGTGCGGGTGCGAGACCGCGCGCATCATCCGCTCCGTCATCGCGGCGGGTTCCTGTCGCAGCTTCACATGGGGCGAGGCGATGACGACGTCGAGAATCTCCAGCACCGCGTCCGGCAGGTCCAGCGACCCGTCTTCGAGGATGTCGACCTCGATGCCCTGCAGGAGTGTCAGACCGTCGACCTGGCTCTGCACCTCGGCCATCTCGCGCGACTGCGCGACCAGCCGCTCGGCGTTGAGGCCGTGCACGACGGTGATGCGCGGCGAGTGGTCGGTGATCCCGAGATAGCGGTAGCCGAGCGCCTCTGCACCCCGGGCCATCTCCAGCATCGTCGCCCGGCCGTCGCTCCAGTCGGTGTGGGAATGGACGTCGCCCTGGTAGTCGCCCAGGTCGAGGTCGGATTCGTCGTCGCGGGCGGGCTGCTTGGACTGCTCGCGGAGCCGGTTGAGATAACGACTCTGTCCGGTCTGGATGACGTCGGTCAGGACCCTGGCGATTCCTTCTCCGACGCCTTCGATCGAGGTCAGGTTCTCGGCCCGCTGCAGGTCGACGAGGTTGGGCCGTTGCAGCGCGAGCGACCACGCGGCGGCGGAGAACGCCTTGGCGCGAAACCGCTCCTTGGGATCCTGGCGGAGCAGGTAGCCGATCTCGGACAGGACCTGCGCCGCTTCAATCGCATCCAACCCGTAAATTGTGTGAGCAACGATGGCTACACCAAAGCCCAAACCGGGTGACCCGATCCCCGAGCTGGTCGAATCGCTGTTGGTCGAGCTGGGCGAGGACCCGGATCGGCAGGGCCTCAAGGCCACGCCTGACCGCGTGGCGCGGGCGCTGCGCGAGCTCACCAACGGCTATAGCGTCAAACCGGAAGAAGTCGTCGCGGACGCCGTTTTCGACCAGGACTACGACGAGATGGTCGTGGTCAAGGACATCGCTTTCTACAGCCTTTGCGAGCATCACATGCTGCCTTTCTTCGGGCATGTCCATGTTGGTTATCTGCCGAAAGGCAAGGTTGTCGGGCTGAGCAAGATCCCGCGCCTGGTCGAGGTCTTCTCGCATCGGCTCCAGATTCAGGAGAAGCTCACCAACGAGATCGCCGAAGCGCTCAACCAGGCGGTCGCGCCAAGGGGTGTCGGCGTGGTGGCCGAGGCGCGGCATCTCTGCCTCGAGATGCGAGGCATCGAGACTCCGGGCGGCCGGATGATCACGTCCTGCATGCTGGGCACCTTCCGGCGCGACCCGCGGACCCGAGCCGAATTCCTGGACCTCGTGAAGGGGAAGTAGCCCGGAGGCCGCAATTTGGAGGGACCCAACGGTCGCCGCGGCGATGCCACGGACCGGGTCGTTCTCGCTTGGGTCATTGGCGTGTTCGCAATCACCGGGCTCGGCATGCTGCCGCTGTACGTGTACCGGCTCGACCTGAGCAAGCTCACCTTCTCGAGCTCGGTACCGATCGTGGCCGGCATCGGAATCGAGTTGACCGCCTACGCACCGACGCTGGCGGCGTTGCTGGCTGTCACCGTGATGAGGGAGCCTCGAGGCATCCGGCGCCTGCTCAGGCCGGTGCTCGGTTGGCGCGTCGCGGTCCAGTGGTACGTGATTGCACTGGCGGGCTCGGCCGTCCTCTTCCTGGCCGCAGACCTCGTGCGGGCGCTGGTGCACGCTCCGCTACCCGCCCAGTGGGTGACGTTTCCCGGAGCTGCCGCGATGGCGTTTCTCGTCGGCGCTCTGATCGCCGGCTCGTTTGGCGAAGAGGTAGGTTGGCGCGGCCTGGGCCAGCGCCGTCTGCAAAGCCGCTACGGCGCCCTTGCGGCCGCTCTGATCGTTGGCTTCATCTGGGGCTTATGGCACCTGTGGCCGGTGCTGGTGCCTGGCGGTCTCGATGGCACGACATGGCTCGACGGTGTGCTGACAGTGGCGAGACTGATGGCGATGTCGATTCTTTTCGCCTGGCTCTTCAACAGCGCCCAAGGCAGCCTATGGATCGTGATGCTCGCGCACGCCGGCTACAACCTCGGCATCCGCCTGGTGCCCAGCGTCACCGGAGATCACGCCGACCCATTTGTGGTGGGGGTATTTGCGGTGGCGGCGCTGGTGGTCGCGGTGATGACCGGCCCGCGCTGGCTCAGCCGAGGTGGCGTAGCCCCCCATACATAAACCAGCCTTTATGCTTTAGACTGGCTTATAAAGCAACCTTTATGTTTCTCCAGAACCCACGGAACGAGCTGCCGGACCATTTCCTGGGCTTCGCCAACCCCACGCGCCTGCGCATCCTGGAGCGCCTGGCCCAGGCCGGCGAGGTCAATGTCAACGACCTGGCCCTGTACCTGCACATGAGCCAGCCTCGCATCTCCTGGCACTTGCGGATGCTCCGCGTCGGCGGCGTGATCCGCACTCGCCGCGAGGGCAGGCAGGTGTACTGCTCCCTGGACGTGGAAAACATCCGGCGCTTCCGCCAGCGCCTGGACAAGCTGCTCGGCATGACACAGGTTGAAAAGGCAAAAGTTCGTGAGGAGGTTGGGGCATGAGCGCCAATCAAAGGAACGGTCACCGCCACGCCAACGACAAGAAAGTTCGTGTGGCCGTCGTCGGCGTCGGCAACTGCGCCTCGTCGCTGGTCCAGGGCGTGCATTACTACCGCGACGCGTCGCCCAAGGACTCCGTGCCTGGGCTGATGCACGTTGACCTCGGCGGCTATCACATCCGTGACATCGAGTTCGTCGCCGCGTTCGACATCGACAAGAACAAGGTCGGGCTCGACCTCTCCGAGGCCGTATTCGCAAAGCCCAACAACACCGTGAAGTTCGCGGACGTGCCGCGCGCCGGCGTGAAGGTCCAGCGCGGCATGACCCACGACGGCATCGGCAAGTACCTCTCCGAAGTCGTGCAGAAGGCGCCCGGCGAAACCTCGGACGTAGTCGGCATCCTGAAGAAGACGAAGGCCGACGTGATGGTCAGCTACCTGCCGGTCGGCTCCGAAGAGGCGACCAAGTGGTACGTCGAGCAGGCACTGACCGCGGGCGTGGGATTCGTCAACTGCATCCCGGTCTTCATCGCGCGCGAGCCGTACTGGCAGAAGCGTTTCCTCGACAAGAATCTGCCGATCATCGGCGACGACATCAAGTCGCAGGTCGGCGCGACCATCATCCACCGCGTCCTGACCCGCCTGTTCCGCGACCGCGGCGTGAAGCTCGAGCGCACCTACCAGCTCAACTTCGGTGGCAACACCGACTTCCTGAACATGCTCGAGCGCGAGCGCCTGATGTCCAAGAAGATCTCCAAGACTCGGTCCGTCACGTCACAGCTCGACTACGACATCGGCAAAGACAACGTGCACATCGGCCCGTCGGACTACGTGCCCTGGCTGAACGACCGCAAGTGGGCCTACATCCGGCTCGAAGGCCGCTCGTTCGGCGACGTGCCGCTGAACGTCGAGCTCAAGCTCGAGGTGGTGGACTCGCCGAACTCGGCCGGAATCGTCATCGATGCTGTGCGCTGCGCCAAGCTGGCGCTCGACCGCGGTCTCGGTGGAGCGCTCGAGGGACCCAGCTCCTACTTCATGAAGTCGCCGCCGGTGCAGTACAGCGACAACGACGCCAGACGGCTGGTGGAGGAGTTCATCGAAGGTGATAAGGCGGGAGTCAATGGGCGCGAGCGCCGCGCCGTCCGGGCCAAACCGGCGACCGCGACTGCTCGCCGCTAAGCCCGTCCCAGCGGGGCCGGGCGAGCGCTGCGGCGACATCGACGGCCGAAGGCAAGGAAGCGACGAGCAGCGCAGCGAGCGCATTGTCGATGCGTGAGCGAGCAGCGCAGGAGCTGACGCCGGCTAGGCGCCCGCAGGGCGCCGATCGGCCGTCTAGGGCGCCGCAGCGCCGACTGGTCTCGCTGGGCGGGCTTGGCTATGCCGCCGGAGCACGCGCGCTGCGCGTGGTGCCGGCCGGGGTCCGGCATGCGGTCGCCGCACCTGGCGGCATGGCGTGGTTCTGGCTGAGCCCGGCCCAGCGGAGCGCCGCGCTCGACAACTACGCCACGGCGTTGGGCCGCGACCGGTCGGACCCCGACGTGGCTCGCGTCGCCAGGCGTGCCTTCCAGAACTACGGCCGGATGCTGATGGACTTCCTGCTCCTCGGCAGCCTCACGCCGGATGAATTGATCGCCCGCATGTCAGTCGACGGCCGAGAGCACCTCGACGCTGCGCTCGCTCACGGCCGCGGCGTGATCATGGCCGTGCCGCACATGGGCTCGTGGGACATGGCGGGCTCGTACGCCGGCGCGCTGGGGTACCGGATCTCCGCGGTGGCCGAACGCTTTCCCGGCTCTCTCAACGACGCGGTGGTGGCAACCCGCGAGCGTTTCGGCCTGAACGTCATCACCCTGGGACGAGCCGCTGTCAGAGGAATCAACGAAGCGCTGGCTGCCAACCATGTCGTCGCTTTGTTGTGCGACCTGGAACAGGGGCCTGGACTCAGTGTGAATTTCTTCGGCCGCCGCGCGACGGTACCTGGGGGACCTGCAGCTTTTGCCCTCAAGACGGGCGCGGCGCTCCTCCCCGCCTGCCAGTACGCGACTGCGGCGGGTCGATATCACGTGCACCTCGACCCGGCGCTGGCGGCGCACGAAGGCGACACAAAAGAGACCCTCATGCAGCGGGTGATCGGCCGATTCGAGGATTTCATCAAGGAGCGTCCCGACCAGTGGTATGCATTTCGGCCGATGTTCAGTCGCTGAGGGATGGGCGAATGGACATGGCGCGGGTTCAAAGTCGTGCAGTCGCTGGTGGAGCGCTTGCCCCGGTTGTGGGCGTACGCGCTTGCGGTGATGGCGGCGCGTCTGGCGTGGCGTTTCTCTCCACTGGCGCGTCCGCGCCTCGAGTACAACCTCAAGATCGCGTGCCCGGAGCTGCGGGACGACCCGGTGGCGCTGCGGCGTCTGTCCAGGCTGAACTTTCAGAATCACGCCAAGGCTTACGCCGACCTGATGCAGCTTCCGAGCGCGAGGATCGAGGCCATGCGGCCGCTGCTGAAGGTGAAGGGTTTGGAAAATCTCGACGCCGCGCGCAGCCTGGGCAGGGGCGTGCTAGCCGTGTCCTGCCATATGGGTTCGTACGAGGTGGTGTCGGCGATCTGGGCCGCGACGCTGGCGCCGGTGAGCTTCTTCGCCGAGGAGCTGGAGCCTCGAGCGCTTTTCGAGTGGTACCGCGACACACGAGCGCGTCTTGGGATCAGCGTTCTGACGCTCGACATGGGAGGCATCCGCAAGGTGCTCCAGGCTCTGCGCGAGCAGGAGATGGTGATCACCGCGATCGACCGCGACATCACGGAAACGGGCTACCTGATGCCTTTCTTCGGCAAGCTGGCGCCGATCCCGCTGGGGCCGGCGTCGATCGCCCTGCGCCTCGGCACACCGCTCTTGCCTGTGTGCGTTTACCGATTGCCGGACGATACGTACATGGCCGAGGCGGCGCCGCACGTGTTCGCGAAGCCGACAGGCAACCCGCGCGCCGACCAGGTGCGCGCCACGCAGGAGCTCTTGCGCCAGATCGAGGGCTTCATCCGGCAGCATCCGGAGCAGTGGCACGTCCCGCATCGCATCTGGGCCGGATCACCATGAAGGAAAATCGTGGGGGGATCAGGATCCCCCCACGGGCCCCCCTCTCGCCGCCACGTCTGGGAGGCGATTGGAATGGCAACGCAAGGGTGACGGCCGGAGTAAATCCGGCCTACAGGCCGCGCGGGGTTTCTGCATGAAAGTCGGCCTCGTTTCGCCTTACGACTTTGCGTCGCCTGGTGGCGTGAACGACCACGTCCGCCGCCTCGCCGTCCGGCTGCGACAGCTCGGGCATGAGGCGCGCATCTTCGCGCCGTCCAGCCGCGCCGACGTCGACTTCGACAGCGCGCGCTTCTACAGGATCGGGACGCCCATCGCCATCCCGGTCAACGATTCGGTGGCGCGCATCACGCTCAGCTTTCACCTTGCCAACCAGGTCGCGGCGATCATCGCCGACGAGGGCTTCGACGTCCTTCATTTCCACGAGCCCTTGATGCCCGCCCTGCCGATCACCATGCTGCGGATGTCGACCACGGCCAACGTCGGAACGTTCCACGCCTTTGCGCGATCCAACGTCGGCTACTTCTACGGCCGGCCGCTGCTCCAGCCGTACCTCGCGCACCTGCATCGCGGCATCGCGGTCAGCGAGCCGGCGCGCGCGTTCGTGCAGCGTTACTTCCCCGATTTCCCGCTGCGCGTCATCCCCAACGGTGTCGATCTCAACGTCTACCGTCCGGGCCTGGCGCCCATCCGGCACCTGCGCGACGAAAACCTCAACGTCCTGTTTGTCGGACGGCTCGAAAAGCGCAAGGGCCTTGGCGATCTGCTGAGGGCGTATCGCGCCATGAGCATGCGCGTCCCGCAAACCCGCCTGATCATCGTCGGCGACGGACCGCTCCGCGGCCGGGTCGAGTCGTACGTCGCGCGCCACCGCCTGGCGAATGTAGTTCTGGCGGGTTACGTGCCGGAAAGCGTGAAGCCGCGCTACTACGACAGCGCCGACATCTTCTGCGCCCCGGCAACGGGCGCCGAGAGCTTTGGCATCGTTCTGCTCGAGGCGCTGGCCTCTGGCCTGCCGGTGGTCGCGACCGAAGTGCCCGGCTACATGTCCGTGCTCGAGTCAGGCCGCGACAGCGTCACCGTGCAGCCCAACAACTGGCGCGAGCTGGCTGCGTCGCTGGTCATCCTCGCCCGGGACGCGGACCTGCGCCGCAGGCTCTCCGATTACGCGCTGCAGAAGGCGCGTCGCTACTCGTGGGACCTGGTCGCGTCCGAGGTCGTTGAGGTCTACCAGGAGGCGCGCGAAGCGGTCGCCGCCCAGCCCGCGAAGGCGATGGAGGTGACTGGTGTTCACCACGCGGTTTGAGGCGTGGGTGCGGCGCCACGCGGAGGCTTTGATGACTGCGCTCGGGCGCACTCCGCTGACCCCGAACCAGGTCACGGTGGTGGGACTCGCGCTCACGTTCCTCGCGGCCGGGCTGGCCGCGTTTGGACAGCTTCGCTGGGCGGGCGTCGTGCTCATCTTCGCGGGCACCTGCGACATCCTCGACGGGGCCCTCGCACGATCGACCAATGCGAGCTACCCCTATGGCGCATTTCTCGATTCGACCCTCGACCGCTACTCCGAAGGGGCTGTGTACCTTGGACTTGCGGCCTACTTCGTCACCATCGATCCGCCGCTGCAGGAGTGGCTCGTCCTGTCGACCCTCGCCGCGCTCGCTGGTTCGTTCCTCGTGAGCTACGTTCGCGCACGCGCACAGAGTCTCGGCTTTGTTTGCAAAACAGGTTTGTTCCAGCGGCCAGAACGTGTTGTCGTGACGGTGATCGGACTGCTGGTCGGCGGGTACGTGCTTTACGGCGTCGTGTTCCTGCTTGCGATCGTCACCAACGTCACAGCGCTGCAACGGATCCGCGAGGTGTGGCTGCAGGGCCGGGCGCAACGCCTCGAGCGGGAGCGTGAGATGAAGGCCCGCCATGCAGCGCCGCATCAGGTTCAATGACCGATCCGTTTCACGGCATCGCCGGCCACACGCAGGCCCTGGACCAGCTGCGTTCGCAGGTCAAGTCAGACCGCCTCGCGCACGCTTATCTTTTCGTCGGCGAATCGGGCCTGGGGAAGTCGACCACGGCTCGCGCGCTCGCCTCGGCGCTCCTGCCCGAAGCGCCGCTGACCCGGAACCCCGACTACTGGGAAGACGACCGGATCAAACCGCTCTCGATCAACGAGATCCGCCTCCTGCCCGACAAGCCGCCCGAGTTTCACGAGCTGTCGCTGCAGGCGTTTCTCAACCTCAAGCCCGCGATCGGGGCGCGCCGGGTCGCTCTCGTGGTGAATGTTGGCCGCCTCCGCGACCAGGACCAGGGCGTCCTGCTCAAGACCCTCGAGGAGCCGCATCCCCATCGTGTCATCGTCTTGACGACGCCGAGCCTCAACCCCTTCGTCGTGCTGCCCACTGTGGTTTCGCGCTGCCAGCGGGTGTTCTTCCACCCGGTTCCGCCGCCTGAGATCGAAAAGCTGCTGGCCGCCGCCGGGGTCGAAGCTCGACGGGCGAATCTGCTGTCCGAGCTTTCCGGAGGACGGCCGGGTTGGGCGATGCGAAGGGCGAGCGACGAAAGGGTGATCGAGCTGCACCGCGCCTGGACGCGCCGCCTCGAAGAGATCTTCGGCGCGCCGGCGGATGTGCCCCTGCACGTCGCGGCGCAGCTCGACTCGGAGCAGATGGGCTGGCGCCGAAGCGAGGGAGACGAGGAAGACCCGGCGCTGTTCGCCATCGCCAGCTGGCAGATCGAGCTCCGCCGCCGCATGCTGGGCAGCCGCGGCCGCGAGCAGGGCCGGTGGGCGCGCCTGCTCGAGCTTTCCTACGACACGCTCGGCTACCTCGAGCAAAACGTCAGCCCCCGACTGGCTCTGGAAACATTCCTGCTCGAATGCCGAAGAGCCTCTTAAGGAAAGCCCTCGAGGGCTTCCAGCCTTACGTTCCAGGCGAGCAGCCACCTGACGGCGAGGGCTGGATCAAGCTCAACACCAACGAGTCGCCCGTGCCTCCATCGCCGAAAGTCCTGTCGGCGATCAAGGACGCGGCGACCGACGCGCTGAGGCTCTACCCGAGCCCGACGGCCGCACCCGCGCGCGAGGCGATCGCGCTCCGGTTCGACCTGGATCCTTTGCAGGTGGCGGTCGGCAACGGGGGAGATGAGCTGATCGAGCTGTGTTTCCGCGCCTTTGCCGGCGCGGGCGACACAGTCGCCTATCCGACTCCGACCTATCCGCTGCTGGAACCCCTCTGCCGGATCCACGAAGCCAGGCCTTCCACGCACCCGACCGAAGAGTTCTCCGAGCTCCCGCCGAGTCTCGCGGCCGACCCGGCGCCGCTTAAGTTCATCGTCAATCCCAACTCGCCGAGCGGAGCGCTGTTCGACCAGGACGCGGTCGAGGGGGCGGTCGCCGCTTCATCGGGTGTGGTCGTGATCGACGAGGCGTACGTGGACTTCGCGCCTCACTCGTGCCTGCCCCTTCTCGAGCGATACGACAACGTCCTGTTGCTTCGGACCTTCTCCAAGTCTTATGGCCTGGCCGGCCTTCGGATCGGTTTCGCCCTGGGCTCGCGCGAGGTCATCGAGACACTGAGCTCAGTCAAGGACTCGTACAACGTCGACCGCCTCGCCATCGTCGCCGCAGTGGCCGCGATCGAGGATGAGGAGCACCACCGCAAGCTCGTCGATGCAGTCGTCCACAATCGTGGAGAGCTGGGCGCAGCGCTTGCCGGTATGGGGTTCGACGTCGTTCCATCCGCCACCAACTTCGTCTTTGCCAGGCCGCCAAAACCCGCGGCCGGCATCGTGGCCGCGCTGCGCGAGCGCAGGATCCTGGTCCGCCATTACGATCGTGAGCCGATCGCAGGCTGGATCCGGATCACGGTGGGCACGCGCGATCAGCACGACAAGCTTCTCAAGGCACTGAAGGAGGGTTTGTGACCACCGCCCCTACCCGCGACGAGGCGTGGGAGCTCGTCACCTCGATGACAAAATCGGACCAGCTGCGCCGCCACATGCGCAGCGTCGAGGCGGCGATGCGCGCCTACGCGCGGCGCTTCGGCGAGGACGAAGAGCGCTGGGCCGTGCTCGGCCTCATCCACGACTGGGACTACGAGTCGGGGCCGACGGCGGAGCTGCATCCCATGCGCGGCATCGAGATGCTGCGCGAGAAAGGTTGGCCGGAGGACATCCTCCAGGACATCGCCTCGCACGCCGACTACCTCAACGTCCCGCGCGACACCAACGCGCGCAAAGCGCTGTACGCGGTAGATGAGATGTGCGGCTTCATCATCGCCTGCGCCCTGGTCAAGCCAGACAAGTCGCTGAGCTCGGTCGAGGCGAGCACAGTGCGCAAGAAGATGAAGGACAAGGCATTCGCGCGCGGTGTACATCGCGAGGAGCTCGTGGCGGGCGCCGAGGTGCTCGGTATACCCTTCGACGAGCACGTGGAATTCGTCCGCGATGCCCTGAAGCCGATTGCACAGGAGCTGGGACTGAACCCATGAGCACCGGCGGGCGGCCCCGAGTCCTCTTGATGCACCCGATCCTCGATCCTGGCCCCTCCATCCTCGCCGAGGCCGCCGAGGTCTTCGCCTACCCGCCCGACCGTCCGCTCGACGAGGGCGGCATCCGCCAGGCCGCTGATGGGTGCGTGGGGATCGTCAGCCAGCTGATGGACCCCATTCGCGAAACTGTGCTGTCCACGCCCGGGCTCAAGTGCGTCAGCAACGTGGCTGTCGGCTTCGACAACGTCGACGTCGCCGCTGCCACCGCGCATAAGGTGATGGTCACCAACACACCCGGCGTGCTGGACGACACAACCGCGGATTTCGCGTTCACCCTGCTGATGTCGACGGCGCGCCGGATCGTCGAGGCTGACAGCTTCACCCGCTCGGGCCGTTTTCGCGGCTGGGCGATCGACATGATGCTCGGCCACGACATCTTTGGCGCGACGCTCGGCATCGTTGGCGCCGGGCGCATCGGCCGCGGCGTCGCCCACCGTGCGAAAGGCTTCAACATGCGCATCCTTTATTACGATCCCCAACCGCTGCCGCGAGAGGCGGAGGAGCAGATGGGCGCCACGCGGGTCGACCTAGGCCGGCTGATCGCCGAGTCGGACTTCATATCCATCCACGTGCCGCTGACCAAGGAGACACACCACCTGATCAGCACCGCGCAGTTCAACCAGATGAAGCGGACCGCCGTCCTCATCAACACATCACGCGGGCCGGTCGTCGACGAGGCGGCTCTGGTGGCGGCCCTCGCCGCGAAGAAGCTTGCCGGCGTTGGTCTCGATGTATATGAGCGCGAACCCGCGGTGCATCCGGGCCTGATCCCGATGCCCAACGTCGTGCTCGCCCCGCACATCGCGAGCGCCACGGTCCGGACTCGCTCCGAGATGTCGGCGATGGCCGCGCGCAACATGGCGACCGCTGTGCGCGGAGGGCGTCCGCCGAATCTGGTCAATCCCGAGGTCAAGAGATAGCGCTCGCCACCAAGTACAGGATTCTGGCTCTGGACCTCGACGGCACGATCCTGGACATGCAGCTCCATCTCGACCCGCGCGATGTCGAAGCGCTCCGCCGGATCGTGGCCGCCGGCGTGGCGGTGGTGGCTTGCACGGGCAGGCCGTTCCCCGGCGCGGTGCCCTGGGTGAAGCGGCTCGGCCTCGAGGGGCCGATCGTGTGTTACCAGGGCGCCGAGGTCCGAACGCTCGATGGCGACTTGCTCCTCGACCACGGCGTGCCACACGCGATCGCGATGGAGGTCATCAGTTACGCGCGTGAGCGCGACCTCCACGTGCAGGCCTATCGCGACGACCGCCTGATCGTGGAGCGCGACCGGGCTGAAGCCCACCGATACGCCGAGCATGCGGGGATGGAGATCCACGTTGTCGGCGACCTCGACAAGGCCATGGGTCCGACCACGCCCAAGCTCGTCATCGTCGCGGCGCCCGAAAAGCTCGAAGAGCTGCTGCCCGACGTCAGACAGCGGTGGGCCGGCCGGCTCAACGCGGCGACGTCGACGCCCGACTACCTCGAGTTCACGAGCGTGGAGAGCGACAAAGCATCCGCACTCCGCTTCGTGTCGGACCGCCTGGGGATCTCACAGTCAGAGGTGGCGGCGGTCGGCGACGGGCGCAACGACACGTCGATGATCGCCTGGGCGGGACTCGGCGTCGCCGTCGAAGGGTCGCCGCGGGAAGTCATCGCGGTCGCCGACCGGACCATCCCCGGTCCCGGCCATGGTGGAATCCAACAGCTTGCCGACGCGTTGCTCAAGTAGATGGCTGCCCTGCTCCTGGTCCACGCGCATCCCGATGATGAGGCGGTCTCGACGGGCGGCGTGATGATGAAGGCGAAGTCACACGGCCATCGAGTCGTGCTCATCACCGCCACGCGTGGCGAGGTAGGCGAGATCTACAACATGGACGAGGAGGCGTCGCGGCCGCGACTCGGCGAGATCCGGACCGCAGAGCTGAAGTCGGCCGCGGAAATCCTGGGTGTCGATCGTCTGGAATTCCTCGGCTATCGAGACTCGGGCATGGTCGACACGGCGGACAACAAAGACCCGCGCTCGTTCCACCAGGCGAGGCTCGAGGACGCCGCCGGCAAGCTGGCTGTTTTCGTCCGCGAGGAGCGCCCCGACGTGGTCGTCACGTACGCGGAAGACGGGGTATACGGGCACCCCGACCATATCAAGGCGCACTTCGTGACCAACGCGGCGCTCGATGTCGTCGAACGCGAGGGCTCGCCGGTGCCCAAGCTCTATTACACGGCCATCCCGCGCTCGATGATGGAAGAGTTCGTCAAGCAGATGCCGGAGGAAGCGCAGCGCGCGATGGGCGGCAACATGCGAATCGCGGGCACGCCGGACGAGCTCGTGACAACCCGCGTCGACGTCCACGATTACGTCGTGCGCAAGCGCGACGCGTTCCGTGCCCACGTGAGCCAGAACGACCCCAACTCGTGGTTCACGACGATGGCGAGCCAGGTCTACGAGCTCGCCTTCGGGACCGAGTACTACCAGCTGGCCCGGGGCAAGCTGGGATCAGCAGTCCCGGAGGACGACCTGTTCGCGGGAATCGATTAGAGCAGCTCTCGTAGACTCAAGCCGCCGCCATGGAAGTCCTCAAGATCACCCCGCGCGGTTACTGCCACGGCGTGGTGGACGCCTTTCGGATCGCCAAACGGGTGCGCGAGGAGACCGAGGGTCCGGTCCACATGCTCGGGATGCTGGTCCACAACACGCATGCCACCGACGACCTGCAGCGCCAGGGCGTCGCGCTGGTCGACCAGCCGAACCGGCTGGACGGGCTCGAGCACATCAAGGAAGGCACTGTGATCTTCACCGCGCACGGCGTGTCGCCGCAGGTCAAGCAGCGCGCCGTGGAGCTGGGGTTGAAGCCCATAGACGCGACTTGCTCCGACGTGTTGCGCACCCACGAGCTGGTCGCGGACCTGGCCCGCAAGGGCTACCAGGTCGTCTACATCGGACGCAAAGGACACCCCGAGCCGGAGGGCGTGGTCGGTGAGGCGCCCGGCAGCGTCCACCTGGTCCAGGACCCCGAAGACATCGATGCGTTGGAGCTCGACGGCGGCCTCATCGCGGTCACCTGCCAGACGACGCTCTCGGTCTGGGACACGGAGGACCTGATCGGCCGGGTCAAGGCGCGCTTCCCGCAGGCCGAGGTTTACAACGAGATCTGCCGCGCCACCCAGGAGCGCCAGGAAGCGGCCGTCGAGGCGGCCAAGGAAGTCGACCTCGTGATCGTGGTCGGCAGTCCGCGCTCATCGAACTCCCTACGCCTGGTCGAGGTGGTCAAGAAATTGGGCCACAAACCTGCCTACCTCGTCGACGACCTCGAA
>WNEY01003291.1_pt1 | contig 19616 bp, 18 predicted proteins | sample 5400531 | NCBI WGS metagenome assembly WNEY01 (sample SAMN13153338, study PRJNA577476) | soil metagenome | isolation source: 200 cm saprolite under Douglas fir tree site 1 | place: USA:California | collected 2015-04-18
AACACCATCACCCTCTACGATTACGGGCGCACCGAGGACGGCATCTTCTTCATCGCCATGGAGTACCTCGACGGGCGGACGCTCTCGCAAGCGATGCAGCAGGACGGGCCGCTCGCGCAGGAACGCGTCATCCACGTCGCGCAGCAGATCTGCCGCTCGCTGCGCGAGGCGCACGCGCTGGGAATCATCCACCGCGACCTGAAGCCGGCCAACGTCATGCTGCTGCGGCAGCATGACGACCACGACTTCGTGAAGGTGCTCGACTTCGGGTTGGTGAAGTTCTTCCACGGCGAAAACCTGGACGGCGACATCACCAACGCCGGCACCTTCATGGGGTCGCCGCACTACATCGCGCCGGAGCAGGCCCGCAACCAGGGCCCCGACCAGCGCTGCGACATCTACTCGCTGGGCGTCCTGCTCTACCACATGCTCACCGGCAAGGTCCCGTTCACGGCGGTGAGCCCGGTGGACATCATCTTGAAGCACCTGCACGAGGCGCCGGTGCCGCCGCGCGAGCTGCGGCCGGACCTGCAGATCGACGCGCAGCTGGAAGCGATCACGCTGCGCTGCCTGGCGAAGGAGCGCGCCGAGCGGTTCCAGTCGATGGACGAGCTGCTGGCGGCGCTCAAGGTCCTGCGTCAGCAGCTCACCGGGAGCACGGGACCGCTCTCGACTCTTCCCCCGGCCACGCCCGATGCGCTGCGCCCCGTCGCGGCCCGGACGCCTCCGGCGCCGCAAGTTTCGCCGAGCACGCCCGGCGATGCGCTGCCCGCCGTCTCGACGACTCCGCAGGAAGGCCCGCTCGCCGTGCCGCCGCCGCCGCCGGAGGACGCCCTCGAAGAGCCCCCTCCCGGCCTGCGCTTCACCGGAGTGGGAGAGCCCCCCTCGTCCATCCGTTCCATCTGGATCGCGACCGGGTGCGCGGTCCTCGCCGCCGTCGCGCTGACTCTCTGGATGGCGAACGGGCGGCAGGACCGCCGCCAGCCGGTGGTGACCGTCGAGCACGCCGCCTCCGTCGTGATCGCAGGGCCGCCCTCCGCTTCGCCCCGCCCCGCATACCAGCCCGCCAGCGCCGGCGTGACCCTGGTGACGCTCACCAGCGCGCCCTCCGGCGCGGAGGTGAACGACGCCGACGGCCGCGCCCTGGGCCGCACGCCGATCGACCTGCCGGTGAGCGCCGGCAAGCCGCTGGAGCTGATCCTCAAGCTCGAAGGCTACAAGCCCTTCCCGGTGGTGCGCAGGTCGCTCGCAGGCGATCGCCTCGCCATCTCCGCCACTCTCAAGAAGGAACCTCCCAAGGCCGAGCCGCAGCGGCCGACCGTCCGGCGATCGGTCGGCTACAAGGACGACCCGTACTGAGGACGAGCCATGACGCATCAGAGGCGCGCATTGCAGCTCCCGGTCGCGAACGGCGCTTCCCGCCTGATCGTGTGCGCGCTGCTGGTGGCCGTGCTCGCGGCGCCCGCCGCCAGGGCGGACGCGCGCAGCGAGGCCAAGCGGCATTTCCGCGACGGCATGGCCCTGATCGCCGCAGGGCAGGTGGAGCGCGGCATTGCCGAGCTGAAGCAGGCGTATGCCATCAAGCCGCACCCCGACCTCCTCTACAACATCGCGCGCGCCTACGTGGACCTGGGCAGGATCCCGGAGGCGCTCGACTATTTCCACCGCTACGTCGCGACGGATCCGGACGACCGGGCGCAGGTCGAGGCGGTCATGGCGCGCCTCGCCGGGGCCATCGGCGCGCGGCCGCCCGCGGGCCAGCCGGCGCCCGGCGCGACCTCCGTCGACACCGCGCAGCTCCTCGCCGCCCTGCAGGAGCTGATCGAGCGGAACAAGGCTCCGCCGGCGCTGGCCGCCTCGAAGGCGGCGGTGCCCCGCGCGGCGCCCGCTGCCGCTCCGGCCGCCGCCAAGAAGGAAGAGGAGGGGATGTTCGAGGCCACCGAGGTGACCGCGCGGACGCGGGCGACCGCGCGGGAGATCGCCTCGGCGCTGGAGGGCGGCCGCACCGACGAGGACATCTTCGAGGAGCAGGTGGTGACCGCCGGAGTGCACGCCAGCTCCGAGGCGAAGGCGCCCGCGTCCTTGACGGTGATCACCGCCGACGAGATCCGCCTCACCGGGGCCGCGACCGTTCCCGAGATCCTGCGCCGCGTCCCCGGCGTGGACGTCGCCGAGATGAACCCCTCGGACACCAACGTCTCGGTGCGCGGCTTCAACCGGAGGGTCGCGAACAAGGTGCTGGTGCTGGTCGACGGCCGCAGCGTCTACCAGGATTTCCTCGGGGCCACCCTGTGGCCCCTGCTGGACGTCTCGGTGCAGGACATCGCGCGCATCGAGGTGATCCGCGGCCCGGGGTCGGCGCTCTACGGAGCGAACGCCTACGCGGGCGTGGTGAACATCATCACCCGGACCGGTGACGAGGTGAACGGCGGGCGCGCCTTCCTCCAGACCGGGAACTACGGGACCATGCAAGGGGCGCTCTCGGCGGGCGGGCGCAACGGCAGGCTCACCTACCGCACCAGCCTCGCCTACGACCACGCCGACAAGTGGAGCAGCGAGGCGCCGGCCGGGTTCAGCTCGCAGTTCTCGCAGCCCAACCGCAGCCGCGAGATCCAGCGCGCCGAGATCGCCGGCGACTACCAGTCGAGCGGCCTGCAGGTCCGCGCGGGGTTCGGGTTCGACAACATGAACGCGATGGAGGTCTTCCCCCTCGGGTCCTTGCGTACCTTCGGCAACGAAGGGCAGGGCGGATTCGCCCGCGCCGAGGCGAGCTACGGCGAGACCGAAGTCAAGGTCTACTGGAACGCGCTGCGCATGCGGTCCGGCCCGGAGTACTGGCCCAGCGTCCTCCCCTCCATCCTCGCCAGCGTCCGCGCGGACGTGATCGACGCCTCCGCCCGCACAGGGGTCGAGTTCAAGCTTCTCGGGCGCCACCGTTTCAACTTCGGCGCGGGGTTCCGCTACTCGACGGTCGACTGGGGCTTCCTCGCCCCCAGGGCGGACGGCGGCACGCGTTACACGCAGGAGCACTTCAGCGGGTTCCTGCAGGACGAATGGGAGCCGTCCAGGCGCGTGACCGTGACGCTCAGCTACCGCGTCGATCGGCATCCGCTGCTCGCCGAGCAGCACATCACTGCCGGCGGGCTGGTCCACTCGCCCCGCGGGACCGTGCTGGTCGAGGTGGCGCGCGACCAGTTCCTCCGGTTCACCGCCGGGACCGCGTTCCGCGCGCCGACCTTCCTGGAGAGCTACGCGAACCTGTTCGCGCCGGTGGTGCCGGGAGCGGGCATCCGCTTCCAGGGCGATCTGAACCTCAAGCCCGAAGAGATGCTGCAGGCCGAGCTCGGCTACAAGGGCCGCATCGGCGACCAGCTCACGCCCGAGGCGGTGGTGTACGTCGAGCGCGTGCGCAACCTCATCACCGACGGCGCGCTGCAGCCGGCGCCTCCCGGCACCTCGGCGGGCGGTCAGACGGTGCTCGGGTTCACCGGGTTCCAGAACGAGCCGAACCTCTTCGTCGGCGTCGGCGCGGAGTTGGGCGTGCGCTACCAGCCGGCCGACGGCATCGACGTGGGCCTCAACTACGCCTTCGAGAAGCTGGCCGACTGCACCGCGAGCTGCACGAGCGACCACAGCGTGGCGAACCAATCCTCCGCGACCGTGAGCAACACCGCCCAGCACAAGCTGAATCTCACGGCCACCTGGCGCACGCGCGCGAACTTCGACCTGGGGATCGACGCTCACTACGTCTCGACGGTGACCTGGTTCGAGAAGTCCTTCGACCCCAGCGCTCCCGCCGGCGTCGTCCTCGCGCCCTACGCGCTGCCCGCGTACACGCTGATCAACGCGCGCGTCGGGTACCGCTTCATCCGGGATCGGCTCGAGGGCGGGCTGGCCGTGTACAACCTGCTCGGCGACGACCACCGTGAGCATCCGTTCGGCAGCCCCATCGGCCGCCGCATCCTGGTCACCGCGGCCGCGTCGTTCTAGAAGGGGCCTTCGACCGGCGGTGGCACGGGGCGCCGGACGAGGCGGTGTTCCGGCCCTCGCCGTGCAAAGCGAAACGGGTCCAGGGAAGCCTGAGGGCGTCCCGGACCCGTTGGAGTGCGCGCGGCCCTGCGCTGTCAGCCGCGCTGCGCCCCGGGATCGTCGTCGAGCATGTCGTTCGGCGACGGGATCTTGCGCAGCTCGGACTTGGAGATCTTCCAGGCCTGTTGCACGACCCAGCTGAGGGAGCGATCCAGCCGCTGGGCCTGCTGCTGGATCTCGTTGAGCATGTCCTCGGGGAAGTACAGGCTCTGCTTGCGCGCGTCGTTGGCCGACATGCTATTCGCGCTCCTCGCCCGGTGTGCGGCCCTCGGCGCCGATGACGTCGTTCACCGAGGGGAAGCGCATGATCTCGTTGCGCGCGATCTTCCACGCCTGCTGCACGATCCACGAGAGCGAACGGTCCTGCCGGTTCGCCTCCTCCTGGATTTCGCGCAGCATGTCCTCGGGGAAGTAGAGGCTTTGCTTTCGCTTGTCAGTGCCCGCCATCAACACCCTCCGGGTGCCAGCGCCGCCGCTTGATGCGGCGTGTGCCCACGTGCCATCACCCTGTCTAGACTTGGACGACAGCGGGGTCAAGGATCCGCCTTGTAGGTCCTACGCGTAGCGGGCGGGCGCAGGCCTGTAAATCCTTCCTGCGTGTCCCACGGGACCTGCCGAAAGGTGCGGCGAGGTCCGGCGCGGCCCCACTCGTCCTCTCGCGTGCTTGCGCCGGTCCGCGCCGTTCTCGCGCGTTCCCCCCTGTCGACTGCAGTGCGTGGCCGCGCACCCTTCACGTGGCACGCCGTTCGCAGAGAAGGACCCACGAGAGGTGGCCATGTCGATCAGCGGACTCATCACCACGAAGGACGTGCTGAAGCACAGCGCGACCATCGTGCGCGAGTTCGGGGCTGGCACCTATCTGCGCTGCTGCCTGGCCATCCTGCGCGGGCGGCGCACCACGTTCCTGAAGGTCGTGTTCTCGCGCTGAACGATCAGTCAATCCGCTGACAAAACCGTCAGCGAAATGACTGGCCGCCCCCAAAAAAAAGGCTGACCAGGCTCTCGCCTGGCCAGCCCCGATGGGCTCGGAGGGGGAGGGGGGGACCCCCAAGCCCACTGCCTCTCAAACCGTCCCGGCCTTGCCGGCCGGATCACCGTCCAGAACCCGCTGTCCGCGCCCGTTGTTCCCCGCCGCCGATCCGGTGCCCTCTCTCTCGCCGCAGAAGTTGGGTTTGAAACAAGCGCGGCGCAAGGGCACACTGACAAACCCCTGAAAATGCAGCGATCAGGAGCATAACCGGCGCCAGTTGTCGCCGCATCCGGCATCGCGCCGGGCGGGCGGGCAAGCGCCGCGGGCAGGGGGAGCGGGCGCGCGGCGCGACAGCTCCCGGACACCCGCCCCTGCGTTCGCGTCCGGTAGAATCGCAGGAGATGCCCGGCGACCCCGTGGAACTGGCGGTGCTGGCCTCCGCCGACCTTCTGCCACCCGGCGCGTCGGTGCTCGTCGCCTGTTCGGGCGGGCCCGATTCCGTGGCGCTCGCCGGTGCGCTGGCGCGCTGCGCGCCGGCGCTCGCAATCCGGCTCGCCCTCGGCCACGTGGATCACGGGCTCCGCCCCGAATCCGGCCGCGACGCGGAGCACGTTCGCGAGATCGCGCGGCGGCTGGGCCTGGCCTTCCACTTGCGCCGCCTCGAATCGCTCGACGTCCGGCCGCTCGGGCTGGAGGGCGCGGCGCGACAGGCGCGCTACACCGCGCTCGCCCAGCTCGGCGCGCAAGCCGGCGCGGACCGCGTCGCGACCGCGCACACGCGGCGCGACCAGGCCGAGACCGTGCTGCTGCGCCTCGCTCGCGGCGGGGGCGCGGGCGCGGTGGCCGGCGTGCGGCGCAGCCGCCCCCTGACGGAGGCGATCCTGCTGGTGCGCCCGCTCCTGGACGTGGCGCGGGAAGCGACCGAGGCGTACTGCCGGGCGAGCGGCCTTCCGACCGTCCAGGATGCGCACAACGTCGACCCACGGCGCGCGCGGGCGCGCCTGCGCGAGCTGATGCCGCAGCTTCGGTCCGCGCTGAATCCTCGGCTCGAGGAGGCGCTCGCCGGAGCGGCCCGCGTCGCGGCCGAGGAGGACGCGCTGCTCGATGCGCAGGCGAAGACGGCCCTCGCCGCGGCTGTCACCGGGGACGGCTTCTCCGCCGGCCGGCTCGCCCACGTGCACCCGGCGCTGCTCCGGCGCGCGCTGCTGCTGGCTGCCCAGGGCGCCGCGCGGCCGGAACGGACCCACCTCGAGCGGCTGGCGCGTTTCCTCGTCGAGCGCAGGGAGGGGCGGCTCGATCTGCCCGGCGGGAGCGCGCTGATCGAACGCGGCGTGCTGCGCTTCGAGGCGCACGCTCCACCGCTCCCGGTGCCCGTGGACGTGCAGGTGCCCGGTCCCGGCGTCTACGCCTGGGCAGGCCGCGCGCTGCATGTGGGTTCGGGTGCGCAACTGGTGGACCTGCTCCTGGCACCCTTTCCCTGGACGGTGCGCAGGCGCCTCCCCGGCGACCGTTTCCGGGTCGCGGGTGGACCCGACAAGAAGCTGGGCGACGTCTGGCAGGCCGCGGGCACCCCCGCTTCGCGCCGGGACCGCATCCCCCTGCTGGCCGACGCCACCGGCCTCGTCTTCTGGGTCGAGGGACTGCCGCCGGGGCGCGCCTGCGCGGCGCCGCCGGACGACGCGGTGCGGTTCGAATTCGGACCGGAAATGGATGCCTTGCGCTAGGCGTTCCCCGGCAAGCGGCGAAGCGTCCCCGCTTTTGCTACCATCCCGTCCCGACAGGCCACAGGGAGGAGCCCTAGGTGAGACAGTCGTACAAGACGTTCTTTCTCTGGGCGGTCCTCATCCTCCTGTTCTTCTCCTTCTACTCGATCTTCTCGCGCCAGCGCGGCGCCGAGCCGACCGAGATGCGGGCGAGCGAGTTCTACGCGGCCGTCGAGCGCGGCGAGATCGCCGAGGTGACGGTCAAGGGGAACACGCTGCAGGGCAAGCTGAAGAACCGGCAGGACTTCCGCACCGTCTCGCCGCTCGATACCCAGCTGCTCGACAAGATGCGCCAGAGGGGCGTGAGCCTCTCGTTCGAGAAGGAGGACTCGCAGTCGCTGTGGGCGCAGTTCCTCGTCTCCTGGATGCCGCTGGGCATCATCTGCGTGCTCTTCATCTTCCTCATGCGGCAGCTGCAGGCGGGCGGCGGCAAGGCGATGAGCTTCGGCAAGTCGAAGGCCAAGCTCCTCAGCGAGAACCACAACAAGGTCACCTTCGCCGACGTGGCCGGGATCGACGAGGCCAAGGACGAGCTGGAGGAGATCATCCAGTTCCTCAAGGACCCGAAGAAGTTCACCAAGCTGGGCGGCCGCATCCCCAAGGGCGTCCTCCTGATGGGCTCCCCGGGGACCGGCAAGACGCTCCTGGCGCGCGCCATCGCCGGCGAGGCGGGGGTGCCGTTCTTCAGCATCTCGGGCTCCGACTTCGTCGAGATGTTCGTCGGCGTGGGAGCCAGCCGCGTGCGCGACCTGTTCGAGCAGGGCAAGAAGCACGCGCCCTGCATCATCTTCATCGACGAGATCGACGCCGTCGGCCGGCACCGCGGGGCGGGGCTGGGCGGCGGCCACGACGAGCGGGAGCAGACGCTCAACCAGCTGCTCGTCGAGATGGGGCCCGACGTTCTCGATCCGGCGCTCTTGCGGCCGGGCCGGTTCGACCGGCGCATCGTGGTGCCGCGCCCCGACGTGAAGGGCCGCGAGGGCATCCTCAAGGTCCACACCAAGAAGACGCCGCTCTCCCCGGAGGTCGATCTCGACTCGATCGCGCGCGGGACGCCGGGCTTCTCCGGAGCGGACCTGGAAAATCTGGTCAATGAGGCGGCGCTCCTCGCCGCGCGCAAGAACAAGGAGCGCCTCGACAACGGCGACTTCGAGTTCGCCAAGGACAAGGTGATGATGGGCTCCGAGCGCCGGAGCATGATCATCAGCGAGAAGGACAAGAAGATCACCGCCTGGCACGAGGCCGGCCATGCGCTGGTCGCGCGGCTCGCCCCGCAGTGCGACCCGGTGCACAAGGTGACGATCATCCCGCGCGGTCCCGCGCTGGGGCTGACGCAGATGCTGCCCAAGGAGGACCGCCTGAACTGGAACCGCCAGGCGGTGCTCGACCACATCGCGATGGCGATGGGCGGGCGGATCGCCGAGGAGCTCCAGTTCAACGAGATCACCAGCGGCGCCAAGAGCGACATCGACCACGCCACCCAGTTCGCGCGCAGCATGGTGTGCGAGTGGGGCATGAGCGAGAAGCTCGGGCCGCTGGCGTTCGGCGAGGACCAGCAGGAGGTCTTCCTCGGCCGCGAGCTCGGGCACCGCGCCCGCAACTTTTCCGAGAAGACGGCCATCGACATCGACGACGAGGTGCGGCAGATCGTCACTACGCAGTACCAGCGAGCGAAGAACCTCCTGGTGGAGAACAAGAGCGCGCTGGACCGCATCGCGGACGCGTTGCTGGAGTGGGAGACGCTGGACGGCGCAGACGTGGAGGCGCTCCTGGCCGGGCAGCCGCTGAAGCCCAGGCCGGCCACGCCCGCGAAGATGCCCGAGGCCAAGCGTCCCGAGGTGAAGGAGAAGTCGAAGATCCTCGACGCGCTCGGCGGGCTCGCCGCCCCCGTTCCCAAGGTGGAGACCGGCAAGGCGTAGCCGCCGCCGTATCCGGCGGCGGTCTGTTTTTCCCGGCGCGGAACGTTTGGTGTGCGTTCCGGCCCCAGCTTTCGGTAGCTTTCGGTAGGGCCGGTGCCTTGCGGCGCCGGCCCTCTTGTTTTGCATAGTTAACCGGACGGGCCGAGCGACGTTTCACGTGGAACGTGGCCTGGGGGAGAAGCGATGAAGAGGATTTCGATAGTGGTGCTGGCGGCGGTGCTGGGCACCTCGGTAGCGGCGGGCGCGGCGGAAGCGGATCGGCGCGAGCGGCGGCAGCAGGAGCGCATCGCCGAGGGCGTGGAGAGCGGCCAGCTCACGCCGCGCGAGACGGCCAGGCTGGAGCGCAAGGAGGCGCGCATCCAGCGCGAGATCCAGCGCGACCGCGCCGCCAACGGCGGCACGCTGACGCCGGCGGAGCGCCGGCGCATCAACCGCCAGCAGAACCGCCTCAGCCGGCAGATCCATCGCGAGAAGCACGACGCCCAGCACTAGCCGCCGCCGCAATGGGCGGCGCTCCGTAGTTCACGGCGCGGGCGTTCTGGCCTCGGTCCAGGGCTCGGCGAGCGGCGGGCGACCGCCGCCCTCGCCCGCCCGCGACGATCGCGCAGTAGACTGGCGGCGTGCTGCGCCTGCTGGAACTGCAGGACGAATCGGACTCGCGGGCCGCCTGCGCGGCAGCCGGGCGCCCGCACGCGGATCCGAACCTGCGCGGGTGGGTGGCGCTGCTGCCCCCCCGGCCCGCGCTGCTGCACGAAGGGCTGCGGCAGTCCGGCGTGCCGGTGCTGCGCGGTGAGACGGGCGCGCTCGCCCTGGGCAGCCTGTCGCAGCTCTGGTCTTCGGGGCGCAGCCTGGCCGACGCGCTGGAGGACGGCGGCGCGCGAGCGCTGGCGGCCGACCTCGCCCGGCGCGCCGGACACGTCGAGGCGCAGCGGCCCCCCTGGCGCCTGCCGCGCTCGCGGCTGCCGGAGGGACGCGTCCTGGTGATGGCGGTCCTGAACGTCACCCCGGACTCGTTCTCCGACGGCGGACGGTATGCCGCCGCGGACGCGGCGGTCGAGCACGGCCTTCGCCTCGCCGCCGAGGGCGCCGATCTGCTCGACGTGGGAGGCGAGTCCACCCGGCCCGGCTCGGAGCCCGTCTCCGCCGAGGAGGAGCTGCGCCGGACGCTGCCGGTGGTCCGCGAGCTGGTGCGCCGCGCCGGCGTCCCGGTCTCCATCGACACCAGCAAGGCGGAAGTGGCGCGCGCGGCCATCGACGCCGGCGCCGAGGTGGTGAACGACGTCTCGGGCCTCCAGCGCGATCCCGGGCTGGGGACGGTGGTGGCGCGGGGCGGCGCGGCGCTGTGCCTGATGCACATGCGCGGCACCCCGCAGGACATGCAGCAGCGCGCCGCCTACGGCGATCTGCTCGGGGAGCTGCACGACGAGCTGCTGGAGGCGCTGCGGCGCGGCCTCGAGGCGGGCGTTCCCGAGGACCACATCGCGCTCGATCCCGGGCTCGGATTCGCAAAGACCGCCGAGCACAACCTGCTCCTGCTGCGGCGGTTGCGCGAGCTGACCCAACTGGGAAGGCCGCTGCTGGTCGGGGCCTCGCGCAAGTCGTTCCTGGGGAGGTTGAGCGGGAAGCCCGCGGCGGAGCGGCTGACCGGTTCGATCGCCGCGGCGACGGTGGCGGCCCTGCACGGCGCCTCCCTCCTCCGCGTCCACGACGCGGCGGCCACCAGGGAGGCGCTGGCCGTGGTGGACGCGGTGCGTTCGTCGTCCAGTTGACACCCAAGATGCGCCTTGCAAGTTGCTCCGCGAACGCTCGCACACCTAGATTGCAGCCACCCGATCGGAGCCCCATGGCCTTGCGATTGACCGACAAACCGTCAGAGCCCGCCCGCCGCCTCTTCGGCACCGACGGCATCCGCGGCGTCGCCAACGTCCATCCGATGACGGGCGAGATGATGCTCCAGCTCGGGCGCGCCCTGGCCTACCTGATCAGGAACGGGTCGCACCGGCACCGCGTGGTCATCGGGAAGGACACGCGCCTCTCCGGGTACATGCTGGAGACGGCGCTGGCCTCCGGGATCTGCAGCATGGGCGTCGACGTCCTCATCTGCGGGCCGCTGCCCACGCCGGCCATCTCCCAGCTGACGGTCTCCATGCGCGCCGATGCGGGCGCGGTCATCTCCGCCAGCCACAACCCGTACCAGGACAACGGCATCAAGTTCTTCAGCCGGGACGGGTTCAAGCTCCCCGACGAGATCGAGATGAAGATCGAGAAGCTGATCGCCAACGACGAGCTGCACCACCTGCGGCCCACGGCCACCAGCATCGGCAAGGCGTTCCGCATCGAGGACGCCGGCGGGCGCTACGTGGTGTTCGCGAAGAGCACCTTCCCCAAGGACCTCACGCTCGAGGGGCTGACCATCGTGGTGGACTGCGGCCACGGCGCCGCGTACCGCGTCGCCCCCTCGGTCCTTCAAGAATTGGGCGCGAAGGTGATCACCATCGGCGCCGAGCCGGACGGCAAGAACATCAACAAGGGCTTCGGCGCGCTGCACCCCGAGACGATGTGCAAGGCGGTGGTGAAGACCGGCGCGGCCCTGGGCATCGCGCTCGACGGCGACGCGGACCGCCTGATCGTCGCCGACGAGAAGGGCAAGGTGGTCGACGGCGACGCCGTGATGGCCATCTGCGGCCTCGATCTGCTCCGGCGCAAGGCGCTGCCGAAGAAGACGGTGGTGGCCACGGTCATGAGCAACCTCGGGCTCGACCAGTGCATCGCCAAGGCGGGCGGCCGGGTGGTGCGCACGCGGGTCGGGGACCGCTACGTGGTCGAGGAGATGCGCAAGAACGGGTACTCCTTCGGCGGCGAGCAGAGCGGCCACTTGATCTTCCTCGAGCACGCCACCACGGGGGACGGAACGGTGGCGGCGCTCGCCCTGCTCAGCGTCATGGTCCAGAGCGGCAAGCCCATGTCGGAGCTGGCCAGGGTGATGGACGTCTACCCGCAGGCGCAGCTGAACCTCGCGGTGCGCGAGAAGCCGGAGCTGGGCTCCCTGCCGGAGGTGATGCGCGCCATCCGCGAGGTGGAGAAGAAGCTCGGCAAGGACGGCCGGGTGCTGGTCCGCTACAGCGGCACGGAGGCGAAAGTGCGCGTGCTGGTCGAAGGCCCCGAGAAGAAGCTCATCGAGGGGTACGCGGGCGGGATCGCCGCCGAGCTGAAGAAGGCGATCGGGGCCTGATCCGATTCGCTCGCCTTCCCGCTCGGCGATCCGGCACCGCTGGCGCTCAGCGGCGCTCGGTCGATTGGCGGTGCGCGTCGCTCGACTCGTCGTGGATCAGCCCCTCGACCTTCGTGGACAGCTCGGGGGTCACCTGCATGTGGTGCTCGGACTGGGCGTGCTGGCCGACCTGGTCGAGGATCTCCTGGTTCGAGTTGCCGCGCGCCACGAAGTCGCAGCTCATCCCGGCGTCCCTGCAGTGGAAGTCCTTCATGGCCATTCCTCCAGGCGCGATTTTGCGCCGCGGTGACTGTGCGCGCCGGGGCGAGGACCCGCAAGCGCCAGGGAAGCGCACCGTCGCCCGGCGCGGTAGACTGAAGTCCGCTGCGGAGGGAACCGATGCGGCTCGGCGTCAACATCGATCACGTCGCCACGCTCCGGCAGGCCAGGCGGGGCAGGTACCCCGATCCGGTGGCCGCCGCGGCGGTGGCCGAGCTGGGCGGCGCCGACCAGATCACTCTCCACGTGCGGGAGGACCGCCGGCACGTGAACGACCGCGACCTCTCACTCTTACGCCAAACGGTGAACGGGACGCTCAACCTCGAGATGGCGGCGGTGCAGCCGATGCTCGATCTGGCGCTGCACGAGCGGCCGGATACGTGCACGCTGGTCCCGGAGCGGCGCGAGGAGCTGACCACCGAGGGAGGGCTGGACGCCATCGGCCACCGCGACGAGGTGCGCAGGGTCACCCGGGCGCTGCGGGACGGAGGGATCGAGGTGTCGCTGTTCGTCGACCCGGACCTGGAGCAGATCAAGGCCAGCCACCGGGCCGACGCGCAGGCGGTCGAGCTGCACACCGGCCGCTACTGCGAGGCGCGCGGCGCGGAGGAGCGCAAGCGCGAGCTGTCGCGCCTGCTCGACGCCGCCAAGGCCGCCGCCAAGCTCGGGCTGCGGGTGGCCGCGGGGCACGGGCTGGACTACTGGAACGTGACGGCCGTCGCCCGCATCGAGGAGATCACCGAGCTGAACATCGGCTACGCCATCGTGTGCCGCGCCGTCCTGGTCGGGCTGGAGCGTGCCGTGCGCGACATGAAGGAGCTGATCGCCCGGCCGGGGCGCGCATGAGGCTGCTCACGGCCGCCGAGCAGCGTGAGCTGGATCGGCTGGCGGCCGAGCAGGGGCTGCCGGCGCGGGTCCTGATGGAGAGCGCGGGCGCCGCCGTCGCGCGCGAAGTGCTCGCGCTGCGGCCGCGCACGGTCGCCGTCTACTGCGGACCGGGGAACAACGGGGGCGACGGCTTCGTCGCTGCCCGCCTGCTGCGCGAGGAGCTGGGCGCGCAAGCGGTCGTGGTCGTCGCGACGGCGCGGGAGAAGCTGCGAGGCGACGCGCTCGCCGCGGCGCAGGCATGGCTCGGGCCGGTGGTCGCGCAGGCCCCCCACGCCGACGTGGTCGTCGATGCGGTCTTCGGCAGCGGGCTCTCGCGGCCGCCCGCGGGAGCGGAGGCGGCGGCGATCGCCGCGATGAACGACGCGGGGGCCGGCGGCGCCCGGGTGGTGGCGGTGGACGTCCCTTCGGGCATCGACTCCGACACCGGAGCCGTGTACCCGATCCACCTCGCCCGCGCCGACACGACGGTCACGTTGCACGCGCCGAAGCGGGGTCTGTGCCTCTTTCCGGGCGCGGCCTCGGCCGGCCGGATCGCCGTCGCGCCCATCGGCATTCCGCGCGATCTGGAGGAGCGGCTCGAGGCGGCCGCCTGCGAGTTGCTCGACGAGCGCTGGGGGCGCGCGCTGTTCACTCCTCGAGAGCCGACCGCGCACAAGAACGACTTCGGGCACGTGCTGGCGGTGGCCGGATCGGCCGGCAAATCCGGGGCGGCGGCGCTCTTGATCGAGGCAGCCCTCCGCGCCGGCGCCGGGCTCGTGACCCTCGCCGCCCGCCCCGAGGTGCTGCAGGCCGCGCTGCCCGGCGTGCCGGAAGCGATGGGATTCCCGCTGCCCGGCTCCGGACCCCTGGGGATCTCCGACCTGCCCGCGCTCCGCGACGCCGTCAGGGGGAAGACTGCCTTTGCCGTCGGCCCGGGGATCGCGCGGGGACCCGAGACCTTTGCGCTCCTCGCCGAGCTGCTGGGCGCGCTCGAGCCGGGCTGCGCGAGCGTCCTCGACGCCGATGCCCTCAACGCGCTCTCCGAGCACCGCGACCGGGTCGCGGAATCGCTGCGGCGCGCGCCGGTGCGTCCGGTGCTGACGCCGCACCCGGGCGAGTTCGCGCGGCTCACCGGCGAGGAAGTGGAGCGGATCGAGTCGGACCGGGTCGGCGCCGCCGCCCGCGCCGCGCAGCGCTTCGGGGCCTGCGTCGTCCTGAAGGGCGCCAGGACGGTGGTCGCCGATCCCGAGGGCACGACCGCGATCTGCGCCTACGGGAACCCGGGGATGGCCACGGCGGGGGCGGGCGACGTGCTCACCGGGGTCGAGGCGGCCGTGCTCGCGCGCAGGTCGGGCGCGGGCGGCACCGGCGAGCGCGCCCGGCTGGCGGTGCTGCTGCATGCCCTGGCGGGAGACCTGGCGGCGCGGCGCACCGGGCAGGCCGGGCTGGTGGCGAGCGACATCTCGCGGACAGGCCTGCCGAGAGTGTTCCGGCGCTGGCGACGATGATCCTGCGCTCGCCGGAGGAGACCCGCGAGCTGGGCCGGCGCCTCGGGTCGCTGCTGCGCGCGGGCGACTTCATCGCTCTCGTCGGCGAGCTGGGGGCGGGAAAGACGCTGCTGGTGCGCGGCGCGGCCGAGGGCGCGGGTGTCACCGACGCGCCCAGCTCGCCGAGCTTTGCGCTCGTGAACCTCTACCGCGGCGGCCGGGTCGCGCTGCAGCACCTCGATCTGTACCGGCTGGCCGGACCGGCCGATCTGTTCGCGCTCGGCTTCGAGGACCTGCTCGCCGAGCCCGCCGCCACCTTGTGCGAATGGGCCGACCGCGCGGGTCCCGCCCTCCCCGAGGAGCGGCTGGAGATCCTGCTGGAGCCCGCCGGCCCTGACGCGCGCCGCGCCACGCTCACGCCGCACGGCGCGCGCGCGAAGGAGCTGCTCGCCGAGCTGCTACAGGGTGGCGCGGCAGAGCCGTAGGTCCGCGTCGACGCCGACGATGGTGCCCGCGCGCACCTCGCGCCAGTGGCTGCGGCCGGGCGGAACGGGCTCGTGGAGGCGCGGGTCCTCGCTCGCCACCGCGAACCAGGCGACGCGTTGGTCGTGCTGGGGCTCGCCGGCGGAGACGTACAGCGTCCGGCCTCGCCGGCAGGCCAGCATGGTGCGCCCGTCGGTGGCGAGGAAGGTGGTCGCGGCCTCGGCGCCGCAGGCGCGGACGACGATCTGGACCGTCTCCGCCAGCGCGGCCGCCGCATCCTCGAATCCTGCCGCGGCCGGATCGCAGCGGCGGGACAGGCGCGTGAGGAAGACCAGGAAGCAACGCTCGCTGTCGGTCTCGCCCCGCAGCTTGTCCCGCAGCGAGGGATCGATCTCGGACTCGACGGCGGCGCGGCACTTCTCCCACTCCGGGATGGTGCCGTTGTGCGCGAAGAGCCACGGGCCCCACTCGAAGGGGTGCGTGTTCTCCAGCGCGACCCGCCCCACGCTGGCCTTGCGGATGTGCGCCACGATGGTGGAGGCGGTCACGAACGAGGAGACCTCCTCGAAGTCCTCGTCGCCGTGCGCAGCGGTCAGGCTGCGCGTGACCTGTGGCACCCGCCCTACGTACCACCCCAGGCCCCATCCGTCCGGGTGCTCGCGGCTCTGGACGCGCAGCGCGTTCGCCCCGTGCAGCAACTCGTGCGCGACGCCCCCGGGCGCGGCGGTCCGGCAGCCGAACAGACGGCACATGCGGGCATTGTACGGCGCCGGGCAGGGTCGGGGTTCTCCGCGTTCGCGTCCTGTGGGCGAGGCGGTTCCACGGTGGGTCGCCGTGCGGCGCCGTCCGACCTGCGCGCGCACGCCGAATCCTGGCGTCGGTCGGATCGCGTGCTAGGGTCGAGCGCGCGTGGGCGACAACACCGCATCGAGGAACGTCTTGTCGTTTGCCCGGCTCGCCGCCTGCGCGCTCGCGCTTGCGGCGGCCTGCGCCCGGTACTCGGGGCCGGCCGACCCGAACTTCGCCAAGGCCCGGGATCTCTACCAGCGGCTGTACGCCACCGATCTGGACGAGGCGTACGGCGACCCCCAGATGGACCAGGTCGTCTCGCTGCTGCAGACCGTGCACAAACGCTCGGTGGACGCGCCGTCCGCCCAGGCGCTGCTCCACGCCATCGAGCACGGCCGCGAGGAGCTGGCCAAGGTGCAAGCCGAGCGGGAGAAGCTGCGCAAGGCGGCGGCCGAGGTGGTCTCGGCGCCGAGCAACATCGATCCGGCCCGCGTGCTGGAGGAGCCCGACGCGGGGCCGCCGCAGGATCCGTACGGGCCGGCTGCGCCGGTCGCCGAGATCAACAAGGACAGCGGCGGATGCCTGGTGGCGGGCGAGCCGTTCCACGAAGGCGTCACCAACCGCACCGGCATGCTCTATCGCCTGGCTCCGAATCCCGTCTGCAAGGACAAGCTCCCCGGCTTCGTCGGGCAGGCGGTGATGGTCTCGGACGGCAAGATCTATCGGCGCATCCTGGATTCGCAGGTGCCGCACCCGCCGCCCTCGCCGGCGGGCGTCCCGGACGGTGGCTCCACGGCGCGCGCCGGAGCCCCGCGTGCCGCCGCGCCCGCCGCGGGTGCCGGCGTGCAGGAATACCTGGTCGTGCCCGGCGGTCCGCTTCCGCCCGCCGAGGCGGCGACCGCCACCGCGCGCGCCGGCAGCGCGGACGGCGGCTCCGGGTACTGACTGGCGCAGCGCGGGAGGGTCTGTTAGGGAACTCCGCCCGATGGCGGAGCTGGCCTATACCTTCCTCAAGCTGCTGCCGCGCAACACCCTCTCCCGCGCCCTGGGCGCCGCCTGCCGGATCCCGGCGCCGCGGCCGGTGATGCGCGCGGTGATCCGCACCTTCGCGCGCAAGTACGGCGTCGACGCCGCCGAGGCCGAGCGGGCGATCGAGGAGTACCCCACCTTCACCGAGTTCTTCACGCGGCGGCTCAAGCCGGGCGCACGGCCCATCGCGCCCGGCGAGCGGGTGCCGGTCTCGCCCGTGGACGGGACGGTGGGCGAGGTCGGCGACATCGTCGAGGGCCAGCTGCTGCAGGCGAAGGGCAGGCACTACACCCTGGCCGAGCTGTTCGGCGGACCGCGGGCCGAGGAGGACGCGCGGCGATTCGCCGGAGGCAGCTTCGTCACCATCTACCTCGCGCCGTACAATTACCACCGCATCCACGCCCCGCTGGGCGGCTTCATCACCGGCTACATCAACGTTCCGGGGACGCTGTGGCCGGTGAACGGGGTCGGCGTGCGCAACGTCGAGCGGCTCTTCTGCGTCAACGAGCGGCTGACGACCTTCCTCGACACGCCACGCGGGCCTTGCGCGGTGGTGGCGGTCGGAGCGATGAACGTGGGACGCATCCGCGCGGTCTACGACGACGTGGTGACCAACGCGCGGCGGGCGCGCGCGGTGCAGCGCAAGGAATACGAGAAGCCGATCCCGGTCGAGAAGGGGGCCGAGCTGGCCATCTTCGAGATGGGCTCCACCGTGGTGGTCGTCTTCGGTCCCGGCGTGAAGATCGCGGCGGACGTCGCTCCCGGGCGCGCCATCAAGCTGGGCGAAAGGCTCGAGTGATGGGTCAAAAGATTTCGCCCGTGAAGGGCACGCGCGACGTCCTGCCCGGCGACACGTATCTCAAGAAGGACGACCCCTGGATCCGCACCGGGCACCTGCACCTGATCGAGCAGGCGGCGCGCGAGCTGTTCCCGCTCTACGGCTACCGCGAAGCCCGCACGCCGGTCCTCGAGCGCACCGCGCTGTTCGCCCGCGGCATCGGCGACGCGACCGACATCGTCGCCAAGGAGATGTACACCTTCGAGGACCGCGACGGCGCCCAGGTTTCGATGCGGCCCGAGGGGACCGCCTCGCTGGTGCGCGCGTACGTCGAGCACGCCGTGCAGCAGCAGGAGCCGGAGACGAAATGGTGGTACGCGGGCCCGATGTTCCGGCACGAGCGGCAGCAGCGCGGGCGGTACCGGCAGTTCACGCAGATCGGCGTGGAGGCGCTGGGGTCGCCGGGCCCGCGCATCGACGCCGAGCAGATCGAGATGCTCGACCGGTGGCTGCGCGCCCTGGGCGTCCCGTTCGAGATGCACGTCAACACGCTCGGCGATGCGCAGTGCCGCCCGGCGTACCGGACGGCCCTGCAGGACTACCTGCGCGCGCATTCGGCCGAGCTGTGCGAGGACTGCCGCAAGCGCGTCGAGACGAACCCGATCCGCGTGCTCGACTGCAAGAACGCGCGGTGCCAGGAGGTCGCGGCGGGGGCGCCGAAGATGGAGCAGTTCCTCTGCGCCGCGTGCCGCGAGCACTTCGACGGGCTGCGCGCCGCCTTGGGCCGCCTCGGGGTCGCGCACGTGGTGGATCCGAAGCTGGTGCGCGGGCTGGACTACTACACGCGCACCACCTACGAGGCGATCGCGACCAGTGGCCTGGGCTCGCAGAGCACCGTCGCCGGAGGCGGCCGCTACGACGGCCTGGTGCGGGAGCTGGGCGGAAGCGACGTGCCCGGCATCGGCTTTGCCGCCGGGGTGGAGCGGCTGGCGCTGCTGGTGGCCCAGGCCGGCCGGGAGCTGGCGGTGCGCCCGCTGGTGTTCTTCGCGCCGCTCGGTCCCGAGGAGGAGGCGCGCGCCGATGCGCTCGCGCTGGAGCTGCGCAAGGCGGGAATCCCTGCCGAGGTCTCGTTCCGCCGCAGCAACCCGGGAAACCAGATGAAGCGGGCCGACGCGCTGGGCGCGCGGTTCGCCCTGGTGCTGGGCGACGCGGAGATGAAGACCGGGCGCGGGAAGCTGAAGGAGCTGAAGACCGGCGCCGAGCACGAGGTCGATCTGTCCGCTCTTCCCGCCGCCCTCCGCGGGCTTGCGCCGTAACGTTGCTCCTCGGCGACTGCAAAAACTGTCATTCCTGAGCCGGGCCCGTACTGTGGCCGGAGCGCACCACCCCGGGGAGGGAACCATGCGCCACGTTGCGGTCTTCGGCCTTGCCTTGTTCCTCGCGGCTTGCGGCTCCACGGGCCCGAGCAAGGCCTTCGAGCGCACCACTGCAGGCCTATGTCCGGCGAGCCCGCAGAAACTCACCGGCACGAAGCCCGAAGGCGCGGCTTGCGAGGACGCGCTCGAGTGCGCTCCCACCTGCTGCTCCTGCAGTAACGGGAGCACCGGGCAGTGGCTGGCGGTCTCCTGTCGCGACGGGAAATGCACGAGCGGGGCGGTGGCCTGTGTCGACACGAAAGACGATCCGGTGCTTTGCAACTAGCCGCCGCCGACAGTCGCCGCCCTGTCGACGCCGTGCGCTGGGTCACCTGCGGCCGCTGCCTCGCAGCCGCCGAGAGAGCACCTGGATGACCCCCATGCAGATCTCCGGCCGTTCCTGCAGGACGTCGCGGAAATCGTCCCGGCCGATCTTGAGCAGCACGGCGTCCTTCACCACCGTGACCGAGGCGCTGCGCGGCTGGGGGTCGAGCATCGCCATCTCGCCGAACACGTCGCGGACGCCGAGCTGCGCCA
>WNEY01000929.1_pt1 | contig 19598 bp, 30 predicted proteins | sample 5400531 | NCBI WGS metagenome assembly WNEY01 (sample SAMN13153338, study PRJNA577476) | soil metagenome | isolation source: 200 cm saprolite under Douglas fir tree site 1 | place: USA:California | collected 2015-04-18
GGCAAGGCGAAGTACACGGCCTACGACCAGATCGACAAGGCGCCGGAGGAGAAGGCGCGCGGGATCACCATTGCGACCGCGCACGTGGAATACGAGACCGACAAGCGCCACTACGCCCACGTCGACTGCCCCGGGCACGCCGACTACGTGAAGAACATGATCACCGGGGCGGCGCAGATGGACGGCGCCATCCTGGTGGTGTCGGCGGCGGACGGGCCGATGCCGCAGACGCGCGAGCATATTCTCCTTGCGCGCCAGGTCGGGGTGCCGGCGCTGGTGGTCTACATGAACAAGGTCGACATGGTGGACGACCCGGAGCTGCTGGAACTGGTCGAGCTCGAGGTGCGCGAGCTGCTGTCGAAGTACGACTTTCCCGGGGACGAGATCCCGGTGGTGAAGGGGTCGGCGACCTGCGCGCTCAACGACGAGAAGCCGGAGATCGGCAGGGGGTCGGTGCTGGAGCTGATGAAGGCGGTTGACGCCTATATCCCGCAGCCGGACCGTCCGAAGGACCAGCCGTTCCTGATGCCGGTCGAGGACGTGTTCTCGATCTCGGGGCGCGGCACGGTGGTGACGGGGCGGATCGAGCGCGGGGTGATCAAGGTCGGCGAGGAGGTGGAGATCGTCGGGCTCAAGGAGACGCAGAAGACGACGGTGACCGGGGTCGAGATGTTCAGGAAGCTGCTCGACCAGGGGGAGGCGGGCGACAACGTCGGCTGCCTGTTGCGCGGGATCGACCGGGACAAGGTCGAGCGCGGGCAGGTTCTGTGCAAGCCGGGCTCGGTGAAGCCGCACACGAAGTTCAAGGCGGAGGCCTACATTCTCACCAAGGAGGAGGGGGGCCGGCACACGCCGTTCTTCACCAACTACCGGCCGCAGTTCTACTTCCGCACCACGGACGTGACCGGGGTGGTGCAGCTGCCGGAGGGGACCGAGATGGTGATGCCGGGCGACAACGTGACGATGACGGTCGAGCTGATCGTGCCGATCGCCATGGAGGAGAAGCTGCGGTTTGCGATCCGGGAGGGCGGCAGGACCGTCGGCGCCGGCGTCGTCGCGCAGATCATCGAATAGAGGTCAGATGTCAGAGGTCAGATGTCAGAGGTCAGATGTCAGATAAGAACGGCGTGCCCTTTCTGTCGTCTGACATCTGATCTCTGACATCTGTCATCGGAGATAACATGAACGGCCAGAATATCCGCATCCGGCTCAAGGCGTTCGATCACCGCATCCTCGATGCGTCGACGCGGGAGATCGTCAACACGGCCAAGCGCACCGGCGCGCAGGTGCGCGGGCCGATCCCGCTGCCGACCAGGATCGAGAAGTTCACGGTCAACCGCTCGCCGCACGTCGACAAGAAGAGCCGCGAGCAGTTCGAGATGCGCACGCACAAGCGCCTGCTCGACATCGTCGACCCGACGCCGCAGACCGTCGACGCCCTGATGAAGCTCGATCTCGCCGCCGGCGTCGACGTCGAGATCAAGCTGTAAGGCCGCAGGCGAAGGACCGAGGACGAGAACGATGCGCTCCGGTGTGATCGCACAGAAGATGGGAATGACGCGGGTCTTCACCGAGGCCGGCGAGCACGTGCCCGTCACCGTGCTGCGGCTCGGCCAGTGCCAGGTCGTGGCCCATCGCAGTCTCGACCGCAACGGCTACGTGGCGCTGCAGCTCGGCTCGGGCACCCGCAAGGTCAAGAACGTGATCAAGGCCGAGCGCGGGCATTTCGCCGTCGCCAAGGTCGAGCCCAAGCGCAAGGTCGCGGAGTTCCGCGTGAGCGAGGACGCCCTGATCCCGGTCGGCGCCGAGATCACCGCGGACCATTTCGTCGTCGGCCAGTATGTGGACGTCACCGGCACCTCGATCGGCAAGGGCTTTGCCGGACCGATGAAGCGGTGGAACTTCGGCGGCCTGCGCGCCTCGCACGGCGTCTCCGTCTCGCATCGCTCGCACGGCTCGACCGGCGGACGCCAGGATCCGGGCAAGACCTTCAAGGACAAGAAGATGGCCGGCCACCTCGGCGTCGAGCGGGTGACGACGCTCAATCTCAAGGTCGTGCAGACCGATGTCGAGCGCGGCCTCCTCCTGGTGGAAGGCGCGGTGCCCGGCGCCAAGGGCGGCTGGATCACGGTGCGCGACGCCGTGAAGAAGGCGTTGCCCAAGGATGTGCCGAAGCCGGGAAAGTTCCGGCTGGCTGAAGGCGCCGAGGCGCCGGCCGCGGCCCCGGCCGAGGCGTCCGCGCCCGCCGAGCAGGGAGGCGCGTGATGGAATTGAAGGTCACCACGCTCGACGGCAAAGCGGCCGGCTCGGTCATCCTGCCGGACGCGATCTTCGGCCTCGAGCCCCGCCCGGACATTCTGCAGCGCTGCGTCAAGTGGCAGCTCGCCAAGCGCCGGGCCGGCACCCATGCGGTCAAGAACCGCGCCGACATCAACCTGACCGGCAAGAAATTGTACCGGCAGAAGGGCACCGGCAATGCCCGGCACGGCTCCGGGCGGGTCAACATTTTCCGCGGCGGCGGGCGTGCCTTCGGCCCGACCCCGCGCAGCCACGCCATCGGCCTGCCCAAGAAGGTGCGCGCGCTCGCGCTCAAGCACGCGCTTTCCGCCAAGGCCAAGGACGGCGGCATCCTGGTGCTCGACAACGCGTCGGTGAAGGACGCCAAGACCAAGACGCTGATCGAGCGCTTCGGCAAGCTCGAGATCGCGAATGCGCTGATCGTCGACGGCGCCGAGGTCGACGCCAACTTCCGCCTCGCCGCGCGCAACATCCCCAACATCGACGTGCTGCCGATCCAGGGCATCAACGTCTACGACATCCTGCGGCGCACCAAGCTGGTGCTGACGAAGGCGGCCCTCGATGCGCTGGAGGCGCGCTTCAAATGAGCCCCGTCGACCCGCGCCACTACGACGTCATCATCGCGCCGGTGATCACCGAGAAGGCGACGCTCGCCTCGCAGAACAACCAGGTGATCTTCAAGGTCGCCCGCAACGCCACCAAGCCGCAGATCAAGGAGGCGGTGGAAAAACTGTTCGACGTGAAGGTCAAGGCGGTCAACACGCTGGTGCGCAAGGGCAAGTTCAAGTCGGCGCGCGGCTTCGCCGGGGTGCAGTCGGACGTGAAGAAAGCGATCGTGACGCTGGCCGAAGGCCACACGATCGACGTGACGACGGGACTCTAGGGAGCGGCGAATGGCACTCAAGACCTATAAGCCGGTCACCCCGAGCCAGCGCCAGCTGGTGCTCGTCGACCGCTCCGGCCTCTACAAGGGCAATCCGGTCAAGGCGCTCACCGAGGGCAAGAGCGGATCGGGCGGGCGCAACAACAACGGCCGCATCACCGTGCGCTTCCGCGGCGGCGGCCACAAGCGGAACTACCGCCGGGTCGATTTCAAGCGGCGCAAGTTCGACGTCCCGGCCAAGGTCGAGCGCATCGAATACGACCCGAACCGCACCGGCTTCATCGCGCTGCTCAAATACGAGGACGGCGAGGCCGCCTATATCCTGGCGCCGCAGCGGCTCGCCGAGGGCGACGTGGTGGTGGCGGGCGAGCATGTCGACGTGAAGCCCGGCAACGCCATGCCGATGGCCAACATGCCGGTCGGCACCATCGTCCACAACATCGAGTTCAAGATCGGCAAGGGCGGGCAGCTCGCGCGCTCGGCCGGCACCTACGCGCAGATCGTCGGCCGCGACCAGGCGCACGTGATCCTGCGGCTCAATTCGGGCGAGCAGCGGCTGGTGCACGGGCGCTGCATGGCGACCGTCGGCGCCGTGTCGAACCCGGACCACATGAACATCTCGATCGGCAAGGCCGGCCGCACGCGCTGGCTCGGCCGCCGGCCGCACAATCGCGGCGTGTCGATGAACCCGATCGACCACCCGCACGGCGGCGGCGAGGGCCGCACCTCCGGCGGGCGCCACCCGGTCACCCCGTGGGGCTTCCCCACCAAGGGCAAGAAGACCCGGCGGAACAAGTCCACCACCAAGTTCATCATTTCAAGCCGCCACGAGCGGAAGCAGAAGAAATAGGAACGAGCCATGGCGCGTTCGGTCTGGAAAGGTCCCTTCGTCGACGGCTACCTCCTCAAGAAGGCGGAAGCCGCGCGCTCGTCGGGACGCCACGAGATGATCAAGATCTGGAGCCGGCGCTCCACCATCCTGCCGCAGTTCGTCGGCCTCACCTTCGGGGTCTACAACGGGCAGAAGCACATACCGGTGCTCGTCACCGAGGAAATGGTCGGCCACAAGTTCGGCGAGTTCTCGCCGACGCGCGTGTTCTACGGCCATTCGGCCGACCGCAAGGCGAAGCGCGCGACGCCGACCACCCCGACGGCGACGACGTAAGAGGCGGACATGGGCAAGCGCGCGCATGAACGAAGCCTCGGCGAGAACGAGGCCAAGGCGATCGCCCGCATGCTGCGGGTGTCGCCGCAGAAGCTCAATCTGCTGGCGGCGCTGATCCGCGGCAAGAAGGTGGCGGCCGCGCTCGCCGACCTCGAGTTCTCGCGCAAGCGCATCGCCAAGGAGGTGCGCAAGTGCCTGGAATCGGCGATCGCCAACGCCGAGAACAATCACGACCTCGACGTCGACGATCTCGTCGTCGCCGAGGCGCACGTGGGCAAGGCCCTGGTGCTCAAGCGGTTCCATCCGCGCGGGCGCGGTCGGGCCGGCAGGATTTTGAAGCCGTTCGCCAACCTGACCATCGTGGTGCGTCAGGTCGAGGCGAGCGCGTAAGCGGAGCGGTCAATGGGTCAGAAGGTCAATCCGATCGGGCTGCGGCTCGGCATCAACCGGACGTGGGACTCGCGCTGGTACGCCGGCAAGAACGACTACGGCCTGCTGCTGCACGAGGACATGAAGATCCGCGACGAGCTGATGGAGAGCCTCAAGCAGGCCGCGGTGTCGAAAATCGTGATCGAGCGCCCGCACAAGAAGTGCCGGGTGACGATCCATTCGGCGCGCCCCGGCGTGGTGATCGGCAAGAAGGGCGCCGACATCGAGAAGCTGCGCCGCAAGGTGGTCGCGCTCACCGATTCCGACGTGGTCATCAACATCGTCGAGATCCGCAAGCCCGAGCTGGACGCGCAGCTGGTGGCCGAATCGATCGCCCAGCAGCTCGAGCGGCGCGTCGCGTTCCGCCGCGCCATGAAGCGCGCGGTGCAGTCGGCCATGCGGCTCGGCGCCGAGGGCATCCGCATCAACTGCTCGGGCCGGCTCGGCGGCGCGGAAATCGCCCGGATGGAATGGTACCGCGAGGGGCGGGTGCCGCTGCACACGCTGCGCGCCGACATCGATTACGGGGAGGCCACCGCCTTCACCACCTACGGCACATGCGGGGTGAAGGTATGGATCTTCAAGGGCGAGATCCTCGAGCACGACCCGATGGCGCAGGACAAGCGCCTCGCCGAGAGCGAGGTCGGCAGGCCGCGCCGCGACGCTGCGTGACGGGCCGCGGCCAACACGAGAGCTGAGCCATGCAGCAACCGGTCCGCACGAAATTCCGCAAGGCGCACAAGGGGCGCATCCACGGCACGGCGACGTCCGCGACCGCGCTCAACTTCGGTCAGTTCGGCCTCAAGGCGATCGAGCCGGACCGGGTCACCGCGCGGCAGATCGAGGCGGCGCGGCGGGCGATGACGCGGCACATGAAGCGCTCCGGCCGCGTGTGGATCCGCATCTTCCCCGACGTGCCGGTGTCGAAGAAGCCGATCGAGGTGCGCATGGGCAAGGGCAAGGGCACGCCGGAAATGTGGGTGTGCCGCGTCAAGCCGGGCCGCATCATGTTCGAGATCGACGGCGTGTCGGTCGCCGTCGCGCGCGAGGCGCTGGATCTCGCCGCCGCCAAGCTGCCGATCAAGACGCGCTTCGTCCAGCGCATCGCCGACTAGTGCGGGAGCGGAAGCCATGAAGGCCGCGGACGTCCGGGTGATGACCCTCGACCAGATGACGGACGAGCTGCTCAAGCTCAAGAAGGAGCGCTTCAACCTGCGCTTCCAGCGGGCGAGCGGCCAGCTCGAGAACACGGCGCGAGTGCGCCAGGTGCGGCGCGACATCGCGCGCATCGAGACCATCGCCCGGCAGAAGCGCGGCGCGCAGAAGGCGAAGTGAGGAGACGAAAATGCCGAAGCGGATGCTGCAGGGCGTCGTGGTGAGCGACAAGCAGGACAAGACGGTGGTCGTCCGCGTCGAGCGCCGCTTCACGCACCCGATGCTCAAGAAGACGGTCCGGCGCAGCAAGCACTATCACGCGCACGACGAGGCGAACGAATATTCGGTCGGCGACATCGTGTGGATCGAGGAGCACGCGCCGATCTCCAAGCTCAAGCGCTGGGCGGTGTCGCGCGGAGAGAAACGGGCGAAGCAATGAACGGCGCGCGCGCCGGCAACGGAAGTCAAGGTGCATCATGATCCAGATGCAGACCAATCTCGACGTGGCGGACAATTCCGGCGCGCGCCGCGTCATGTGCATCAAGGTGCTGGGCGGCTCGAAGCGCAAGTACGCCACGGTCGGCGACGTCATCGTCGTGTCGATCAAGGAAGCGGCGCCGCGCGGCCGGGTGAAGAAGGGCGAAGTGATGAAGGCGGTGGTGGTGCGGGTGTCGAAGGATATCCGGCGGCCGGACGGCTCGATCATCCGCTTCGACCGCAACGCGGCGGTGCTGATCACCCCGCAGATGGAGCCGGTCGGCACGCGCATTTTCGGCCCCGTGCCGCGCGAGCTGCGGGCGAAGAACCACATGAAGATCATCTCGCTCGCCCCGGAGGTCCTGTGATGGCGGCGAAGATCCGCAAGGGCGACAAGGTCGTCGTGCTCACCGGGCGCGACAAAGGCCGCACCGGCGAGGTGATCCGGATGATGCCGGCCGAGGAGCGCGCGCTGGTGCGCGGCATCCACATGGTCAAGCGCCATCAGCGCCAGAGCGCGACCCAGGACGGCGGCATCATCTCCAAGGAGGCGCCCGTCCACCTGTCCAATCTGGCGATCGCCGATCCCAAGGACGGCAAGCCGACGCGGGTCGGCTTCAAGCTCCTGCCGGACGGCAAGAAGGTGCGGGTCGCCAAGCGTTCCGGAGTGGAGATCGATGGCTGAGAGCGAGACCCACTACAGGCCGCGCCTGCGCAAATTCTTCGACGAGGTCGTGCGCGGCAAGCTCACGACGCAGTTCGGCTACAAGAACCCGATGCAGGTGCCGGCGCTCGACAAGGTCGTGCTCAACATGGGCATCGGCGAGGGCGTCAACGACCGCAAGAAGGTGGACTCCGCCGCCGCCGACCTCACCCTGATCGCCGGCCAGAAGGCGGTGATCACCAAGGCGCGCATGTCGATCGCCACCTTCAAGGTGCGCGAGGGCCAGGCGATCGGCTGCAAGGTGACCCTGCGCAAGGCGCGCATGTACGACTTCGTCGACCGCCTGGTGAACATCGCGCTGCCGCGGGTGCGCGATTTCCGCGGCCTCAATCCGAAGAGCTTCGATGGCCGCGGCAACTACACGATCGGCATCAAGGAGCACATCATCTTTCCGGAGATCGACTACGACAAGGTGGCCGAGGTTTGGGGCATGGACATCGTGGTGTGCACCACAGCGGACAATGACGACGAAGCCCGCGCCCTGCTCGCGGCGTTCAATTTCCCGTTCCGGCAGTGAGGCGGACCGATCCCCCTCAGACGCGGACACCCAGGAGACGCAGATGGCGAAGAAAAGCTCGATCGAGAAGAACAACCGGCGGCGCAAGCTGGCGAAGCGGTTCTCGGGCCGGCGCGAGCGGTTGAAAGCGATCGCGCACGACAAGACGTTGCCGACCGAGGAGCGCTTCGCGGCCACGCTCAAGCTGGCCGAGGTGCCGCGCAACTCGTCGAAGACCCGCATCCGCAACCGCTGCGAGGTGACGGGCCGGCCGCGCGGGTTTTACCGCAAGCTCAAGATGAGCCGCATCGCGTTGCGCGACCTCGGCTCGGAGGGCCTGATCCCCGGCCTCGTGAAGTCGAGCTGGTGAGGAGGGCGGCGCGATGGCATTGAATGACCCGCTCGGCGATCTGTTCTCCCGCATCCGCAACGCGCAGATGCGCAGCAAGTCGAAGGTCTCGACCCCCGGCTCGAAGCTGCGCGCGCGCGTGCTCGACGTGCTCAAGAGCGAGGGCTATATCCGCGGCTACACGGCGACCGAGTTCGAGAACGGCCGCTCCGAGTTCGAGATCGAGCTGAAATACTTCGACGGCGAGCCGGTGATCCGCGAGATTTCGCGGGTGTCGAAGCCGGGCCGGCGCGTCTACGCCTCGGTGAAGGCGCTGCCGCGCATCAACAACGGCCTCGGCATCTCGATCCTGTCGACCCCCAAGGGCGTGATGGCCGACCACGACGCGCGCGACAACAATGTCGGCGGCGAGATCCTGTGCACGGTGTTCTGATGTCCCGAGTCGGAAAAAAGGCGGTCGCGGTCCCCTCCGGCGTCACCGCCGGCGTCGAGGGCCAGACCGTGAAGGTCAAGGGCCCCAAGGGCGCCCTGCAGGTCATCCTGCACGACGACGTGACGGCGCGCGTCGAGGACGGCGCCATCAGGATCGATCCGCGCGCCGATACCAAGCGGGCGCGCGCCATGTGGGGACTGTCGCGCTCGCTGGTGTCGAACCTGGTGGCCGGCGTCACCAAGGGTTTCGAGCAGCGGCTGGAGATCAGCGGCGTCGGCTATCGCGCGGCGGTGCAGGGCAAGAACCTGCTGCTCTTGCTCGGCTACAGCCACGAAATCCACTACCCGATCCCGGAGGGGATCACGATCGCGACGCCGCGGCCGACCGAGATCGTGGTGACCGGCACGGACAAGCACAAGGTCGGCCAGGTCACGGCGGAAATCCGCGGCTACCGGCCGCCCGAGCCGTACAAGGGCAAAGGCGTGAAATATGCCGGCGAATACATCTTCCGCAAGGAAGGCAAGAAGAAGTGACGGGAGCGCGCGATGGCGAAATCCTCTAGTGCGGTGAGCCGGCGCAAGGCGCGCGTGCGCCGCGCCATCAAGGCCGCCGCGGGCGCCCGGGTGCGCCTCTCGGTGCATCGCTCGGACCGGCACATCTACGCGCAGGTGATCGACGACGGCAAAGGCTTGACCCTCGCCGCCGCCTCCTCGCTCGAGAAGGAGATGCGCTCGAGCCTCAAGACCGGCGCCGACGTTGCCGCCGCCAAGGCGGTGGGCAAGCTCGTCGCCGAGCGGGCGGTCGCCAAGGGCGTCAAGGACGTGGTGTTCGACCGCGGCCGCTACCTGTTCCACGGCCGCGTCAAGGCCCTGGCCGACGCGGCGCGCGAGGGCGGGCTGAACTTCTAGAGCATGTCCTGTTTCTTCGGAATCGGGACCTGCTCTAGAAATCTTTGAGTGGCGCATGTTCTTATCGGCGAACCGGTACCCGCCCCGGATCAAGTCCGGGGCAGGCTTTCGCCGGAACATGCGCTAGAACGAACGAACAGAGCGGAACGACACAATGGCAATGGAACGACGTCAGCAAGGAGCACGACGCCACTCGCGGGAACGCGAGCGGGAAGAGCGCGACAGCGAGTTTGTCGACAAGCTTGTGCACATCAACCGGGTCGCCAAGGTGGTGAAGGGAGGCCGGCGGTTCGGCTTTGCCGCCCTGGTCGTGGTCGGCGACCAGAAGGGCCGTGTCGGCTTCGGGCACGGCAAGGCGCGCGAGGTGCCGGAGGCGATCCGCAAGGCGACCGAGTCGGCCAAGCGCGGCCTCGTGCGCGTGCCGCTGCGCGAGGGCCGCACGCTGCACCACGACGTGCTCGGCCATCACGGCGCCGGGCGCGTTTTTCTGCGCGCGGCGCCGCCCGGCACCGGCATCATCGCCGGCGGCCCGATGCGCGCCGTGTTCGAGACGCTGGGCATGCAGGACGTGGTGGCGAAATCGATCGGCTCGTCGAACCCCTACAACATGGTGCGCGCGACCTTCGATGCGCTGAGCCGCCAGGACAGCCCGCGCGCGGTCGCCGCCCGCCGCAATCTCAAGGTATCGACCCTGCAGGCGCGCCGGCGCGAGGGCGGCGAGGCCGAGGCGGCGACGGAGTAGCGGAGCTTGAAATGGCAGCAAGCCCAACCATCAAAGTCAGGCAGATCGGCAGCCCGATGCGGCGCCGGTTCGACCAACGGCAGAACCTGATCGGCCTCGGGCTCAACCGCATGGGCCGCGTGGCCGAGTTGCCGGATACGCCGTCGACCCGCGGGATGATCGCCAAGGTGCGCCATCTCGTCGAGGTGATCGAGCCGGGAGAGAAGCGATGAAGCTCAGCGAGCTCAAGGATCGGCCGGGCGCGCGCAAGGCGCGCCGGCGCGTCGGCCGCGGCATCGGCTCGGGCAAGGGCAAGACCGCCGGGCGCGGCATCAAGGGCCAGAAGGCGCGCACGGGCGTCGCCGTCAAAGGGTTCGAGGGCGGGCAGATGCCGCTGCACCGCCGCCTGCCCAAGCGCGGCTTCACCAACATTTTCCGCAAGACGCTGAACGAGGTGAACCTCGGGCGCGTCCAGCAGGCGATCGACGCCGGCAAGCTCGATGCGGCCGCGACCGTCGACGTGGCGGCCCTGGTCAAGGCCGGCGTGCTGCGCCGGGCGAAGGACGGCGTGCGGCTCCTGGGCGACGGCGAGATCAAGGTGAAGATCGCGTTCGCGGTCGCTGGCGCCTCGAAATCCGCCGTCGCGGCGGTCGAGAAGACGGGCGGGTCGGTGACGATCCTCAACCCCCCGGCGGAGACGGGCGAAAAGGCCGCCTGACCCCTATATAACCGGGGCCGAGCGGGAGAGGGAGCCGTTAGCGCATGGTCTCTGCAGCGGAACAATTGGCCGCCAACCTGAACTTTTCGGCGCTCGCCAAGGCCGAGGAGCTGAAGAAGCGCATCTGGTTCACCCTCGGCGCGATGCTGGTCTACCGGCTCGGCACCTACATCCCGCTGCCGGGCATCGATCCGGCCGCCTGGGAGCAGATCTACCAGACCCAGTCCGGTGGCATCCTCGGCATGTTCAATATGTTCTCCGGCGGCGGCATCCACCGGATGGCGATCTTCGCGCTCAACATCATGCCGTACATCTCCGCCTCGATCATCATCCAGCTGATGACGACGGTCTCCTCGACCCTCGAGGGGCTCAAGAAGGAAGGCGAGCAGGGGCGCAAGACCATCAACCAGTACACCCGCTACCTGACCGTGCTGCTCGCCGCGTTCCAGGCCTACGGCATCGCCATCGGGCTCGAAGGCACCGGCAACGTGGTGACCGACCCGGGCTGGTTCTTCCGCATCTCCACGGTGATCACGCTGACCGGGGGAACGATGTTCCTGATGTGGCTCGGCGAGCAGGTCACATCGCGCGGCATCGGCAACGGCATCTCGCTGATCATCCTTGCCGGCATCGTGGCGCAGCTGCCCTCGGCGCTCTACGGAACCCTCGAGCTGGGGCGCCAGGGCGCGCTCTCGACCGGCGTCATCCTCGCGGTCACCGTCATGGCGGTCGCGGTGGTCGCCTTCATCGTGTTCATGGAACGCGCGCAGCGCCGGCTGCTGATCCAGTACCCCAAGCGCCAGGTCGGCAACCAGATGTTCGAGGGCCAGTCCTCGCATCTGCCGCTCAAGCTGAACACCTCGGGCGTGATCCCGCCGATCTTCGCCTCCTCGCTGCTGCTGCTGCCCACCACGGTCGCCAATTTCAACGCCGGCAAGGGCCCCGAATGGTTCACCACCATCACGACCCTGCTCGGCCACGGCCGCCCGCTGTTCCTCGCGCTCTACATCGGGCTGATCATCTTCTTCGCCTTCTTCTACACGGCGATCGTGTTCAACCCGACCGACACTGCCGATAACCTCAAGAAGCACGGCGGATTCATCCCCGGCATCCGCCCGGGCGAGCGCACCGCCGAATACATCGACTATGTGCTCTCGCGCATCACCGTGGTGGGGGCCGCCTATCTGGCGGTGGTGTGCCTGATCCCCGAGCTGCTGATCACCTATCTGGCGGTGCCGTTCTATTTCGGCGGCACCTCGCTGCTGATCGTGGTCAGCGTCACCATGGATACGGTGGCGCAGATCCAGGGCTACCTGCTGGCGCACCAGTACGAGGGCCTGATCAAGCGGGCCCGCCTGCGAGGCCGGCGGCGATGAGGCTGATCCTGCTCGGGCCTCCGGGCTGCGGCAAAGGAACTCAGGCGCAGCGCCTGGTCGGGAAGCACGGCATCGTCCAGCTCTCGACCGGCGAGATGCTGCGGGCCGCGGTCAAGGCCGACACCCCGGTGGGGCGCAAAGCCAAGGACATCATTACGCGCGGCGACCTCGTCCCGGACGACGTGGTGGTCGCGATCATATCCGAGCGGCTCGATCAGCCGGACGCCCGCCGGGGGTTCATCCTCGACGGGTTTCCCCGCACGCTGGGACAGGCCGAGGCGCTCGACCGCATCCTCGCCGCCAAGGGGCTGCGACTCGACGGGGCCATCGAGCTGAAGGTGGACGAACAGGCCCTGGTCGAGCGGCTGGAAAGCCGGATCGCCGAGATGGCCGCGCGCGGCGAGCCGCTGCGGGCCGACGACAACCCGGAGACGATGAAAACAAGGCTTGCAAATTACCGCGCGCAAACCGCGCCGCTGATCGACTACTACCGCAAAAAGGGGCTGCTCAAGTCGGTCGACGGCATGGCTCCGGTCCCGGAGGTCACCAAGGCGATTGACCGGGCGCTTGGCCCGGAAATTGCCGCCCGCAGCGGTTGACGAGGGGAGCAGGAATCCAGTAATACCCGGCATCCGTTTTGGAGACAGCTGAGAGCCGATGCCGGGCCCCGGAAGGAAGGGACGGCATCGCATTGGCGTTCACCGTCCCTCGACAGGCAGGTCGGTCCTTTCGATCACCCGACACGTGATCGGACGGAGGTTAACCCGCTGATTTTGGCCGATAAATCAGCTGCCAAAAGGAGCATGGCCCGTGGCCCGTATCGCCGGCGTCAATATCCCGACCAACAAGCGCGTCGTGGTTGCGCTGCAATATATCCGTGGAATCGGGGAAACGCGCGCCCGAGAAATCGTGGACAAGGTCGGGATTCCGGCGCCCCGGCGGGTGGCGCAGCTGACCGACCAGGAAGTGATGCAGATTCGCGAAGTGATCGATCGTGACTATATTGTCGAGGGCGATCTGCGGCGCGAAGTCGACATGAACATCAAGCGGCTGATGGATCTCGGCTGCTATCGGGGCCTGCGCCACCGGCGCGGCCTCCCCGTGCGCGGGCAGCGCACCCACACCAACGCCCGTACCCGCAAGGGGCCGGCCAAGCCGATCGCCGGCAAGAAGAAGTGACGGGGCGGGCAGGGCCGTCGGAGCAGGACAAGAACATCAGGGCTTGGGCTCCGCACGCCGGAACCTGAGCCGCGAGAGGGTCGAGCATGGGCAAGGAAGCCACCCGCGTCCGTCGACGCGAGCGCAAGAACATTGCTTCGGGCGTTGCGCACGTCAACGCCTCGTTCAACAACACCATGATCACCATAACCGACGCGCAAGGCAACACCATTGCCTGGTCGTCGGCCGGGACCAAGGGCTTCAAGGGCTCGCGCAAGTCGACGCCGTTCGCCGCCCAGGTCGCCGCCGAGGACGCCGCGCAGAAGGCGATGGAGCATGGCATGCGCACCCTCGAGGTCGAGGTGGCGGGGCCGGGCTCGGGCCGCGAGTCGGCCCTGCGCGCGCTGCAGGCCGCGGGCTTCACCATCACGTCGATCCGCGACGTGACGCCGATCCCGCACAACGGCTGCCGGCCACGCAAGCGCCGGCGCGTTTGAGCTTGATCCGGCGGACGGAGCTGCCGTCCGCCGCCGCCGAAAATTTCCCACGGGGCGGAGTGGGGTTCGCGGCCCGACAAGCCGCGCCGCTTCATGCGATGGGTGAACGACGTGATCCAGAAGAACTGGCAAGAGCTGATCAGACCCGACAAGCTGCAGGTTGCGCTGGGAGGCGATCCCAAGCGCGTTGCCACCGTGGTGGCCGAGCCGCTCGAGCGCGGCTTCGGCCTCACCCTCGGCAATGCGCTGCGGCGCATCCTGCTGTCCTCGCTGCAGGGCGCCGCCGTGCAGTCGGTGCACATCGACGGCGTGCTGCACGAATTCTCCTCGATCGCCGGCGTGCGCGAGGACGTGACCGACATCATCCTCAACATCAAGGACATCGCCATCAAGATGCAGGGCGACGGCCCCAAGCGCATGGTGGTGAAGAAGCAGGGTCCCGGCCAGGTGACCGCGGGCGACATCCAGACGGTCGGCGACATCGTCGTGCTCAATCCGGACCTCGTGCTGTGCACGCTCGACGAAGGCGCCGAGATCCGCATGGAGTTCACCGTCAACACCGGCAAGGGCTACGTGCCGGCCGAGCGCAACCGGCCGGAAGACGCGCCGATCGGCCTCATCCCGGTCGACAGCCTCTATTCCCCGGTGCGCAAGGTCTCCTACAAGGTCGAGAACACCCGCGAGGGCCAGATCCTCGACTACGACAAGCTCACCCTGTCGATCGAGACCAACGGCTCGGTCAGCCCGGAGGACGCGCTGGCTTATGCGGCGCGCATCCTGCAGGACCAGCTCAACGTGTTCGTCAACTTCGAGGAGCCGCGCAAGGAGATCGCCGCGGAGTCGATCCCCGACCTCGCCTTCAACCCGGCGTTCCTCAAGAAGGTCGATGAGCTCGAGCTGTCCGTGCGCTCGGCCAACTGTCTCAAGAACGACAACATCGTCTATATCGGCGACCTGGTGCAGAAGACCGAGGCGGAGATGCTGCGCACGCCGAACTTCGGCCGCAAGTCGCTCAACGAGATCAAGGAAGTGCTCGCCCAGATGGGCCTGCACCTCGGCATGGAAGTGCCCGGCTGGCCGCCCGAGAACATCGACGAATTGGCCAAGCGCTTCGAGGATCACTACTGACCAGCCATCAGTGATCAGTAATCGGTAATCAGATCGGCTCTTCCTCTGATCACCGATAACTGGTCACTGGTCACTGTTCCGGAGGAACGATGCGTCACCGCAAAGCCCATCGCAAGCTCAACCGCACGGCCGAGCACCGCCGCTCGCTGTGGGCCAACATGGCGTCGGCGCTGATCAAGCACGAGCAGATCGTCACGACCCTGCCGAAGGCGAAAGATCTGCGGCCGATCGTCGAGAAGCTCGTCACCCTCGGCAAGCGCGGCGACCTGCATGCGCGGCGCCAGGCGATCGCGCAGATCCGCGACGTCGCCATGGTCAAGAAACTGTTCGAGGTGCTGGGCCCGCGCTACAAGGAGCGCAACGGCGGCTACACCCGGGTGCTGCGCGCCGGCTTCCGCTACGGCGACAACGCCCCGCGCGCGGTGATCGAGTTCGTCGACCGCGACGTCGACGCCAAGGGTCTCGACTCCGGCCCGGTCGAGGAGAAGCGCGCCGAGGAGCCCGCCGCGGCGTAATTGCGGGCTTCAATAGATGCGTTCAGAAGGGCGGCTTCAGCCGCCCTTTCGATTCGGAGCGTTTGTTGCCTACGCCGCGTGCGCCTTGGCCCATTCCACTACCTGGAGGTGGGTGGCGAACCACACGTCGCCGCGCGCCTTGGCGTGGCGGATGATCTCCTCGACGATCCACACGCGCGAGCGGTGGCCGATGATGTGCGGGTGGGTGGTGAGCTGGAACAGGCCGCCCTCCGCATAGGCCGCGTCGAACTCGCGGCGGAACACGTCGAGCACGCCCTCGGGCGGCGTGTAGGGCCGCAGCGACTGGAACCGGTGCATCATGAAGTAGACCGCGTCGTCGCGGACCCATTCGACCGGCAGCTCGACGATACCGGTCGGCTCGCCGTCGAGCATCAGCTCGTAGCAGTCGACGTCGGCCATGAGCGAGGAATCGTAGACGAGCCCCATCTCCTTCTCGATGCGCAGGGTGTGCGGGCTGAAATCCCACGACGCGGTGCGCGCGCCGACCGGCCGCACGCCGGTGATCTTGTCCAGCACGTCGCGCGCGCGCAGCATGAGGTCGCTCTCCGCCTCGTAGGGCAGCACCGAGTTGAGCTCGTGGATCCAGCTATGGATGCCGATCTCGTGGCCCTCGGCGACGATGCGGCGCTGCTCGTCGGAATGCAGCAGCGCCGCCACCGCCGGCACGTAGAAGGTCGCGGGCACGCCGTGGCGCTTGAGGATTTTCAGGATGCTCGGCACGCCGACGCGGTTGCCGAACTGGCCCCAGCTCATGCGGCCGATCGACTGGCCGCCCTCGCGCAGCTCGTTGGTCTCGTGGTCGCTGTCGAACGAGATCGCGAACGCGCAGCGTGCGCCGTCCTTCCAGGCCTTCGGCCGCAGGGTGCGGCCGGCGCGCACGTGATTGACAAGGCCGCGCCAGTGTTCCTCCGGCCATTGCCACGGCTCGAGTTTTTGCGGGGCGTCGTTCATGGCTTCCTCCTTTGCCGGCGGAGCGCGAGCATAGCGCGCTGCGGTCTCATGCGAAGGGGTTGCGTCCGCTCTTTGCGCGTGTGGCGGAACGGGTCTTCGCGCAGGCAGGTTCGGTGTGTGCGGACCGCAAGGATGGGCGCCGGACGCCCTTCAATTGACCCGATCGGGTCGTTATATCTCGCCGGTCCAGGGATTTGGCCCATGATTCGCGTTTGGCACCCGATTGCGGCTGCGGCCGCTGTGCTCCTCGCCGTCTCGCTCGTTGGCGGCGCGGCGGCGCAGGACCGTCGCGTGCCCGGCTCGGCCGCCGAGATGAGCCTGTCGTTCGCCCCGGTCGTGCACGTCGTCGCGCCCGCCGTCGTCAACGTCTACGCCGCCAAGGTGGTGGCGAACCGGCCGCCGTTCTTCGACGACCCGATCTTCCGCCGCTTCTTCGACCTGCCCGGCTCGATGCCGCGCGAGCAGGTGCAGCGCTCGCTGGGCTCCGGGGTGATCGTCGATGCGTCCGGTCTCGTCGTCACCAACAACCACGTGATCGAGGGCGCGAGCGAGGTGAAGGTCGCGCTCGCCGACAAGCGCGAGTTCGAGGCCGAGCTGGTGCTCAAGGACGCGCGCTCGGACCTCGCGGTGCTGCGCCTCAAGGACGGGCGCGAGCAGTTTCCGGCGATCGATCTCGGCAATTCGGACGAGTTGCAGGTGGGCGACCTGGTGCTGGCGATCGGCAATCCGTTCGGGGTCGGCCAGACGGTCACCCACGGCATCGTCTCCGCACTCGCCCGCACCCAGGTGGGCATCACCGATTTCCAGTTCTTCATCCAGACCGACGCGGCGATCAACCCGGGCAATTCCGGCGGCGCGCTGGTCGACCTCAAGGGCCGCCTCGCCGGCATCAACACCGCGATCTTCTCGCGCTCGGGTGGCTCGCAGGGCATCGGCTTCGCGATTCCCGTCAACATGGTGCGCGTGGTGGTCGCCTCCGCCCGCAGCGGCGGCAGCGCGGTCAAGCGGCCGTGGCTCGGCGCCAAGCTGCAGGACGTGACCAACGAGATCGCCGAGGGCCTCGGCCTCAAGCGGCCGAGCGGCGCGCTGGTCGCGAGCGTTGCCGCCGGAAGCCCCGCCGCGCGCGCGGGGCTCAAGACCGGCGACCTGATCGTCGCCATCGACGGCCAGGTGATCGACGACCCGAACGCCTTCGACTATCGCTTCGCCACCAAACCGCTCGGCGGCAGCGCGCAGGTCGGCGTCATTCGCGCCGGCAAGGAGGCCCGCGTCGCGGTGGCGCTCGAGCCGGCACCGGACATCCCGCGCGAGGAGCTCGTCATCAAATCGCGCTCGCCGTTCCTCGGCGCAAAGTTCGCCAACCTGTCGCCCGCGCTCGCCGACGAGCTGCGCCTCGAGAGCAGGGCCGAGGGGGTCGTGGTCCTCGACGTGCCGGACGGCTCGGTCGCCGCGCGCTACGGTTTCCGCCGCGGCGATGTGGTGGTGTCGGTCAACGACCAGCCGATCGCCCGCACCCGCGACCTCGAGAAGGCGGCGCGCGAGCAGAGCCGCGCATGGTCGGTCACCATCCTGCGCGGCGGCCAGCGGATCAGCGCCGAGTTTCGCGGATGAGCCCGCGTCCGCAGCGTGGGGCAAACCTGTTCGAAGCGGCCGGCCTCGACCGGGACGCCCCGCGTCCGCTCGCCGACAAGCTGCGCCCGGCGCGGCTCGCCGAGGTGGTCGGCCAGGACCATCTGCTCGGACCGGACGGCACCCTCACGCGCATGCTGGCCACGCGCTCGCTCGGCTCGCTGATTTTTTGGGGGCCGCCCGGCACCGGCAAGACCACGGTGGCGCGGCTGCTCGCCACCGAGACGGCGCTCGACTTCGAGCAGATTTCCGCGGTGTTCACCGGCGTCGCCGACCTCAAGAAGGTGTTCGATGCGGCGCGCGCCCGGCGCCAGACCGGGCAGGGGACCCTGCTGTTTGTCGACGAGATCCACCGCTTCAACCGGACCCAGCAGGATTCGTTCCTGCCGGTGATGGAGGACGGCACCGTCATCCTGGTCGGCGCGACCACCGAGAACCCGTCGTTCGAGCTCAACGCCGCGCTGCTCTCGCGAGCGCGCGTGCTGGTGTTCAAGCCGCTCGACCCGGAGGCGCTCGAAAAGCTGATCGCGCGCGCCGAGGCGATCGAGGGGCGGGCGCTGCCGCTCGATGCCGAGGCGCGGCTCTCGCTCGTGCGCATGTCCGACGGCGACGGCCGCGCGGCGCTCACCCTGGCCGAGGAGGTGTGGCGGGCGGCGCGGCCGGGCGAGACGTTCGACGCGGCCGCGCTGCAGGAGGTGGTGCAGCGGCGCGCGCCGATCTACGACAAGGCGCAGGACGGCCACTACAACCTGATCTCCGCGCTGCACAAGTCGGTGCGCGGCTCCGATCCGGACGCGGCGCTCTATTATCTGTGCCGCATGCTCGACGCCGGCGAGCATCCGCTCTACATCGCGCGGCGCGTGGTGCGCATGGCGATCGAGGACATCGGGCTCGCCGATCCGCAGGCCCTGGCGGTGGCGAACGCCGCCAAGGACGCCTACGACTTTCTCGGCTCGCCCGAGGGGGAGCTGGCGATCGCGCAGGCGGTGATCTACGTGGCGACCGCGCCGAAATCGAACGCCGCCTATGTCGCCTACGGCCAGGCGATGCAGGCCGCCAAGGAGGCGGGCTCGCTGCTGCCGCCCAAGCACATCCTCAACGCGCCGACCGGCCTGATGCGCGAAGAGGGCTACGGCCGCGGCTACGCCTACGATCACGACGCACCCGACGCCTTCTCCGGCCAGGATTATTTTCCCGAAGGGCTCGGCCGCCGCACCTTCTACGACCCGCCCGAGCGCGGGTTCGAGCGCGAGATCAGGAAGCGGCTGGACTACTGGGCGAAGCTGCGGCGGGAGCGCGGTGGAGCGGATCGTTGATCGGGCGCCGATCGATCGACTCGCCGGTGCGCGCGCCGTATTCGTATCGACGGGACCCTCGCGTTCCTGAATTTCCCGACGATCGTCCGCTCATCATTTTCGACGGCTACTGCGCGCTCTGCTCCGGCTGGGCCGAGTTTGTTCTGCGGCACGACCGGGGGCGGCATTTTCGTCTGTTGCCCGCTCAATCGCCGCTCGGCCATGCGCTCTACGTGCATTACGGCCTCGATCCGACAAATTACGAAACGCAC
>WNEY01000931.1_pt1 | contig 19579 bp, 1 predicted proteins | sample 5400531 | NCBI WGS metagenome assembly WNEY01 (sample SAMN13153338, study PRJNA577476) | soil metagenome | isolation source: 200 cm saprolite under Douglas fir tree site 1 | place: USA:California | collected 2015-04-18
TACTCACTGCACGCCTTGTCGATACGCAGCCACCTCCGGCGAGACGAGGTCGGCCTGCTGGACCTGACGAGCCGCGGGCTGGCCGTGATCGGCGACGACCCGCAGGCCTCCGACCTGCGGTTGCTGATGCTCTCCAACCGGGTCTCCGCACTTGGCGAGCTTGACCGGCGGGCCGAGGCCATCGAGACCGCGCGCGAGGCGCTGGTGCTCGCCGAGCAGGCAGGCACGCCACGCCTTGCCGCCGCCCGATTCGGGCTCGCCGACCAGTACTTCACTTTCGGCCAGTGGGACGACGCTCTCGCTGAGATCGATCCTGCGGTTGGCCAGCCCGGCCCGGACTACATGCCGATGCTTGTCCAGGGGCTGATCGCGCTGATCGCGGCCCACCGCCAGGACTGGCAGACAGCGGAAGGTCACCTGGCCGGAATGCCCGACCTACAGGCCGACCGCTTCACCTCGGTCGCCACCGCGAACTTCGTCTTGCTGGCGCGCGCACTGCTCGCGGAGCGAGCAGGCCGGTACGGCGAGGCGGCCGAAATCCTGTCGATAGCGGTCGACCCGGATGTGGCGCCGGAGATGCCGGGTCGGTATTTCCTGCTGCCCGCTCTGGCGCAGGCCGCTTTGGAGCTGGCCGATGAAGCCACGCTCGCCGCTGCCGCGGCGGCGGCGCAGCAGGACGCGGAACGGGGGCGGCTGCCGGTGAGAGTCGCGATAGCTGATCAGTGCCGCGGGCTGATGACGGGCGATCCTGGCCCGGTGCTGGCGGCCGCTGGCTACTTCGGTTCCGCCGGGAGAGTGCTTGACCATGGCCTGGCGCTCGAGGACGCGGCGGTGCTGGCCGCCCGCCGGGGTGATCTGGCCGCGGCGCGGCGGGTGCTGGCGGCGGCGTCGGCGGCGTACCAGGTGCTTGGCGCCGGGTGGGACATCCATCGCATGAGCGCGCGGCTGCGGCCATTCGGCGTCCTGCGCGGGCGGCCCGTCTATCATGAGCGCCCGGTGTCGGGGTGGGGTGCGCTCACGCCGAGCGAGGTGAAGGTCGCTGGCCTGGTGGCCGGCGGGAAGTCGAATCCCGACATCGCGGCCGAGCTGTTCTTGTCGCGGAACACAGTGCAGACGCACGTGTCACGCATCCTGGCCAAGCTGGGCGCGCGGTCACGAGTCGAGATCGCCGCCGAGGCACTGAAGCACCCGCCATCGCCCAGCCGGGCGACTGCCTGACGCCGTTACTGGCCGACGCGCGTGAACCGCGCGAGTTTCCTTTCGTAGACGTACCTGTGCAGCGCAAAGCCTGCACCAAAGCGCGCGAGGTCGCTACCCGCGGGCAATGAGCCCGCGCGTGAGAAATGGAGATCGCGATGAGTCCAGCCTGCCCGCCGCGGCTGCGTAGCGTCCCATCCGATGAGGCCGAGGCTAAGGTCAGCCAGCTGTACCGCGAGAACAGTGCCTACGTGCTCAGCTACGTCACCCGACTGCTGAGGGATCAATACCTGGCCGAAGATGTCGTTCAGGAGACGATGCTGCGCGCGTGGCGGCACTGCGACGAGTTCACCCCCGACAAGGGCTCGGTGCGTGCCTGGCTGATCAGGGTGGCGCACAATATCGTGATCGACAAGGCCCGGATGCGCCGGTCGCGACCCACAGAGGTGGCAGAGGACAGCGCGCCCGAGGGGCTGCTTGAGGACCATGCGGAGACGGTCGTGACCGCGGTGTACGTCCAGCAGATACTTTCCCGGCTCAGCCCCGGTCACCGGGATGTGCTGGAGCAGGTGTACCTGAATGGCTGCACCGCCAAGGAAGCGGCGGAGCGACTGGGAATCCCGGAGGGCACCGCGTTCTCCCGTTCGCACTACGCGCTGCGGATCTTGCGGCAGGAGTTGGGTGCGGCAGTGCCAGAACCCGAGCGCCAGGCTGCCTGAGCTGTAATCGCCGAGGTCCACTCGTGCCATCTGACATCCAGTTCAACGAGCAAGAGGCCACGCTGTTCGTGGTTCTCACCGGCATGCGGCCGCCGCTCATCCAGACAGGCACGTTGTACCAGGCAGCCAATCTGGCCAGCGATAGCGCCGACCGGATTGACAGCGAGCTGTCCCCGCTGGTCGAGCAGATGGTCAACCACGTGCTCACCGGGATGGACTCGGCCGTCTCGCCCGAGTTCGCCCGCACGCTGGCCAAGTACACATCGGAGTCGCCTGGGTACTTCCCGGAGACGTCGGCGCAGCTACGGAAGATGGGTGACTACGCCGTATCGACCGCTGGCCAGGTCGAGTACATGAAGGTCGAAGCCATCGCCACGTTGGCTTCGCTGATCGCGTCGTTGATCATCGAGGCCGTGCTGGCGTTCTTCTTCCCCGAGATCGGGGCGGAGGTGATGGCGGCGCAGTTCTCCATCGTGCGGTTCTTGCTGAGAACGCTGATCGGGCGGGTGCTGGTGCACATCTTGTCCGCGGCGCTGATCGGCATCGGCATCCAGGTTCTGCTGGACGCCATCGCGCAGGCGGTGATGATCGGCGACCACATCCAGCAGAGCTGGAACTGGGCCGAGACTGGCCTGCAGGCCGCGGTCGGCGCACTCGGCGGGGGGATGGGACTGGCGCTCAACCCGTTGGAGCGGTGGGCCTCGCACGAGCTGGCCGGCGTCATCGACAACCTGCTTGGCCACGATATCGAGAACATTGCGGAAAATCTGGCGGGGGACGCCGCCAAAGGACTGGGCGACGCCGCTGGCAACGACTCAGCGAAGGACCTGGGCGGGGACCCGGCCAAGCACCCGCCAGAAGGCGACCCGGCGGAAGGCGGTCCAGCCGTACACGGCCCGGCGGAAGGCGGTCCGGCCGGACACGGCCCGGTCGAACACGGCCCGGCGGAAGGTCCAGGGCCACGGCCCGATGGTGCGCCGCCGATAACCGAGCCAGCCGTCGACGGGCCCGGGTGGAAGGCGCCGCCCGCGGTCGGGTCGCGGAAATGGGTTATCGACAAGCTGGCGGAGATCCCGGTCAGCATCGTCATCGGCGGGATTCACAACGCCGGTCACGAGACGCTGTTCAACCTGTTCAGATCGGGGCAGGCGACGTGGAGTTGGTGGACCTTCGCCGGCGGCGCGGCGCAGGCCATCACCCGCCCGATCGGGATCCTGATCGGCGGCGGCGCCAGGATGGTGTTCGGGCTGCCTCTGCCGGCCGAGAACCTGCTGGCGGGCGCGCTGGGCCACGTCACCCCCGAGATGCTGAACGACATCGCCAACGCCCCCGCCGAGCTGCCCGGTGGCGGCGAGGGAGCCGTACCGCCGGGAATCGGCAGCAAGGCAACCGTGCCCGAGCCGGGATCGGTTGGGCCGGAGAAGGAGAATGGCGCTGCCGCGCCTATCCTTGGCGGGCCGGCGGCCGTGGCCGAACCGCCCGCGGTGCAACTGCTTCGTGCCGTCGGCATCTCGCCAGGCCGGGACACCGCGTACGCGATCGCCGTGCGGACGGGCTTCGTGCCGACCATCGGCCCGGCGCAATTCCACGCGCTGTACGCCGAGCCGGTCATGGTCACGCTGCCGCCGATGACCACCAGCCCCGGCATGGCCGCCGTCGTCGGTCCCGTAACCGAACTGCCCGCCGCGACGGCCTCGCTGCATGAGGAGCCGCTGCCGGCCTACTCGCTGGTCGACGCGCCGCGACCGGCCAGCCCGACTCAGATGCCGCTGTCGGCTCCCGACGTGTCAGCGCCGGGGCTCGTGCAGCCGGTCGGCGGGCAGCCGGAGCCCCTGCCGCCGGGATCGGGCCCGTCGGCCTCGCTGGTTGATGAGCCGCTGCCTGCCAGCGCTGATCAATTCCGAGTGCTGACCCCAGATGTGTCAGCGCCGGGGCCGGTGCAGCCGGGCACAGGTCAGTCGGCCTGGCTGCTTGATGAGCCGCTGCCTGCCAGCGCTGATCAGTTCCGGGTGCTGGCCCCCGATGTGTCCGCGAAATCGACCGCTGGCTTGCCGGAGGTCGCCGAGGCGCCGTCGGCGCCGTCGGAAACCCCGCTGCCCGCCTCGCACGGCGATCAGCCGGTGGTCCCCGAACCTGCTTCGGTACACGACGCGCTGACTCACGTTGCACACCTTGATCAGCCGCAGCAGGCCAGTGTCGCCTCCGCCGGCCCAGGTATGGCGGGGGATGCGAAGGCCTTGCCGAGCGTGCACGTGGCCGAGACGACTTGGACGCGTAACGATAAGGGCTGGTACGCGTCCGATCGCCCCGGATCGCTGGACGGCGTACCCGGCGCGGACGGGCGGCCGTCAACAGTTGAGTTGCCGGCCGAGTCCAAGGCGGTGTTCGACGGCTCAGGCGAGTTGCGGCATGTGGTGCTGCCCAGCGGTGTCAGCTATGAGCGTGGCCTGGATGGCCGGTGGTCCTCGCCGCGGGAACGTTCCGGTGAGCTGCTGGTGAGAAAGACCAGCGAGCCAGAGTTCTTGCCATCGGGACAGGGCGGTAAGACCGCCGTCGTCCTGGGGCGGGAGAACGAGGTGGTGCTGGACAAGGGCACCCCGGTGGCCTACCGGCAGGTGCGGGACCACTACGGTACCCGGCTGCCCGAGCCGCGCATCTTCCTGCCCGACGGCAACGGGGGCTGGGCCGAGCATTCCCCGGTGGATGCGGCCAGCTACGAGGGGTGGCTGGCGGCCGCGAACCAGCGGCACGAAGCGGCTAGGACGCTGTTCGACATCTCCGCCCGCTCCGGCTCTGATCTGCCCTGGTACCAGCGGCTGACCAACCTCAGCACCGAGGCACTGAAGGAGTTGCTGAACAAGGGGCCAGCCGACAGGTTCGCGGCGGTCTACGAGTGGGTGCGCCGCCAGCCCGGTGGGGTGCCGCTGCGGTACACCCAGGTGGCGGCGGTGCACGCACTGGCCGACGGCAAGATCGTCGACATGGCGGCCGGCGAGGGCAAGTCATGGGTGTTCGCGGTAGACGCCTCGCTGCGGGCGCTGCGCCCTGATGTCGACGCGGTGCACCTGGTCACCACCCGGGGGAACCTGGCCGACCGGGAGTATGAGGCCCTTCACAAACTGCTGACCCCGCTGGGCTATGACGTCTACCGGATCAACTCCGACCGGCCGCCGCCGGACGTCACGCCGGGCAAGCCCACGATCTACGTCGGCACCAGCGAGGACATCGCGTTCACCCTGCTCAAGACCGGCAAGCTGCCGGGCGGGCAGGGCCGGTTCCACGTCAGCATCGACGAGATCGACGAAGCGCGCAAGTACGCCCAGGGCAGCTACTACCTCAGCAACGGGGTGGCCGAGGCGGCGCCCGCGGAGGTGGCGGACGCGATCCGGGCCAAATATAAGGAGTTCACCGGCCATCTGTCCAGCGGGGAGCTGACCGAGGCCCACTTCGGTCGCGTTGCGGGGCAGAAAGGCGGCCCGGCCAGGCTGACCGACGCCGGGCTGGCCAAGCTGGGGCAACTGCTTGGCCACCCGCCGGCCGAGGCCGAGGTGCACAACCTGAACCTGGCTGCCAGCGCGCACTGGGAGTACGTCTACAAGGATCACTACGAGATCCACGCCCGCAAGGTCTTCATCATTAACCAGACCTCTGATGAGGTGATGTTCAATCCGGAGACCGCCGGGGAAAGCCGGTGGAACGGCGACGGGATAGCCGGTCACCACGGCCTGGCCCAGATGGTCGAGGCCAAGCACGAGGCCGAGCACAACACGATCATCCGCGCCGACTCCACAGGCAGCAGCTCGATTACCGCCAACCAGCTCTATGACCGGCCGGAGTACACCTCGGTCACCGGCGCCTCGGGTACCGCGGAGGGACACTTCGCCGACGTGGCGAGCATCAGGCGCTACTACGACCACCGGCTGCGGTTCGCCCCTGACCACATCAGCGAGGACCATGCGGCCAAGGTGAACGCGATCATCGGCCACATAGCGGAGATGCACGATGCCGGCGCCGGGCGGCCGCAGCTGGTGATAGCCCACCGCAACGGCATGGTGGGCGAGATCTCCGGCCGGCTCACCGAGCTGGGCATCCCGCACACCGCGATCGACGCCAAGTGGTTCCTCGAGCAGGGTGTCAACCGGGAGGCGGCGTTCAAGGCCGTGGTCGCCGAAGCCGGCGAGCAGGGCAAAATCCTGGTCATCAACCGGCAGGGCGGCCGCGGCGTGGACTTCGGCTCCAGTGTCCGCGGCGGCATCCACGTGGTAAGCACCGCCCGTTCGCACATCTCCGGCGCCATCGACAAGCAGGCGGAAAACCGCACCGCCCGCAGTGGTGGCGAGGGCAGCGTCGCCTACTTCGGCGCCCGCGACGACCTCGTATACACCGGCTCAGCCGTCGCGGCTGTCCACGTCGCGCTCGTCCGCCATGCTCAGGCTGTCCTGGCCGACCTGGCCAGTCCAAGCCCGCAGACCCACGGCGAGCTGACACTGGCCGAACAGCAACTCCGCGATCTGCTCCCGGCCGCGCAGGCCGAGGCCGCCGCCCGGCTGGGCATCAACACCCCCGGTCAGCAGTCCCATCCGCCGCCTGCCACCAGCGCGGCAGGCGACCAGTCCGGTATCGACCCCGTGCCGCTGCCATCCGGTGCGCGGCTTGCGGTCGACAGCGCGCTCGGCCAGCCTGCCGGGACGGTGCAGGCCCCCGACGGCAGCGTGCTGTTCGCCGGAGCGGTCAAGACCTTCGCCGACGGGACGGCGTGGATCGCCACTCCCAGCGGCGCCTACGGGTTCGACGCCTCCGGCGTGCTGATCCACCACATCCTGCCCAGCCCAGCGCAATCGCCCGCCGCCAACCCGCCCCCGCAATCCGGCCAGCCCCCGACCCCGCTCCCAGGTCAGGCGGCTCAGCCTCCGCAGCCGGGCCAGGCGCCAAGCCCGGTGTTCGAAGGCTCGTCCTATGAACCACGCAATATCGCCTGGCGAGCCGCCAGGGATGAGGCTGACGGTCAACTGCAGAAGAACCTGAACCGGGCGAACTACCTCAGCACCGTTCTGGCGCCACTGCGCGAAGAAGCCGAGAACAGTCCCGTCACCACTTTCTCCGACTGGGCTTTCCGGCAGTTTTCCGACCGGGTGGCCGATCTGCATACCTCGGTAACCCAGATCGGCGACGGCACGACGATCCCCGACGAAGGCCAGCAGATCTGGGAATCGGGTGTCCGCGAGCTCACCAGGGAGCTACCCGAATTCATGGATGCCGCGGAACGGGCCGACCGCTGGCTTGACGCGAATAAGCAGCGCTTCCATGACATGCTTGCGGCGGGCGGGATGGACTCGGCCGGCCTGTCCGACGAAATGAAGTCGGCCCGGGCCGAACTACTGGGCGGGACCAACCCGGCGAACACCGGCGACGGCGGCTTCTCCCGGTGGGCGCCGCGGCTGTCCGAGGAGGACAGGCAGGCGCTGTGGGACAAGTTCTCCGAGAAAGTGCACAAGAGTTTCGCCAGCCGGATAACCAGCGCCGGTCCGCAGAGCGTCGGGCCGCACCTAAGACCTGACCAGTTGCTGGCCAAGGAGTCGGCGCGGCAGCGCGACCTGGAGTATGCCTACCAGGAATTCGCCGCCAAGCAGCAGCAATTCGACCGGCTGGTCGATAGCCAGCATGGCGCAGAAACCGCGATCGAGAACGGCCGGATCTCGGCGGCGATCTCGGATAAGGGAATCGGCCGGATCTGGGGTGACGTCCAGCACATTATCGATGGCTTGCACGAAGGTGAACTACGCCTGCCGCTCGATGAGGCCGCGCGGGACGACTTTACCGCGCTCGAGCAGGCCGAACGCCCGGCCGCCGGCCTGAACTACCTGCTGGAAACGCTCGGCGACCGCTTCAACCGGGAGTACGTGTTCGAGCAGCAGTTCGCCGGCTTCAGCCACAGCTTCGACCGCGCGGTCGAGCACTACCAGAGCAACTGGACGCTCACGCTCGGCGAACGGCTGCAGGGAGCCACTCTCGATACGGCCCGGGCAGAGTTCGAGGAGGCAGTCCGGGAGGTCTTCGTCAGATACAGCTACCAGCGAACAGTGCCTGACATCATGGCGGCGCTGCCGGAACGGCTCAAGTTCCTCGACGGAAGCTCCGACGTTCTTGAGGCCGCGGCCAGGCGATTCGATACGGCAAGCAACGCCGGCCGGCCGAATATTTCCGATGATAAAAAGAAGTCCACCGGTGAGGACTATCGCACCGATATCGGCACCAGGTACAGCCGGATATTCGACCAGACGAACGGCGGATGGACTGGCTGGCTGGAAATCGAGAAGCAGCACGGCGACACGTTCGCCGCCACGCTCGAGAACATCCCGCCACCCGACGCCGCCGAACGGGCCGCGGCCGAAGCGACCGCGGGGCAAGCGTGGCGGGAAGGGATGCTCGCGGCCTTCCGCGACGTTCTGATCAAGGCCGATGAGCAGAAGGTGGCCGCGGCACAGGCCGAGCGTGCGACCTCGGTGCACGCTGACGGCGGGCCGTCGGTCATGCAGGTGCTCGACCGGCCGCCCACCCAGACCGCCATCCCCCCCGACGGTGCAAGGACGTCTCACCTTCCGGGAGAGGCGGCGGATGAGACCGCGCCAAGCCTGGAACATGACCAGCTGGAACACCTGCTGGCCGCGGTCAACATCGAACTACGCAAACCGGCGCTGGCCGCCGCGGGCCAGCAGGCCAGCCGGAATGAAGTACGGCAGGCCTACGAGGAGTTGATGGACCAGCGGGGCTCGAACAACTGGGCCAGCCGGGACAATACCAACGCGATCGCGATGGAAATCGCGAATCTGCTGGTCACGGGCACTCCGGCCAAGATACGCGGCGGCATGACGTCGGCGCAGATCACGGAGTTCCTCCGGGCCGGAAACGATCCTGGCATCGCACTGCGGGTCCTTGAGCGCAGTAACAATAACGACCTAGCCGCGCTGTTCCGCAACAGTGGCCTGTACGAGCTGCTGGACCAGGCGGTTCCGCAGGACCACGCGCTGCGCACACACCTGGACGAGTTCTACGCCGTGCGGTTCGCCGGCGGCCGGATAGCGGTCGCGCGCGACGTGGTGGTCATGCTGCGTCAGACGACCGAAGAGTCCACCCCGGCGATGCCCGGCGCCCAAGATCGTCAGCCGTTGAGGCGGGGCCATGACGCGATAGAAGGTCAGGCAGAGCCTGGACCGTCGGCGAAACGAGCACGCCCGGCCGAGTCGGCGGCCGAGGAATCCGTTCCCACCCCGTCCAGCAGTAACGTCAGCGAGGCCGGCGACCAGCCTGCCGCCGCCCCGCCTCCCCAAGATACGTACGAGAACCCTCTCTCGGCGGACATCGAGAACGCCAGGCGGCAGTTCGTCCGGGAGATGGAGGCGGGTGTCGTCACTAGCGCCAAACTCGTCGCCACGCTCAGGCGCCACGACCACTTGGGCGGCATGCAGAATTTCCTAAGCCGGATCACGGAAGAGCATCCGGGACATTACGCGATATGGATATCCGGGAAACGAAACACCGAATATTATGGCAGGTGGGACAGGATACCGCGGAATGCGCTTGGGCTGGAGATCAACGCGTCCGACGAGGATCGGGCCATCCTGTACAACGCGATGCGGTTCGTCAAGCGGGCGGATAAACCGGCTCCCGCTGGGCTCCGCTCATCCGACATCAGCGACATTAGCAAAGATCTCCGCAATGATGTGTTTAACTTGATCGAGACCCAGTTCCCTGGGCAATACGTCAAATGGGCGGAGCCTTCTGAGGAGTACAATCACTCGCTCGCTTTTTATGGCAGGGCATCAGCCGGAAAAGCGGGCAGCGAGCCACTTGGCACGCAAGAGGAGAAGTGGAAGCGGCCCAGTCCGGTCGCCCAGGCTGCCCCGGTCCCGGCGACCAGCCATCTGGAAGGTGCGGTCGTGGTGCCGGCGCCGGCGCTCGGGGATTGTTTCTACTGGTCGTTTTTGATGACGGCCGCGGCGAACGGCATCGAGTTGACCACGGCGGATGATATTCCGTTCCCACTGCCGCCGAAAGGGGAGTCGCCCACAGCGGAGCAGATCGCGCGGTTGCGGCAGGATTTGGCGGGTGCGCTGGTTGACACTCGGATACGGGCACAGTTGCCGGAATACCAACTGGCCACCGCCCTAGCCGATACCTGGAACGAAGACCTGGAGACTGTCCTGGCTCTGGATGTGCGCAACGACCGAAACCTGGACATGAGATCGTTGGCCGAACGGATCAAGAGGCTGGGCGACTGGGACAATCCTGCTTCGGATCTGGTTCCCTTGCTGGCCGCCTTTGCCTTCCGCGTGCGGGTCCTGCCTGTCTGGCCCCACGGCAGGGGGGATGACCCGATGGGTCCGGAGGGTCAGCCGGTCATCGCGTTGTCCCGGCCCAACCGCACCCACTGGAATGCCATCGTCCCGGCCGCCGTTTCGGTGCAGTTGCCTGTCCATGACCGTCCTGACAGCCTCGGAGACCGTCGCGCCATAGGCATACTCGGGGACCGAAACATCCCCTGGGCCGAGCAATATCACGGCACCGCATGGGTGCAGGGCAACAAGCAGATCATCTATGTCAACAAGGAAGAACTGTTCAGCCAGATCAGAGAGCAGCCAGGGGCCTTCCCCGACTTCGCCTCCGTCCTTGACCACGTCCTGCGCAACGGTAACATCCCTGAGTTGGGCGACAGCGACACAACCCTCATTACATTCAGGGAGCAAGAACGGGATCGGATCCGGGGCAGAATCATCGACGACCTGGTCCGCCTGAGCGATGGATACCTCGACCGCCTGGCGCAGTCTGTCGCCTACGACATAGACAATCGCGAGATCACCGTTGACGAGATCTGGCGGGCCTATGACTCGTCAGGGCGCCTGCGGGCGATCCTTGACCGGGTCGAGTCGCTGCACCCGGGTAGTTACGTGATAAGGGCCTACGGAAAAGGCTCCCATTACCATCGCTATGGCAGGAATGCTAATGCGCGCGACAAGAAGGTATGGCTGCCGGTCAACGCTTCCGCGGATCAGCGGAATTCCCTCTCCTCTGCCCAGAACATGGTCGCTTCAATGGGGAAGGGAAACCTCGCCGGGAAGGACTATTTCAACCGAAGCAGAATCTATCGACCCAGGCGCCAAACGGTTCTTGGTCTGATCCAAGAGGTTTTCGAGAACCAATACGTAAGATGGGTCGACGAAGAGAACAATATTGTTATTGGCAAATGGGAGAACGTGCCCAACGCAACGCCGTGGTACTCGCTTGACACGCTCCCGTACGGCGCGCAGGCAACAAGGTCGGGGTTCTACATCCCGGCCGGCCCGTCCGGAGCGGCGACCGTCCGGGTCGATGAGTTCACGTCGGCGCAGTTCTTCCCGCCCGTCGCTGGAGCGACGGTGCTACATGTCCACTTCTGGAACGGGGGATTCCTGGCCGGCGGCGAGAATCTGACGCCGGAGCAGTTCAAAAACCAGGTGCTCGACTACCTGGGCCCGGCACCGGCCGAGCCGCTGATCATCGTGGCGTGCCGGACCGCGGCCCCGGGCGGGGCCATCGGGCCGGAGAATGCGGCATCCGCGCTGGCCGCGCTGAGCGACCGGCCGGTGATCGCCGCGACGGGTGACACGTTCACTACCACTGATGGTCAGGTAGTCACCACCCACGCCGGTGTCGATCCGGCCGGCTATCCCGTCGTTGGCACCGCCCGGTGGGCTGACTGGGTTATCGCCTGGCCGAACGGCGCGGTGTCTCCGACGCTCGGGCCGCATCTGCTGGCCATCCTGGACGGCAGGGTGCTCGCCGGTTACCTGCCGGGCGTGGCGATCAGGGAAGCCGGGTCGGCCGAGCCACCTCGCTGGCCCGTCAAGTGGGCGCTCGGGCTGCCGACGGGCGTAATCGGCGCCCGCGCCGCAGGCCAGCTGAGCCTGGCGGCGCTGGCGCGGCAGAGCATGCAGCAGGCCGGCGCGCTGGAGGAGCAGGTCCGGCGGTACCGGGCTGGGTACGGCGTTAACGACTGGACCGGCCCGCAGCGGGAGGAAGCGACCTGGGAGCTGCTGCAGGGGCCGACCAGGGCCGTCCGAGCGGCGCTGGCGCTGATCTCGGCCGAGAGCGATCCCGGGTTGGCCCGGCTGTTGGGTGACGGTCGGCTGTTCACCACGCTGAGTACTGCGATCCCGGTGGGCCACCCGCTGCGCGCCGACCTGGAACGATTCGTCACGCATCGGTTCGCTGGCGGCTGGGCCGCACTGGCAAACGGCCGAGTAGAGCCCATGGGCCAGCCGGACAGAGCGTTCACCTTGAGCCAGCTAAGCCCGGACCTGGCGGACCTCAGCGTCGACGCTGTGCCGACCGAGGAGCAGCTTCGGATGGTCGCGGAGGCTATCGCGGCGCTCTCCCCGAGAGAGATCTACCACATCGGCAGTGAGTTTCTCCGCCTGCCGCTGCCGCAGCGCGCGTTCGCCGCGTCCTGGCTCGCGCGCACCAAGCTCGCGCTGAGCCAGCAGGCGACCAGCGCGGACAGTCCTGAACGCCTCGTGGTAGAGCGGCTCGCCAGGCTGCTGACCCCGCTACGCCGCTCGGTCGCCGGGCGAGCCGCTGGGTTCGGCTCGCCCGGCGACGTGCCGCTGGAGCTGCCAGCCGGCCCGCCGCCCGGCTGGGCGCAGGACCCGGTCCCAGCCGACGCTGAGCCCGCCCGGGTGAATCTGGTCTGGAACCGCCCGGCTCGTTGGCCAGCCGATGCCCGCGGGCTGGTGGCTCAGATGAGCGAGCTAGCGCTCAATTCAGCGGCGGAGCCACGGCTGACGCCCGGCAACTTCACCATGGCGTCGGCGGATATTGAGGAGAAAGTCAGGCAGGTGCTCTCGCGCCGCGACAGTCAGGGCGCGCCGCCGCCGCAGGTCATGGCCGAACTGGAGACGCTGGAGCGCGGCGAAGCCGCGCTAGGCGCCATGGCGCAGCGGCAGCAGCATCTCTACCGGCAATACCTCGGCGCGGTGCAGGAACTCACGCCGGTGGCAGGGCTGACGGGCCAGCAGGCCGCGGCGGCACGCCAAAACGCCTTCTTGAGTAACGCTGGCGCAGCTAGCCGCGCTGCGTATGCGGCGGCCCTCGGTGAGGTGCCCGCGTCGTTGAACGATGGTGAGCCCGGCCAGCCGCGGAGGGCCGGGGCCAGCCAGCCAGGTGCCACCGCCGACGGCATCAGGGAGACGCTGGAGAGCATCTACCAGAAGGCGGACCAAGCGGCGGCGGCCGCCGGGACCGAGGACGCGGCAGCCGGGGTGTTCGACCACTCGATCGAGGCGAGCCTCGCGGCCCTGGAAGGAAGGATCGCCTCGCTGGCGCGCGCCTCAGTACTCCTGCGGGAGGCACAGCGGCTTTCGGCGGTCCTGCACTCCTCGGTCAGCGGCCCGGACGGTGGCCAAAGGGCAGAGCGTAGCGAATCACGGATCGTAAGGGGACCGGACGGCGTCGCCCGCTTGGTCAACGACCAGTCTGGGCCCGGCTCTGGGCCCAGCTCTGCCCAGCGGCCGAGTTCTCGCAGCACTCCCGACTCGCGCGGATTCGGGGGCGGCCTGAGAACCCAGCGGCCCAGTGAGGGCAGCTCGACGACCGTCATGATGCCCAAGCGGGCGAGTGGCGGAGATTCCCGGGTGGGCACTGTGAAGGTGACCCCACCGCCACAGACGCAGGATGTAGCGCCCCAGGCCGACGGGTCGGTGACCCAAGCTAGCGAGACGGCGACCCAAGTCGGCGAGGTCACGCAGCCGACTGTCCAGGAGCGGCGCGACGCGGCGGCGCAGGCGGCAGGGCAGCGGCTGGCCAACGAGGTCGGTATGGCCCCCGGTTCCGCGCAGCAGCACGCCGAGGTCCGGGTCGGCCAGCGGGCTCAGCCGCGCGACCAGCAGGGGGAGCGTCAGCAAGACCAGCTCGAGCTGGAGGCCACACCGGACAATCTCGGCGGCGCAGCGGTGAAGGGCGACCCGGCTGCCCAGGACGGGGCGGGAGCGCAGGCGACCGTGCCCGAGGAGCCGGTGGCGGCGGCGCGGGCGCCGGATCCGCTGGCGGAGCGGCAGCGGGTGGCGGACACGAAGGCGCTGGCGGCGCGTAGGGTGCGGGCGGAGGCTGAGTTCGCGGCGGACGCGCGGGCGTTCGCGCAGGAGATGGCGGCGCGGGGCGAGCCGGGCCGGCAGCTGACGGTGGCCGAGCATGTGGCGCGGATCGCCGCGGGCACCAGTGCCCGGCCGCAGCGGCAGGACCGGGCGGGCGGCGGCGCGGGCCTGACCCAGCGGGAGCTGACGGACATCGCGCTGGCGCGGGCCCGGCGGGCGGACGCGGTCGCGGCGCAGCAGGCGCACGCACAGGCACAGGCTGAAACCCGGGCGGCGGCGGAGCGGCGCGCGGCGGTGGGGGATGGCGGCACCGCGGCGGCGGAGCAGGCCGCGTTCGACGCGGCGGACCAGGCGTTCCGGGCCCGGCTGGCGGTGGCGGGTAAGCCGGAGCGGGCGCTGACGCTGGAGCAGTACGTGCAGCAGGTCCAGACCGGGGAATCGCCGACGGTGGGTGAGCCCGGGGCGGGCCGGGGGCGGCAGCTGGCCGGCCCGGTGACGGAGGCCTCGGCGCGGGGCGCGGCTGGCGCGGAGGCGCGGGCGCTGGCCGGGCGGGACGGCCGGGTGCCGGCGGTGGGGTCGCGGGTACTGAGCCCGGATGACCGGGCGGAGATCGCGCTGGCGCGGGCCCTGCGGGCGGACGCGGTCGCGGCGCAGCACGCGCAAGCACGGGCACAGGCCCAGGCCCAGGCGGCGGAGCGCGTCGCGCTTCGTGCTGGCAAGAAGCCTCAGCCGCGCGATGCGCAGGCGGAGCGGCAGCAAGACCAGCTCGAGCTGGCTGAGCTCCAGCAGCTACAACAGCGCCTGGAGCAGGTCATCGCCGGGCCGGCGGCGTCAGCTCAGGGCGCGGCTCGGGCTGACCGCGTCGCCCAGGCCCAGGAGACGCTCCAGCACGTGCAGGCGCAGATCACCGCTCTGACCGCCCGGCTGTCCGCCGACTCGGGCGAGCAGTCCGGCGGGCGGCCCGCCCGGCCCGGCCAGCAGGCCACACCGGGCGAGGTCGGCGGCGCACCGGCGAACGGCGACCCCGCTGCCCAGGACGGGGCGGGAGCGCAGGAGCCGGTGACGGCTCCGCGGCCGCCGCGGACCAGGGCAAACCGTCGCTACATCCCCACGCTGGAGACCGTGCCCGAGGAGCCGTCGGCCGAGCAGGCCAGCGCGAGACGCCGCGTCACGGTGGAGGAGGAGCCCGAGGAGCCGTCGGCGCTGCCGACACTGCCGGCCGACTGGCCGCATGTGCTGGAACTGGAGAACGAGACCCCGGCGCAGTTCGCGGCGCGGATGGAGCCGGACCTGCCCGCCGATGTGCACCTGATGGCGGTCGATGGCGGCGTCGTCCTTTACCTGGGGGAGGCGCCAGCCACCGTCGTGCCGTCCCTGACGGCGCGGTCTTCCGAGGGCCTGGTCATCAGCGTGGACTCCTCGGTGACCAGCCCGGCCGTCATCCGCCAGGTACTTGCCAGCATGTCCGCTGGCTGGCGGGACCAGCCGGTCGAGGTCCGGCTGGCTGGTCCCGCCGACGGCCGGGCGCTGAGCCCGGTCAACGCGCAGCGGATCCAGCGTCGGCTCTTCGGCGGCATCGGCGGGCGATTCGCGCTGAGTCTCCCGGCGACTCATGAGCAGACGCCAGCGGAGTTTCTCGCGCGGATGCAGCCTGACCTGCCCGCCGACGTGCACGTGATGCCGGTCGACGGCGGCGTCGTTGTGTACCAGGGAGAGGCGCCGGCCGGCCTGGTGCCGTTCCTGGCGGTGGCGCCCGACGACGCCGGCCTGACCGTGACCGTGCACCCGTCGGTGACCAGCCGGGCCGTGGTCCGGCAGGTGCTGATGAACGTGGCCGCCGAGCGGCCGCGGCGGCCGGTCGAGGTCCGGCTGCCCGGTCCCGCCGGCGGCGGGGACCTGAGCCCGGCGGATGTTCAGCGGATCGCTAGCCGGCTCTTCCGCGAGATCGGCGGTCAGCTCACGCTGAAGCTGCCCGGCCATCCGGCAATCGACAGCGCGACCGTTCGTTACCGCCCGTGGGTGGAGGAGGTGCCCGAGGAGCCGTCGGTGCTACCGACGCTGCCGTCCGACTCGCGATACTCGCTGGAGCTAGAGGAGAGCCTGACCGGCGGTCCGGGTAACGGGGCGCCAGGTCCTGCCGCGCCGCATGGTCAGGCCCACGACGAAACGGCTGCCCCGCGCCAGGGCACGGCGCCGGAGGGACGCCCGCTGGCGACCGTGGCCGGAGGGGCGGCGGCGGGCGTGGACCTGGCAACGCGTCACCAGCGGGCACTGGCGGGGCTGCTGGACTCGGTGCCGACCGGGGTGATCGGAGATCAGGAGTCGGCCCCGCTGCCGCGCGGCCCCGGCGCGCTGGTGATCCGCGGCCTGTACTCGCTCACCGACTATGCCCTGTTTATCGACGGGGAAGGGTACACGGCAGCGGAGATCGCGCGGCTCGCGCGGGCGCATCCCGGTCAGGCCGTGGTCCTGGTGGCTGCCAACGCAGGGTTCACCCGCGCGTCGGGGACCTCGTTCGCCGATGATGTCGCGGCGCTGGCCCCCGGCACGGACGTGATCGCCCCGGAGGGCACCGTGCATGCCGCGGGGGACCGGCTGGTGGCCATCTCGTTTGACCCGGCGGCGCTGAGCATCACGGTCGGCTGGCATGCCCACGGCCAGGGCCAGCCGCCGCTGCGGCTCGGCACTGACCTGCGGCAGGTGATGGGCACGCTGGACGTCGCGCTCAGCACCCCGCCCGCTAGGACCCCGCCGGCCGATGCCCCGCCTGGCGGTGCGGCGGGCACCTCGAACGCGCCTGAGGTTCCGGCCGAGGTGGCCGCGATGGAGCGCGGCCTGCCCGCCGACGTGCATGTGCGGCCGGTCGATGGCGGCGGCGTGGTGGTCTACCAGGGGGCGTCGCCGGAGACCCTGGTGCCGGAAACCCTGGAGCCGCGGTCGGACGGCGGCCGGACCATCATCGTGGACTCGTCGGTGACCAGCCGGGCCGTGGTCCGGCAGGTGCTGACGAACCTGCCCGCTGACTGGCTGGAGGGGCCGGTCGATGTCCGGCTGGCCGGCCGCGCCGACGGCCGGCCGCTCACCCCGGCCGACATCGAGCGGATCAGCGACCGGTTGTTCGACGGCATCGACGGGCAGTTCGCGCTGGTGCTGCCCGAGGAGGCGGTGGCGGACGAGGAGTCGCCGGCCGTCGCCAGGGAGCGGGTGCTGAGCGAGGTGGCGTGGTCCGCCCGGGCGTGGAAGCAGCCGGTGGAGGCCTTGGTCGCGGCCGGGCAGCAGATCAGGGACGAGGCGGCCGCCAAGGTCAGCGGCCTGCGGGAGGCCGCGGCGGCTGGCGACGTCGAGGCCCTGAGGGAACTGGCGTACTGGCAGGTGATCAGGGAGGCTTCGGCCGGGGTCGCCGGTCAGGCTGATCAGGCCCGCAGGCAGAACGAGCGGGTGGCGGTCGTCGCGGCTCAGGCGGTCGCGGGGATGCGGGGCGAACAGTCCGGTGAGCGGGTCAGCGCCGGGGCCGCGGCCCAGTTCGCCGCCGGGGCCGGGGCGTTCGGCTGGGCCGGGTACGCGCGGGCGTGGATGGATGTCAAGCAGACGGCGCACGAGGCGGCCGTCGCCGCGGCGCAGAACGTGCAACTGGCCGCGTACCAGGCTGCCCGGCAGGCGCATGAACGGGTGCTTGGCAACCCGCCCGAGACTGGCAACGCCGGCGAGACGCCGGAGGCAGCGGACCACGCCGCCCTCGCCGAGCAGGCCGCTGAGCAGGCCTTTGCCCAGTACGCGAAGGATGCGGCGAACGCCCTGCCCGCGGTCGATGGCCTGCCTGAGGTTATCTGGGAGGCCGTGCTCGCCGAGCGGATCTGGGACGCCGTCGCCGCGACGCAGACGGCGGACGCCGCTGGCGTCCTGTCCCGCGCGGCGACCGTCGCCGACACGACGAAGACCGAGGACGTGCCCGGGACCGGGTCAGACGCGGCGGAGACCGGGTCCGACGTATCGGATGCCTGGGAGAACGTATCCGGTACGTCGGATGCCTGGGAGAGCGTGTCCGGTACGTCGGAGACCGGGGAGAACATGTCGGACCCGGCGGAGACCGGGGACGCGACCGGGGGCTCAGCCGGCAACGGGGTGACGTGGCTGCGAGCGCCGGGTGACAAGATCCCGCACTCGCAGGCCAGGAACGCTGCCCCGCGGGGGAGGGGCGTCAAGACGTTGGTGGCGCACAGCGAAGGCGGCGCTGTCATCGACGGTGCCACCCGGCTTACCGCGGAGCAGGTCGCGGAACGGCTCGGCCTGCCGGTGGTTAGCCCCAGCCCGGATGGCCCGCCGGTGTCGCCGCCGGACCCGGTCACCGTGATCATGCTGGTCTGCGATGTCGTCGGCAGCCTCGCCCAGTCTGACCTTGCCGGTGATCAGGGTCTTGAGGCGGCCCCGTCGATGTCGTCGCTCCCTGACGACCTGCACAACGTCACCGGACAGCGGATCGTCGCGCCCGTGGGCCGGGCGATCATGCTTGACAGCGGTGCGGTCATCGCCGGCACGTGGGGCCCCGATCGGGTGCCGGCTGCCAGCGGCGACTGGGTGGTCTGGGAGAAGGGGGTGGCGCGCAGCCTGGGCACACCGTACCTGAGCGAGGCGCTCGACTCGCTGCGCGTCGTGCTTGACCCGCCCGCCGGCCCGCCGCCCGCCGAGGCGGTCGACTTCTACAACGGACTGACCGGCGCCCAGACCGCGGCTCTGAACGCCTCGGGATATGCCGTGCCGGAGAGGCTGGCCGGGCCGGACACTGAGGACAGTGCGTACAGCTTCTACCGGGCGCTGATCGCCGCGGCGGGGGACAGCCTGCGGGGAGTCGACGGCCAGGTGACGCCCGAGCGGCTCCACCTGATGGTCGTGGATGAGTTCGTCAGGGACGTCCGCCGGGCCAACCCGCGGTACCGGGACCTCATCTCGAGTGACCGGACCCCCGGGCAGGTGCTGGCCAACCTGAGGAATCCAGCCAGCTGGGACCGCCAGGCCGTGCGGCTCGTGCCGTACGTGGCGGCTGCCAAGTTCGGCCTCGAACTCGCGATCCTAGGCCCGGGCGGCGCGATCCTGCCGGTGACCGATGTCACCGGGCCCCGGGCACGCGACCCGCGTGGCCGGCCGATCCTGCTGGTCCGGGTGGGCGACCGCCAGTTCGTCCAGGCCGTGCCCGCGCCGGCGGGCGACCAGCCCGCCCCGCCCGAGGACGGAGCGCACGACGCAGCCGCGCAGCCGCCCGTGGCCAATCCCTGGACAGCGCCGCTCAGCCCCGAGGCGCGGCGGGTGGCCAGCCAGGAAGGCGCCAGTGCCCCGCTGCCACCGGGCGTGGGCGAGCCCGCCGCCGTGGGGCGGGTAGCGGAAATGCGACACCTGGCCGAAGCCGGGCAGGAGATCCTGGAGGTCCCCGGACCGGCCAGGGATCGCGTGCGGGACGACATCCGGCAGCTGCTGCTGTCCTGGTCGGGGACGCAGGCGGTGCCCGCGAGCCAGGAGGAGATAAAGGGCATTCTGGCCCGGTTC
>WNEY01004603.1_pt1 | contig 19570 bp, 16 predicted proteins | sample 5400531 | NCBI WGS metagenome assembly WNEY01 (sample SAMN13153338, study PRJNA577476) | soil metagenome | isolation source: 200 cm saprolite under Douglas fir tree site 1 | place: USA:California | collected 2015-04-18
CGCACGTGGTTTCCTCCAGGCGGTCAACCACCCCGAACGCGCCGCTGAAAGCCGACCGCCAGGAAGCTTCCGTGCCGTTGCGCGCGGACGGGTCGCCGGTGTGGGCGTTCAGGTCTCCTGGCTTGCGGATCGCCGCCCCCAGCCCGCCTTCCCGAGGCCTTCACCTCAGTGGCGTTTGTTGGACGAGGGCTCCCCGCTCACAGTTGCGCGACAGCTCCGGCATCTCACCGGATTCCCTTGGTACCCAGGGGGAATCTTAGCGCGGGCTTCGCCCGACGCAAAAACCCGCTAAGCGGCGCACTCGGATTCGGAGACGGCCATTTCATCCTCGAACGTAGTCGTCGCGCGTAGCATCGGCACCGCGATCGTCAGCGTGATAACCACAGTAGCCGCGCCGACGAGCCACGCCAGGTGGTATCCACCGGCCAGCGCGGCGGCGCTGCTCGATCCGCTTTCAACCAGATTCAGCGTTCGGGCGCCTGCCAGGGTGGCGAGGACCGCAAGCCCGAGAGCACCGCCCACCTGCCCCGATGTGTTCAGCAGGCCGGAAGCCAGCCCAGCGTCGCTTGGCGAAGTCTCCGACATCGCGATGATGGTCAGGGCCGGGAACGAGAGCCCTCCGCCCAACCCAAGCAGTGCTAGCGGCACCAGTAGGTACGTCGCATAGCCGGCATTGGTCGGCCCCAGGCCGAGCATGGCAAGGGCGACCGCAATCACGAGCTGCCCCGCGACCAGGATCGCAAGCGGGCCGAACTTGTTGATCAGCTGCGCCGACAGCCGGAGCGAGAACAGGCCCATCACGATCGCCACGGGCAGGAACGCCAGGCCGATGTCCATCGGGCCGTAACCAAGGACCCGCTCGAGGTCGAGGGATCCGAGGAAGAAGAAGCCGAGGAAGGCCGACGACATCAGGGCTTGCACGACGTTGGCGGCCGAGAGCTTGCGCGAGGCGAACATGCGCAGCGGCAGGATCGGGTTGCGTCCGAATGCCTGGCGGGCTGCGAATGCGCCGAGCAGGGCCAGAGATGCTGCGCCGAACCCGAGCGTGTGCGCCGAGCCGAGCCCGTAATCCGACGACTCCACGATCGTGTAGACACCGAGCATGAGCGCCGCCGTGACGAGGAATGCGCCCAACGCGTCGGCACCCTTGCCGATCCCGATCCCCCGGTCACTGTCCAGCAGTCGCGCCGCCGCGATGGCGGTCGCGATGCCGATCGGAAGGTTGACGAAGAAGATCCAGTGCCAGCTCACGGCCTGCGTGATCAGCCCGCCGGCCAGCAGGCCAATCGCGGCCCCGGCCGAGGCGACGAAGCTGAACACTCCGAACGCCTTCGCCTGCTCGTCAGGCTTCGGGAACAGGGTGACGATCATGGCCAGGATCACCGCCGAGCTGACTGCGCCGCCGATGCCCTGCACGAAGCGCGCGGCGATCAGCATCGGCTGGCTGAAGGAGAGTCCGCAGAGAAGGGAGGCCCCAACGAAGATGGCGAGTCCGGCGAGGTACACGCGCTTGCGCCCGAAAAGGTCGCCGAGTCGGCCGGCCAGCAGGAGCAGCCCGCCGAACGCGATGAGGTACGCGTTGATCACCCACGCGAGCCCAGACTGCGAGAACCCGAGGTCACGCTGAATCGACGGGAGTGCGACGTTCACGATCGTCATGTCGACGACGATCAGCAGGAACCCGGTGCAGAGCACGATCAGCGAGAGCCAGCGTGATTTGTTGTTCATGCAGCTTTAGACGACACCCTCAGCGGAAACTCATCGCTCGGCGCCCTCATTCCGGACCGATTAGTTTTCCGACTAGCCCAGGTCTAAATCAGTGATGGGCGTTACCAGGATCGTGCTCGAGTGTGGGCCGCTCACGGCGCCCACCGCGACGACGATCGATCAGATCGCCCGCCTGCAGTTGGAAGCGCATAGGTGCGGCTGCCGGCTCGAATTGAAGGGCGCGGGCCTCGAGCTCGCTGCCTTGATCGGCTTCTGCGGGCTTTCGGAAGTTCTACGAGTCGAGGTGGAGGGGCAGGTCGAAGAGCGGAAAGATCTTCGCGGTGTCGAGGAAAAAAGTCAGCTCGACGATGCGTCCGCCCGAGAGCTCGAGGACCTGTAGCGCCCACGGATCGTAACCGCCCTGCGGGCTGGGCTTGTACTGTCCGAAGGCAGGCGACCCGTTCGCGTAGCCGACCGGCACCACGCGCGAGCCGCGGCATCCGATCCCGGGCCCGAACCACCACGCCAGGACATCGTCCCGCCCGCTGAGCCACATGTCGTAAGGCGGCATGGATTGCGATGCGTCTTCCCGAAGGAGGGACGTGAGCGCTTTCACGTCGTAGCGCTCGAATGCCGCCACGTAACGCTCGAGCATCGCGCGGTCGCCGGCGCTCAATGCCGGCAGCGGGTCGTTGGAGCTGACGTTGCTCTTGCCGAGCGTCGCCCGCGCGCGCTGGAGCGAGCTGTTTACAGATTGAACGGACGAGTTGAGCAGCTCCGCTACCTCCGAGGCCTCCCATCGAAGGACTTCGCGAAGGATGAGCACCGCACGCTGCCGCGGTGGCAGCTGCTGCAGCGCGGCGACGAACGCGAGGCGGATCGACTCGCGCTCGACAACCTGGTCGGCCGGGTCTGCCTCAGGCGCGATCAGCTGATCGGGGATCGGCTCGATCCACCGCTTGTCAGTCGGAACATTGAGGTTGGACTCGAGAGGCTCGAGTGCCGGCCCCAGTTCCATGGCCCGAAAGCGGCGGCCTGCGCCCTTGAGCATGTCGAGGCAGACGTTGGTCGCAATGCGGTATAGCCAGGTACGCATCGCCGCGCGCCCCTCGAAGCGGTCGCGGCTTCGCCAGGCGCGTACGAAGGCCTCTTGCACCGCGTCCTCGGCATCGAATGGCGAGCCGAGCATCCGGTAGCAATGAGCCGTCAGCTCTGCCCGGTGCCGCTCCATCTCCCCGAATTCAGGCGCGGCCGAAACAGCGGACTGCTGCACGAAAATGATTCTAGACGGGGGCTCTAGCGCAGCGCCTCGAACTCCGCGTCAGTCAGATCCACCTTCGAAGCGGCCAGGTTCTCCTTCAGGTGTTCGAGCGAAAGCGTGCCCGGGATGGGAAGCATCGCGGGCGATCGTCGGAGGAGCCAGGCGAGCGCGATCTGCCGCGGCGATGCCGCGTGGCGCTCGGCGATCTCGATGAGCTTCCCGCCACCATTCCCGCGCAGCGGAAAGAATGGAACGAAGACGATCCCTTCCGCAGCGCAGTAATCGACCACCAGGTCGTACATTCGCTCCGAGAGGTTGAACTGGTTCTGGACCGCGGCGATGGGCACGACCTGCCGGGCGCGCTCGATCTGGTCGATGACGACTTCCGAGATACCGACGTGCCGGATCTTGCCCTGGTCCCGGTACTCCTTGATCGCGCTGAGGCTCTCTTTGAGCGGCGTCTGCGGATCGACCCGGTGCAGGTAGTAGAGATAGATGCTTTGTGTGTTCAGCCGGCGAAGGCTCTGCTCGATTTCGGACGCCAGCACCTCAGGACGGCCGCGGCCGGCGCCACCGATCCCGCCTTTGGTCGCGACGATGACGCCCTCCGCGATGGGGGAGAGTGCCTCGCCGATCGTCTCCTCGCTCTGCCCGCCCGTGTACGAGTGGGCGGTGTCGATCATCTGCGCCCCGGTTGCAACCGCCGCCTTGATAAGCGCGATGTTGTCCCGTGTTTTCGTCAGCCGGTTTGTTCCGAGCCCTATCCGCGCGACATCGAGATCCCCAAGCTTCACGTCGTTCGCCGGCTAGGTGCGCTTGGTTCCCGGCCGAGCTGCGCGCGAGTAGACCAGGACCGTCCTCTCGAACTCGATGACGGTCTCGTCGCGCTGATTGAAGCCACGTGTCCGGACTCTCACGATCCCCTGGCCCGCCCGCGATTTGGACGGCCGCACCTCGAGGATTTCGCTGGATGCATAAAGAGTGTCGCCCGCGAAGACCGGGGCGACGAGGCGCACGTTGTCCCAGCCGAGGTTGGCGACCGCGTTCTGGCTGACGTCGGGAACGCTCAGACCAGTGATGATCGCGAGCGTCAGCGTGCTCACGACGAGCGGGCGGCCAAACTCGGTCTTCGCCGCGTAGTCCGCATTGATGTGGATCTGGTGGCTGTTGTTGGTGAGCAGCGTGAACCACGTGTTGTCGGTCTCGTTGACCGTGCGTCCATGCGCATGCCGGTAGACGTCGCCGACGGCGAAGTCTTCGAGGAAGCGCCCGTCCCAGGTCTCTTTCGTCACGCGTCGCTCTCGATCCGGATGCGCATTCCGCCGGAACCCTACCGCAATATTGTCGGCAATGGAGTTCCTGGTTCATATCGATGTTCTCTGGCCGGCCGATGGCGACCGTGCGGAACGCGACCGTCTGGTCGCCGCCGAAAGCGTTCGCGCGCGCGAGCTCGCCGAAGCAGGGATCATCCACCGCCTCTGGCGTATACCCGGGCGCTGGGCGAACTGGGGCCTATGGGTCGCGCCCGACGCGACCGCGCTCCATGCGGCCATCGCCTCACTTCCTTTATATCCCTGGTTGTCGGTGGACGTTCACCCACTCGCGAAACATCCATCAGATCCGCAACGTCAACCTGGGAGCAGTCAATGAAGTCGATCACCCGGGCGGGCTAGAGCTGTGCGGAGGCTTCCTCCAGCAGCTCGACCAGTGCGGCCGGCGCGTCGGCCCGGCGCACAGTGGCCAGCAGCACCGGCCGGCCGGCATCTCGCATCGCGAAGAGCGTGCCCAGCGCCTGTGCATGCAAGAACCGCCCGCTGTACTCACCGGCTGCCACCGGCTCCGGGTCGCGGACCAGGACCCTCAGCGAGAGTAGCTCCGGCGGACCCGCGGTCTCGCTCTGCTCAGTCGAGTGGTAGTCGCGAGGCCCCGACCGAACCTTCGTCGGGCGCTCCAGGATGCGGTTTCCGAATTTCGTGCCGGCCTGGACGGCGGTGTCCCAAAGAGGGCCCGCGGATTCCCCATTCACCGTGAGGTCGAAGTAGCCCAACCGGCCCGTTCTCTTCAGCGAACGGACGACCGTCGCCAGGACCGCTCCTGCATCGCGGCGCTCGCCATCCAGGTCGGGCACCGCCGCGGCGCCAGAAAAAAGCTCGAGCCGTCCAGAGTCGGTTCGGGCGAGATCATTGGCGGGATACGGCAGGGCGCCGTCGGCGTCGCGGAGCTGCCGCGCGTACGACTTGTAGTGCTCGACGGCCGGCTGGCCGGCGAACGTGATGCCCTGGAGGTAGCCGACGAGGGCCACCGCCAGGTTCCAGCCCGAAAAACTGCGGGCGCAGGCCGCCGCGCGTGACGTGAGGTCTGGTGCAGAGTCGAGGTGTAGAACCGCAAGCGGCCGGTCGGGCAGCTCACCGCCCGAGCCCTCGTCGACCCGCAGGATGCAGAACCGGTCCGGCCATGCCGACGCCGACGCCATGTCCTGATCATGGAAGACGAGCAATCCGCGTTCTTCCTTGCCCAGGCTCTCCTCGACCACCTGCTCGACCCAGGGAGCGATCGGCGCCCATCGCGGTGGCAGGTCGAGCACCAGCATGTCGCGCCCGTGATCGATCTGGACTGAAAGCCATGCTGCGAGCCTGACGAAGGGGTCGGTCTCGGCCAGCGTGCGGCGTTCGGACTGTGACATGCCCGGCCGCAACCCGGTCTCGGCCTGACACCTGCGCAGCATTTCCTGCAGCCTACCCGGCAAGCCGAGCGCCGCCGGGAGCAGGAACACCTTTGTCGATGGCGCGCTCATCCTGCCTGGGGTGTGGCTTTCGCCGTCGAGCTGAACGTCTACCCGCAGCACGCCTCTTTCCTCTGCGAATTGGTCGAGGAACGAACCAGGCAGCGTCATCACCATCATGTGCGCGGCCGGTTGATCCACGCCTTGCGCGCCCAGGAGCTCCTCGAACCAGCGCAAGTGCGTGATGGGCTCTTCCGAGGTCATGCCCATGCTCACGCCGACCATGACAGTGTGGGCGAGGGTAGAAGCCAGCTCACCGTCGGGGGCCAGCTCGCGCAGCAAGCGGTTCAATGCGGCCGGATCGCTGGTGTCAAGCGTATGCACCCACGGGCCGTCGGGTCCGAAGAGATCGATTCCCTTCAACGTGCGCACGGCCTGGACGGAGCCGCCCATACCCGACCAGACGACGTGAGTAAAACGCAACCGGATGGACGCGGCGAGCTTCTCGACGTCGCCGATCGATGCCGGATGGCCGAGGGCCCAGGCAACCTGGTCGACCCAGTCGAGCTTGACGTCGCCGGATTCGGTTGCGAGCTCCGCCATCCGCCCGCGACGCTCGAGCAGCTGGCCGATGGCATCCTCCCGGACCAGGCGGTCGAGGACGGCGGCGAGCTCGGAGGACTCGAGGTCCAGCGATGCGATCGCCACGCTCAGCCGACTGCCAGCGGCAGCGCCACGTCGCGGCCGGTGCGAGCAGATTGATACACGGCGAGGATGATCTCGAGCGGCTTCCGCGCTTCTCTGCCGTCGATGGCGGGCGTGCCTCCCGACTCGATCGCCCGAAGTACGTCCCGCAATTGCTCGCGGTGGCCGATATAGGAGATGTCAGCGGGGTTGGCAGCCGCCGCCGGACTCGTGCTGCCGTCGCCCGTCGCCAGAATCTTTCCGCCATATGGTGACGTTTCGCCTTTTTCGTCCTTCAGCTCGCGGACCTTGATCTCGCCGGCCTCCACGATCACGGTCCCTCCCGTCCCGGTCACCTCGAGGCGTTCGCTCAGCCCCGGATAGACCGCGGTCGAGGACTCTAGAACTCCCACCGCGCCGCTGGCGAAGCTGAGGACGGCGATGGCGATGTCCTCGACTTCGATGCCTTCGTGCGCAGAGGTTCTGGCGCGAGCGAATACGTGCTCGACGGGTCCCATCACCCACTGCAGAAGATCGACGTAATGCACGCCTTGATTCATCAAAGCGCCGCCGCCATCGAGCTTCACCGTGCCGCGCCAATTGCCGCTTTCGTAGTACTGCTGCGTCCGATACCACTTGACGATCGCGTCGCCGAGCACCAACCGGCCGAGACGGCGCGAGTCGACGAGCTCTTTCAAGTCCCTGACGCCCTGGTCCCACCGGTGCTGCGAGATGACTGACAGCGTCACCCCGTGCTCATCGCAGGCCGAGATCAAACGATCCGCGGCTTCGAGCGTGACCTCGATCGGTTTCTCGACCACGACATGCTTGCCCGCCGCTGCGGCTCGCGCCCCGATCTCCGCGTGTGCGCCGCTGGGGACGCAGACGCAGACCACGTCGATGTCCGGCCGCGCGAGAAGCGCGTCCACCTCGAGCTGGTCGATATCGAAGGCGGAGGCGAGGTCGCGAGCCCGCTCGACCTCATTATCCGCGACCGCAACGAGGCGGGCATCGGGCAGGTCGGCGATCGCCCTCACATGAAAGGGTGCGATCACACCGCAGCCGATGATTCCAAATCCAAATTGGCGTTTCGTCATGCCCGCGCGTCCCAGCCTTTCAATATCTCCGCGAATCGTGGAAGGGCGACCTCGGGCTCTGCGAGCTCGGGATGCCAGCGCTTTTCCCATTCGACCGAAAGCCAGCCCGAATAGTCGACCTCTCGGAGTGCGTCGACGCAGGATTCGACGGGCACCTCGCCCTCGCCAAGAAGGGTCAGCTGCCAATCGCTGGATCCGGGTTTGCGGCGGCAGTCCTTGATATGGACGTGCGCGATTCGCGCTGACAGCAGTGCGAGCACCTTTTCCGGCCCATCGCCGAGCCTGTAAGGATGGCCGACATCCCACAGAGCCGCTGCCGCGGGCGGCAGATCTTTCAGAACCTCGGCGACAAGGACGGCGCTCGAAAAGCGATCGTGTGTCTCCAGCGCGATCGACACCCCGAGGGTATTGGCCATCGCCGCGCTTTCGCCCAGAACCGACCGCGCTTGTTCGATTGCCTGCTCGCGGGTACGCCCGGCGTCCCACTCGCCGCCGAACACGCGCACGATCGGCGATTCCCATTCGTTCGCAAGCTCGAGGAACGGCCCGAGCTCATCGAGCGCCGTTTTCGCGTCAGGTGCGGCGGCGACTCGCACCGAGCTGTCGACGGCGACGATCGGAAGCCCAGCGCGAGCGAATGTCCGTCGAACGCGCTCGCGGTCCGCGGCCGGCATCGCGCTATCGATGAGCTCACCGTCGATCAACCGCAGCTCGACTCCGTGGTAGCCGTAGGCGTGGGCAGCTTCGACAACCTGGTCGAGGGACCATCCAGGACACGCCAGCGTGCTGAACGCAAGCTTCATTCGAACGCCAAGTCGAACAGGCGCATTGTCACGGCCCAGTTTATAGCCGATATTCCGAGTCCGCAATTGTGTGATAGGCTCGACCGGAGTCGAACAGGACAGTCGAACAATGAGTCCAGGCCATAAAACAATGCGTGAAGTGGCGCGTGTGGCAGGAGTCTCCCTGGCGACGGTCTCTTACGTCGTCAATCACGGACCCAAGCCCGTGGGAGCTGCGACCCGCAAACGCGTCGTCGCCGCGATGCATCACGTGGGTTACCAGGCCGGAAGCCGGAGCCGGTCCCGGACACGATCGCTGACATTCTGGTGACAGCGTCGAGCAACGATGACCCCGCTCGAGAGCTGAAGGCGCTGGCGGCTTTTACTCGGTCGCGAGTCGATGGGTTGATCCTCACCCCGCAGGGCGAGGTGCCGACGGAAGTCGAGCGCTTGCGGTCGCGGGGCGTGGCGGTGGTGCTCATGGATCGCGACGGTGGCGACACGCAGCTCAACCGAGTGGTGATGGACAACCACGGCAGCGCTTTCCAGGCGACAAGGCTGCTGATCGAAAGCGGGCATCGCCGCATCGCCCTCGTGAACGGGCTCCAGCGCATCTCGACTGCTCGCGAACGCTTGAAGGGATACCGAGCTGCGCTCGAGCAGGCGGGTCTCGGCTTCGACGAGAAGTACGTTCGGTTGGGGCCATTCAGCTTTGACTTTGGACGGCAGAGCACGCTCGACCTGCTGTCGCTCTCGCCTCCGCCGGACGCGATCTTCAGCAGCAGCGTGATCCTCACCACGGGCGTGCTCTGGTCGCTGCGTGCGCGGCGAGTGCACTGGCCCCACGACATTGCGATAGTGGGCTTTGGCGATGCGGTGTGGGCTTCGCTGGTGACGCCGACCCTGACCGTAGTCGAGCAACCGGCTCGCGAGCTCGGCGAGGTCGCCGCTCGTCTGCTCCTGTCCTCGAACGAGGGCTCGACTCAGGGGCAGCAGCAGTGGCTGACCGCTGGCCCATCAGCGCATTCGGGGACGAGATCGCTCCGGGGCTCGAGGATCAGATCGCGGTGTTGAAGGAGCAAGGCGTCGGAGCTCTCGAGCTGCGCTCGGCCTGGGGCGTCAACGTCGTCGACCTTGCAGCCGAGGAGCTCGAGCGCGCGAGTGGGCTACTGAATGCAGCCGGAATCGCGGTGTCGGCGATCGGTTCGCCAGTCGGCAAGGCTGCGATCGATGGGGACTTCGACGCGGAGCTCGCGCGCTTGCGAGCCGCGCTCGACGCGGCCGATCGATTGGAGACAGAGAGGGTTCGGATCTTCTCATTCTTCATCCCCGACGGCCGGCACTCGGACTTTCGGAACGAAGTTCTGCGGCGCATGTCAGCGTTCGCGAAAGAGGCCGCGTCTCGCCGCCTGGTGCTCGTACACGAAAATGAGAGCTACATCTACGGCGACGACGCGGTGCACTGCCGCGACCTGGTCGAGTCGGTGGGATCGCCGGCGCTCCGGATCGCGTTCGACCCGGCTAACTTCGTGCAGGTCGGTGTGCGGCCTTTCGATGAGGCTTGGCCGCTCCTCTCAATGCATGTTGCGCACTTTCATGTCAAGGACGCGGTGCCCGTCGACCGCGACGCGAGGGACCCTTACCCCGCGCACGCCTCCGAGCTCCAGCTGATGGCAAGCGTGCGGCCGGCCGGCGAAGGGCAAGGTCAGATCGGACAGCTCCTCGACGAGCTCGAACGCCAGGACTATCGCGGCTACCTGGTGATCGAGCCTCACCTGCAGCTGCATTTGCACGAGCTGGACGGGGCGGAACGGTTTGCCGTCGCACTTTCCGCTCTCCGGTCCTTGCTCGCCTCGGTCAAACGGTGAGCGCCGGCCGGTACGTCGCCACAGTCGACGTGGGCTCGTCGTCAGTACGGGCGATGCTCTGGGACTTTCAGGGTCGCCAGGCGCGAGGTCTCGAAGTCCAACATGAGTACGCAGCTGCAAACGAGATCGACGCCGATCGGCTTGTCCGTCTGGTCGTTCGATCTCTCGTCGAGCTGATGGGCCTCGCCGGCCCACGAAGAGCGGAGCGGATCGCCGCCGTTGGGTTTTCAACGTTCTGGCACGGGCTCCTCGCGGCCGACGGCTCGAAGCGTGCGCTGACTCCGGTGTACCTCTGGTCGGACGTCCGGAGCTCGAGCGCCGCGGAACATCTGCGCGAGCGCCTCGATGCCGATGATGTCTGGCGCCGAACCGGCTGCCCGCTCCACGCGAGCTACTGGGCCGCCAAACTGTGGTGGCTGCGTGAGGAACGACCCGACCTCTGGCGTCGCCAGGTGCGATGGCTGAGCTTCGGCGACCTGCTCTTCTGGCGTTTGTTCGGCCGCCTGGGCACCAGCCTGTCGATGGCCTCCGGAACGGGACTGCTCCGGCTCGACGACCGCAAGTGGGATGAAGAGCTGCTCGCCGAGCTGCGCATCGGGCCAGAAAGCTTGCCGCCGCTGGCGAAAGCCGAGCAGGGATTGACGCCTGCGTACGCAAGAGTCCTGCCTCAGCTGGTGGACAAACCGTGGGTGCACGCCGCCGGAGACGGTGCCCTCGCGAACCTCGGCAGCGGCTCCACCACGAAGGCCAATCGGGCGATCACCATCGGCACCTCCGCCGCATTGCGGGTGATGCACGGTCCTTCGACCGCGAGCCTCCCCCGAGGACTATGGCGCTACAGGCTCGATGAGTCGCGACTCGTCACCGGCGGAGCGCTAAGCAACGGAGGCAACCTCCGCGATTGGCTGCTGACGAACTTGCGCACCGGCTCGCGGTTTCCCCGCGCGCCGCTCGGTGCGCACGGCCTGACATTCCTTCCGCACCTGTTTGGAGAGCGCAGCCTCGGTTACGCTGCTGATGCATTTGGCGCCGTCGCAGGCCTCACCTCAGCCAGTACCGCGGACGACATCATGCAAGCCGCCTATGAGGCGGTGGCGGTGCAGCTCGCGCAGATCGACAGCAAGCTGGACGAGATCCTTCCGGGCGCGGCACGCCTGGTGGCGAGCGGCGCGGCGCTGCTCAACTCGCCGGAATGGATGCAGATGATCGCCGACGCCACCGGGCGGCCCGTCGCCGCCTTGCGCGTAAGGGAAGCATCAAGCCGGGGTGCCGCCTTGTTCGCGATGGAGAGCTTGGGAATCAAGGCGCCCGCCGTCAATGAGTCGGGGACGGCGAAGGTCTTCATCCCGCGCCGGATGAATGCGGCCGCTTACAGAAAGATCGAGGCGCGGCAAGCTGCCCTGTACCAGGCGCTCATCAAAGACCGCATCCTGGATCGCATCCCATGAGCGTCGATTATTTGCGTTCGCTTTACAGCCTCGACGGCCAGGCCGCGATCGTCACCGGCGGCACTGGCGTTCTGGGTCGAGGCATGGCTATGGCATTGGCGATGGCCGGCGCAAAAGTCGGGGTGCTTGGACGCCGGAGGGCCGTGGCCGAAGAGGTGGCCGCGCAAATCCAGGCGCGTGGCGGCGACGCGATGGCACTCCCGGCCGACGTTCTCGACCGGGAGTCGCTCGTCGCCGCTCGAGAGAGCGTCATCGGGCGGTGGGGAGGGGTGCACATCCTGGTCAACGCCGCAGGGGGAAATATGCCCGGGGCAGTCCTTGGCGAGACTGCCGACGTCTTCACGATGTCGGCGGCCGCTTTCAAGGAAGTGGTCGACCTGAACCTCACCGGCACGTTGATACCCAGCCTGGTTTTCGGTGAGGCGATCGTCCAAGCCGGGGGCGGCGCGATCGTCAACATCTCGTCAATGTCGTCGACTCGCGCTCTGACGAGGGTGGCCGGCTACGGCGCGGCGAAGGGAGCCGTGGAGAACCTCACGCGGTCGCTCGCGGTCGAGCTTGGGCGGCGGCACGGAGACTCGATACGCGTCAACGCCATCGCCCCTGGATGGTTTGTCAGCGACCAGAATCGGGCGCTGCTGCTCGAGGCTGACGGAACCACCCTGACCAAACGTGGGGCGGCGGTCATCCGGAACACGCCTGTCGGCCGCTTCGGCGTGCCGGACGACCTGGCCGGCGCGCTCGTCTGGCTCTGCGGTCCGGGGGCACGATTCGTGAACGGCATCGTGGTGGCGGTTGACGGTGGCTTCAGCGCCTTCAGCGGTGTCTGAATGAACGAAGACGAAGCCCGGGAAACGCTCGCGCGCGGGCTGATCGGCCTGCGCCCAGGGCGCCGAGTGCTCGTGCTTCTGCCTGACGGCACCCGGCACGCTCCAATTCCGCTCATGTTTCGACTCCTACAAGACCTGGTCGGCAAGCGAGCGGTGCGACTCGACTTCCTGATCGCGCTCGGCACTCACCCGGCCATGCCAGACGACGCGATCGGCCACTTGCTCGGAATCTCGGCTGCGGAGCGTGAAGCTCGGTATCCCAACACCTCGATCCACAACCATGAGTGGGGAAGGCCAGAGGCCCTGGAGCGGTTCGGAACGCTCACTTCGGCCGAAGTCGAGAAGCTGACCGACGGCATCCTCGCCGAAGCGATGCCTGTCGATCTCAACCGCATGATCCTCGACTATGACGAGCTGATCATTTGCGGCCCAGTTTTTCCGCACGAGGTGGCGGGATTCTCAGGCGGCGCCAAGTACATCATCCCGGGCATCGCAGGACCGGCCGTCATCAGCGCCACGCACTGGCTGGGTGCACTTGTCTCGAGCATGCGAACGATCGGCGTCAAGGACACGGCGGTTCGGCGGGTCATCCACCGCGCCGCCGAGCTCGTGCCCACTCCGATCACGTGCATCGCGCTGGTGGTTCGAGGTGACGAGCTGCATGGAATGTGGGTTGGTGACTACCAGGAAGCCTGGAGCGAGGCGGCCGACCTATCGGCGAAGCTCGAGATCATCGAGGTACCGCATGGCTTCCGCAGGGTGTTGTCGATGCCGTCCACGATCTATGACGACCTGTGGACGGCGGCGAAGGCCATGTACAAGACCGAGCCCGCGATAGCTGACGGCGGCGAGGTCGTCATCTACGCGCCGCACCTCACCGAGATTTCGTATACGCACGGACTCTTGATCGACCAGGTCGGGTATCACGTGCTCGAGTACTTCACGAAACAGCCCGATCGTTTCGCCTCGATCCCCGGCATGATCAAGGCGCACAGCACTCACGTCAAAGGCGCGGGAGCGTACGACGGGACCAGCAGAGTTGAGGAACCGCGAATCCAGGTCACGCTTGCGACCGGCATCTCGGAGGAGCGCTGCCGGCGCGTCAACCTCGGCTACATGGATCCACTTGAGATCGACCCGTCCGAGTGGGAGCATCGTGAAGCTGAAGGCGTCCTCGTCGTCCGGAATGCGGGCGAGATGCTCTACCGGGCGAAGGACGTTTCCTGGCGTGGTGTCAGGCCGGCCGAGCCTGTGCTCGATCTTTCTGAAGGCTAATCTGTTTCGGTGCCGCAGCTATCCGATTTCCGTCTCGGCGCCGACGTCGTCGCCAAAGATGGAGGCAAAGCTGGAACGCTCACCAGCGTTCTGGTCGAGGCTGCCGGCTTCGATCCCAAGGCGCTCGTCGTCAAAGACGAGTCAACGCTCGCCGGGCGATTGGTGTCGGACGAGAAGTTCTTCATCACCGACGAGGTCGTAATCCCGATCGCGGCCGTCGAATCGGCTTCGCACGACCTGATCCGGCTCTCGCTGTCGGTCGACGATATCCGCAAACAGCCGCCCTACCTGAGCTATCGGTTCGGCGCGCTCAGCGCTGGCGAAGCGGGCCTCGAAGAGGTCGACTTCCTGGGCGGCGGCCTCGGGCTGCCCGCCAACGCTCAAGAGGTCGCCAACAAGCCGGCGGACCAGATCGAGATCGACCATGACGAAAACGTGATGTTGGGCACGACTGGTCACAGGCTGGGCCGCGTCCAGGATGTCCTGTTCGACAACGGTGAGCTGGTCGGCATCGTCATCAAGCCCGAAGGCTTCTTCAAGCACGATGTGGTGCTGCCGATACGGTTCATCTCTCGCGCGGACGACATGGCGCTTTTCGCCGACCTGAAGGCGTCCGACGTCGAGCACCTCGAGCCGTTTGTCGAACCGAAGTAGCGAATGGGAACCGTAACGATCGCCGCCACCTTTGGCGCCGGAGGCAGCATCATCGGGCCCGCCGTTGCCAAACGATTGAAGCTGCCCTTCGTGGACCGAGCCATTCCGACATCGCTCGTCGAGAAGATTCATGAACCCCTGGTCGCGGCCCTCGCCGACGATTCCGAGCGAGGCAGCGCCGTCGGCCGGGTGCTGAACAGCGCGCTCAACTACAGCGGCCTATGGGTTGGCGTTCCAATTGCGGAGTCTGAGCTCGGGGTTTCGCCTGATGTTGCGAAGACCGAAGCGGCTATTCGCCGGTTACCGGGCGCAGGCGGTGCAGTGATCCTGGGCCGAGCGGGGGTGTTCGTCTTGAAAGGCTACCCCGATGTCCTTCACGTTCGGCTGGACGGAGAGGTCGAAGCCAGGCGGAGAGCGGCGATGGTCCACGAAGGCCTCGATTACAAGACCGCCGCCAGGATGCAGCAAGAGACTGACCAGGCTCGGCGCGCTTACGTCAGCCACTTTTATCCAAGGGCGGGCGCCTGGGAGGATCCGCGCTGTTACGACCTGGTGCTCGACAGCACGGCGATATCCCTTGATGCGTGCGTCGACATCATCGTGCTCGCGGCCAAGGACCTCTTCGCGAAATCCGCGGCGGCTCGCGAGCCCAGGGCGAAGTAAGACTTGGCGAGCACCGCGGCACCCTCGTTGATCGCACTGCCGCCTCGGACGAAGCTGGCGATCCTGGGCGCGATCCTGCTGACCTTGTTCCTGGCCTCCCTCGACCAGACGGTCGTCGGGACAGCCCTGCCGCGAATCGTCACCGACCTCAACGGCGCGAGCCTCTACTCCTGGGTGGTCAGCGCGTATCTGCTGTCATCGACGGTGACCGTCCCCATATACGGCAAGTTCTCCGACGTGTTCGGTCGCAAGGCGATGTTGATCATCGGCGTGTGCCTGTTCCTCGCGGGTTCGTGGATGTCCGGCGCCTCGCAGAATATGAATCAGCTGATCGCCTTCCGGACCGTCCAGGGCCTCGGTGCGGGCGCGCTCTTCCCGATCGTCATCGCGATCATCGGCGACCTATACAGTCCGCGCGAACGCGGGCGGTTCCAGGGACTGTTCGGAGCTGTTTTCGCTCTCAGCTTCATCGTCGGTCCATTTATCGGTGGCTGGATCACCGACCACATCAGCTGGCACTGGGTCTTCTATGTCAACGTGCCGTTTGGAATCGCATCGCTCATCGTGCTGGCGACGGTGCTCCCGAGCGCGGGGCGACGCGTAGCATCGATCCGAGATCTCGACTACATAGGCATTGCGCTGTTCACTGCCGGCGTGGTTCCTTTCATGCTCGGGCTTACGAACAAAGGCACCGTCAACAGCTCGGGCCAGCTCGCGAACTGGACAGACTCCGATGTGGGCGGGCTGATCCTGATCGGCCTCGTGATCCTGGCGATTTTTCTGTTCGCGGAGTCGAGGGCTAAGGAGCCGATCATCCCGCTCGATTTGTTCGGGGATAGGGACTACGCCATGAGCATGGCCGCGGTGTTCGCGTTCGGCATCGCGATGTTCGCGGCAGTCATCTTCATGCCTCGCTTCTATCAAACGGTTCGCGGCATCAGCGCCACGGCGTCGGGTTATTACATCTGGCCACTGCTGGTCGGGCTGATTGGCGGCAGCATCGGTACCGGGCTCCTGATCAGCAGGCTCGGCCGGTACAAATGGCTGATGACCGGCGGAGCCGTGGTGATGCTGGTGGGCGGCTTTTTGATGACGCACGTGACTGCCGATGTGTCCGATTGGGTGCTGTGGACCTGGATGCTCATCCTCGGCCTCGGCATCGGACCGGCGATGGCTGGATTCACGGTGGTGGTGCAGAACTCGGTGCCTCCGAGCCGGCTCGGCGTGGCTACGAGCACACTCACTTTTGTTCGCCAGATCGGCGCTTCCGTCGGGCTGGCGGCCGCGGGCACGATCTTCTCTTCATCGTTTGCCAGCCGGCTGCCGGTCAATCTCGCTGACGCGGGGGTGCCGTCGCCGTTGATCCCCCAGGTGGTCAAGCTCTCCGGTGCGCTGCAAAACGTTGGCAACGGCCGCGCCCTGCTCGAGCATCTTCTGCAAGGGCCGCAACAGGCTCTGATCCCACACATCATCGCCGGTGCCAACAATGCCCTGGCACTTGCGATCGGCGACCTCTTCTGGATCACGATCTTCTCCGGGACGGCGGGTCTTGCCTGCACCTTGCTGCTTCGCGATCGGCCGCTGCCGACCGCCATCGAGCTACGGTCTGGAGCGCTCGCCGCCGTTTCGGAGCCTGCCTAGGGCCTAGGGTTAGGCGTTCGCGATCACGATCACTGCGACCTGGCCGCCCAAACGCGACACGCGTTGCTCTTTGACCACCTTCACTCCCGTATCCGCGAGCATGGCCTGGAGGTGGGCGCGATCGGGGAACTGATGGATCTTCAGCAAGGCGTGGACTGGCTTCATGAATCCAGATGCGACGAAGTCGGCGAGCAGCCAGCGACCGCCCGGAGTTAATACTCTGGCCACCTCGGCGGCGCCGCGTGCCTGGTCCTGCCAGTGGTGAAACGTCATCGTGCTGAACACCAGGTCGAAGGAACCGTTCGGAAACGGGAGGCCTTCCGCGATGGCTTGACGGAACTCGATGGTGCCGGCGGGAGTCGTGCTCTGCGCGTACTTCACCATCTCTTCCGCGGCGTCGACGCCGACAAGCCTTGCGTCAGGGAAGCGACTGCGCGCCGATTTGAGCAGCTTCCCGGTGCCACATCCGACGTCGAGGATCGCGCCAGGTCGGCCAACCTGCTCCGCCGCTACCTCCAACACCGCTCGCTGGATCGGGTTGAAGATGATGCGCTGCATCCAGTGGCGGTCGTAAGTGGTCGCCCAACGGTTGAACCGGTCGACGTCGTGGCGGTGAGCCATGGATTCAGATCGTATCCGTGCGGCGCAACGGCCACCGTCCTACCATTCCGCGAAGGAAATCCAGGTGGCTTTCGTAACCCGTCTTTCCCTCCGCCTCGGGGTCGTTGTCCTGCTCGGGGTCGTGCTGCTCTTCGGGGCCGGCATCTTCGCAGCGACTCAGGTCCAGCAGGACCTCCTGCCGGACATCTCAGTGCCGGCGGTCATCGCGATCACGCCGTATCCAGGCGCCTCACCTGAGGTCGTCGACGAGCAGGTCGGCGTCCCGGTTGGAAATGCCATGCAGGGTATCGCCGGCGCGGACACCGTTCAAACGACCTCCACCCAGGGGGCGTCGCTGGTCATCGTGCTGTTCAAGGACGGCACGGACATCAAGTCGGCGGAGCAGGACGTGAACAGCGCTCTGTCGAAAATCCGCCCGCTGCTCCCTCCGCAAGCGCTCTCGTCGACCGTGCAGACCTTCTCCACCAACAGCCTGCCGATCCTCGAATATGCAGTCTCCGCGAACGAACCTCTGGGCGATCTGTCCGGCCAGCTGCGAGCCCAAGCGTTGCCAAAGCTCAAGGGCCTTGCGGGCGTGTCCTCGGTGGTGATCACGGGCGCACCCACCGACGAGGTCGACGTCACCCTCGACCCGGCGAAGCTGGCGGCGAACCGCGTGACGGTTACACAGGTGGCGGCCGCGCTGCAGCAGGCCAGCATCGTCGCGTCGATCGGGTCCCTCAAGCAGGGTTCGGCCACGATTCCGCTGCAGGTCTCGGGGTCGTTGATCAGCGTCGACCAGATAGGAAAGCTCACGGTCACTCCCCCGGCGATCGGCAGCAAGCCTGCGGCGCCGGTGCGGATCGATCAGCTCGGCGCCGTGCAGGTCGTTTCCATCCCCGCCGACACGATCACGCGCACCAACGGGCAGCCCAGCATCGGCCTGCGGATCATCAAAGGCCCGAACGCAAACACCGTGACCGTGGCCCATGAGGTCTGGGCGGTGCTGCCCGGCATCAAGTCGTCGATCGGCCGTGGCATTCAAGTGCAGTCGATCCAGGACCAGGCGACGCCGATAACGCAGGCCATAAGCGACATCCTTCGCGAGGGACTGCTCGGGGCTGTGTTCGCGGTGCTGGTGATATTCGTCTTTCTTCGCAGCGCACGCGCGACGGTGGTCGCGGCCATCTCCATCCCGCTCTCCCTGCTCGTCGCGCTCATCGCGCTTTGGTGGCAAGGAATAACCCTCAACATCCTCACCCTCGGCGGGATGATGGTCGCGATCGGGCGCGTCGTCGACGACTCGATCGTCGTCCTCGAGAACATCAGCCGGCATGTGAGCGAAGGCGAGCGGCCACTCGTCGCCGCCTATACCGGTGCCCGCGAGATCATCACCGCCGTCGCCTCGTCGACGTTGACGACGGTCGCCGTCTTCCTGCCGATCGCATTCCTCACCGGAATCGCAGGCAGCTTCTTCAGGCCGTTCGCGCTGACCGTGGTGGTCGCCCTCCTCGCCTCGCTGGTGGTGGCGGTGACCGTCGTCCCGCTGCTCGCCTCACGCCTTCTGCCTGCGATTCGTGCTGAAGGGGTCGAGCGCCGGCTGCGTTGGAGCTGGACGCAGCGGGTCTACGTCCCGGTCATCCGCTGGGCGACCGGTCACCGCCTGCTTACCCTTGGAGCCGCCGCCGCTTTCTTCGCAGCGTCGATGGCTTTGATCCCGCTCCTGCGCGTGAACCTGCTCGACCAATCGTCGAGCCCGACCTTCCCGATCAGCATCACGATGCCGGAGAACTCCACCCTCAACCAGACGGACGCCGAAACGCAGAACGTGGAGACGCTCATCTCAGGCGTTTCCGGAATCAACGCCTATCAGGCCACGGTCGGCGGACAGAGTGATCCGTTCGCGCCTCCAGGCACGATCCCCGCCGACCCGACTCAGGCCTCGGTGCTGGTGCTGGTGCAGAACGGGCAATACGACACCGCCATCAACGGCGTGAGGCACGCCCTCAGCGCTTACAGAGGCATCGCAAAAGTGGTGGTGGGTCAAGCGCAGAACAGCTCCAACGCCAGCAGCAGCCAGATGCAGGTCGACGTTCGCGCCGGCGACCCGGCCACCCTGCAGATCGCCAACCAGCAGGTGCTGACGGCCCTTTCGCGAGTCGCCGGCCTGGCCGAGCTCAAGTCGAACCTGGTCGCATCCAAGCCGCAGTACCAGCTCGTGCCCACCGACAAGCTGCCCGCATCGGGTCTGAACATCCAGACGCTGGCGGCACTGGTCGCCCAGCAGATCAACGGCCAGGTGGCGGCGCAGGCCAACCTGCCTCAAGGCACGATGATC
>WNEY01004287.1_pt1 | contig 19566 bp, 18 predicted proteins | sample 5400531 | NCBI WGS metagenome assembly WNEY01 (sample SAMN13153338, study PRJNA577476) | soil metagenome | isolation source: 200 cm saprolite under Douglas fir tree site 1 | place: USA:California | collected 2015-04-18
CTGTTCGATCAGCCTGGGAAGCTCGCGGCGGAGATTTTCGGTATACTTCGCCGTCGATCCGCAGCCGCTGCTCGACGCTCCGCCGCCAGGCGGCACCCAGTCCCCGTTGCGCCAGATCTGCGTGAAAGTGTTCTCCACGTTCATCTCTCTTGGGATGAGCGAGCGGCTACTTGTGGCACACCTACGGCTTGATGCCGGTCAGATATTGGATCGCGGCAACCAACTGCCTTTCGGTGACCGTTTTATCGAACACACCCAATGTCGCGGCACCGATCCATAGGGGCATCCTGCCTCGCGGCGGGGTCGGGCGAACGATCAGAGGTTTTTTCTCCGCTCCCCGCATCGCTTTTTGTAGCCCTAGCACACGCACAACGTCGGCGGCCGAAATCTGGCCGGGATGCCGGGCATCGCAGGCGCGGGCCAGACTTGACGGGTCGCGGCGCATTGCACCACTATGGTCAATGCAGGTAACCATTTCGACGAAACCAATCAATCGCGTCAGACAAACCTTGGATATAAGGCCGCGCGCGATAGCCGAGTTCACGTTCTGCTTTCTCACTCGCGAAGAACATCTTGTGCTTGGCCATTCGTAGTCCATCGAGCGTTGCAAATGGTTCACGGTTCGTGAAACGCGCCGCGAGCTCGGCGCCCAATACGAGTGGAAATACCAACGCGTATGGCAGACGTACGCGCGGCGCGGTACGGCCCACGAACCGCGAGATCGTCGCCAAGAGCTCTGCGAATTCTACATTTTGGCCGCCAAGAATATAACGGGCGCCGATTTTGCCATGCTGCATAGCCAGCAAATGGCCGGTCCCAACATCGTCGACATGCACGACATTGAGGCCAGTATCGACGAAGCCGGGCATACGCCCGCTAGCCGTCTCAATGATAATGCGTCCAGTAGGGGTCGGACGAATGTCGCGCGGACCAATCGGCGCAGTCGGGTTTACAATGACAGCAGGAAGATTATTCTCAGCAATCATAGTAGCGACGACTCGTTCGGCCACCACTTTGCTTCGCTTGTAGACACCGACAGCCTGTCCTTCCTCGAGCGAGACTGACTCGTCAGCTGGGGCTCCGTTGGCACGCAACGCGAGAGTAGCAACGCTGCTGGTGTAAACCACGCCCTGAACTCCGCATCGCAGAGCTGTTTTCATCACATTACGTGTTCCGGTGACATTGGTCTCAAACATACTTTCCGGATCGCGTGTCCATAAACGGTAATCTGCCGCAACATGGAAGAGATAATTGACATCGGTCATGGCTCGATAGAGGGAGTCCGCGTCGCGCAAATCCCCGACCACGGTCTCCAGGTGAAGATCGGCAATGTTGCGATCAGAGCTTGTCGAGCGGACAAGCACTCGAACATTGATTCCCGCCTCGATCAGGCATCGGGCCACCGAGGAGCCGATAAAGCCAGTGGCGCCGGTCACGAGCGCGCGACCTTTCAACACGCGTGCCGGTGATGCATTCATGACTACCGTTCGTGCCGCGCGCGCTGTATCGTCTGATATCGGCCCTGCCGCATCGGCTGCAGCGTGGGGGCGATGAGCAGGAAGAAGATAACATCGTTCCGCAGGCTCGCAAGCTCTTGGAGGTCCCCAAGAGTTGGTGTCGCTCGCTCCTCCGCTGCCAGTGCTGCTGCGTCCGCTAGACGAGACCATGTGCATCGGTCTCGCGGTTCGACCAGAACGTCATGGCGCGGGCAAGCGTGTTGCCTTCGCGCGCGTTCGGCAGCCTCGACCTCGCTGAGGACGGCATCGCAGCGCCCGTGACGGATGCTTCAATGCTTCCTCTCGGCGCGGCGTGACCTACCAGCGGTGCCCCGACCGCGTAGGCACGGCGCGCGCAATCAAACTTTCGAAGACTGTGTACACTCGTCCGCGGGCGCGCCGTTGCCTACCCTGCGACGCTGTTCGCTCCGGCGCAGTAGATGATGCCCCTCGATCCAGTGCCAGACAAACAGGCCCGGCAGACCCAACGCCAGCTCGCGAACACGTTTTGACAGGGAAATGGCCAGTGCCGTATCGGCTGGCAACCCAAATAGCGCGCCGAGCATGACGAGGCCGCCCTCGAGGGCCCCCAATCCCCCAGGAAGCATGAACGCTGCGCCACGAACGCCGGAGCTGAGGCTTTCAAGGATGAGGGCATCGATAATGCCGAGGGGCTGCCCCAAAGCCTGCATCACCAGCCAGATTTCGCCGGCTTCGACAGCCCATGCGATCAGACGCAGGATACTGGCACCCAATATGACCGAGCCTGCGCGGTAGGATGCCACGACCGCGTCATCGACGGCCGATGCGCCGGCTGCCAGGACCGACAGCCATTGCTGCGGCAGCAGCCGGCGCGTCAATTTCGCAGAAACGCCAAATAGACCGCGATGCTGGCACATGATGAACGCAGCAATGGCCACAAAGAACACACCCGTACCGATCAGAACCGCCGACGCGACAACAACCGCGCTGCCCTCGGTCGAGCGCATCAGTAGCAACGCCGCCCCTGAGATGACGAATATCAGCTGGGTGGCCGCTCCGACGGTGGTATCCACGACCGTGCTTGCCACCGCCTGCACGCCCGGCACGCCGCGCAGGCGGGACAGGCGCACACTGGCGATGTCGCCGCCAATGCTCGCAACTGGCAAGAGCGCGTTGATGGATTCGCGGATCCAGCGTATCCAGAAAATGGTGATGACATGCGGACGACTCGGTGGGGGCAGCAACTCGCGCCAGGAGAGCGCGCTTAATATCAAAGGAACGAGATGGAACAAGGTTATGGGGAGGAGCCACCAGCCAATGACCAGCATCGAGTGAGCGACATCCGCGGCGCCGCTCGCGATGATCAGGTAAACGACGAGCAGAAAGCCGCAAGCGCCCCCGACGATCAACGAAGCACGGATTTGTCGAAACCGCATTTCGGTCATGTGTGCTCAGGGGACGCGGCAGTCGTTCTCGACTTGCGGAGAAGGGTTCGCAGACGGGGTATCGCAACTGTGATCGCCATGCCACACACCTCCGCCCCGAAGGCCTTCCCACACGGGGTCGCTAGTTGGTCAACACCTGGCCGAAGTCGGATTGATCCGACATCGGCCAGGGCGCGTGTGCGGCGTGTTGGTGCGTCGAATAACGCCGGATGCCGTCGTAGCGAGATTACAACAAATCGTGATGGACATTCGCCGCCCAAGGTCACTCTCAGGGAGATGAACGCTACGTAAACCCCCCGAAAATGCCCAATGTCTGAGCAGGACCGCCCTGCCTGTCGTGCGCATCGCGGGGACAGAGCGGAGCGCCCTCCGTGAGGGGTGCTGCGGATTGACTTTAGCTGCCTCATGCGGGACACATTGTCATTTGGGGACGAGCACACTTCGATGTCTGGGGGCATTGTCGCCGTTACCTCGCTGGCACTGGAGGCGCGTATCGCCGTGGGCCCCAGCGTGTCCGTCATCTGCAGCCAAGGTGAGCGTCTCGTCGCTGCTCTTGAGTCCGCGGTTGAGCGCGGTGCTTGCGGGATCATCAGCTTTGGAGTCGCAGGAGGACTGGCGCCCGGGTTGGCCGCGGGCGATTGGATAGCTGCGACCGCGGTCATAACCGGACGGCGACTTTTTCCGACCGACCAAACGTGGACACGATCCCTGCGTGAGCGGCTTCCACAAGCCATACAAGCAGATATCCTCGGAATGGACAATCCGGCGGCCGATCCTGAGCGAAAGCAATTGCTGTACGCGCAAACGGGCGCAGTTGCGGTCGACATGGAGTCGCACATTGCGGCCAGAATCGCTGCCGCTCATCAAATTCCCTTTGCTGCCTCTCGCGTCATCATTGATCCGGCAGATAAACCTCTTCCGCCAGCTGCATTGGTCGGGCTGCGTTCCGATGGCACGGCTGACGTCGTTGCGGTATTCCGATCCGTTCTGGAACAGCCAAGTCAGCTGCCGGCCCTCGTGCGTACCGCTCTCGATGCCGGGATCGCCCGCGCTGCCCTGCGCCGCGGCCGGCGGATGCTTGGTGCGGGACTGGGCTTCCCGGATTTCGGCAATGGACATCGCGTACCGGCTGCCAAAGAAAGGAACTCTCCGTTCCCTGAGTTGGGATCGGGATTCGCTGTCGAAAGCCGCAGAATTGGCGGTCTTCGCGGGGCCCGTGAAACGGAATTGCCGTGGCCGCAGCATTGACGATTGAGAGGAGCGCTTCGTCGACGCGACGCAACGGGAGATCCTCCGCTTGATGGCAAAAACAGCTTTATTGTCGTCTTCGCTTGATACCAATGAATCTAAAGAGGACTCTGTCGTTCGCAGGAATCTGCAGCCAGCTATTTGGTTCGAAGTGGAGGACTTTCTTCGGTACTTTGACCATTTTCGCAATCCGACCGGAACACAGCGGCTATCATTCGAGATTTATAGTCCAGCCAATTTACTGTACGGTCATTCCGAACGCGTGAGGTTTTGTCGGCTCAGTGTTTTCAGCAAACGTCTCCACTCGATCCGCTTTGACGAAATCCGTTCCGCATACTTAAACCCGCTTGGGGCTGCTGCTCCGTGGAAGACATTTTGGGAACCGGCAATATTTTGGGAAGAATTCCCCAGATCGATTCCTGTCATCATACGGCATCCGCGATTTTTCCTTTCTATCTTCAAAGTTGCGGCCCGCGATCTCATGGAGATATTGTTCCGGCGGAACCGGTTTGAGCGGCTCGTGCGCCGTGGCGATATCATCGTCTCGCTTGGCGCCGGTTGGGGCATTCCCGGCTACATGAAGCATATTGCTGAAGCGAAGCGGCGTTACGGAATAAAGTTCGCGATCTTCATTCATGATGTCCTTCCGATCGAATTTCCGCACCTCTTCGAGCCACGTCACGTTCTCCAATTTACAAATTGGCTGCAAGAGGCCATCCCTGTTGCGGATATTGTACTCACCAATTCCGAGTACTCACGGGCCAGTATTATCGAGCTGGCTGCGAAGTCAGGCTGGCGATTGCCTCGCGTCGAGGTTTTGCCGCTGGGCTCGGGTTTCGGCGACCTGCAAGCGGGTCGAGGCCAGACAATGGCAAGCCTTCCCGCACGCTATGTGTTGTTCGTTTCCACCATTGAAATTCGAAAAAATCACCCGCTGCTCGTCAGGGTATGGCAGCGGCTGCTGGAGCGGCACGGCGCCGACCTCGTGCCGGCATTGGTTTTCGTTGGGCAGATCGGCTGGTCGTTCGACGACTTGTTGGCCGACCTCGAAGCGAGCGAACATCTCAATGGTAAGATCATTCTGCTGCGAGGTCTGTCCGATGCAGAATTGCAGCAAGCTTACCGTGGCTGTTTATTCACGGTCTTTCCGAGTCTCTGCGAGGGTTGGGGGTTGCCGATTGCGGAGAGCCTGGCGCATGGCAAGTTCTGCGTAGCCTCCAACCGCACATCGATTCCCGAAGTGGGCGGTAGCCTCGTCGATTATTTTGATCCGTCGAATGAAGAGGATGCGCTGGCAAAGATCGAGCGGCCACTCATTGATCCCGGTTACCTGGCTGCGCGAGAGGCGCAAGTCCGGGCCGAATACCGTCGCCGGACATGGGCCGACTGTGTTCATGCGCTGATTGGAGCGCTGGAGCGCGGCAGCCAGGGCGGCACTGGTGATTTCCCTGTCGAAACAAGTACGCGAGCGGGCCTCGAGTCTGCCAGAAATTTGTCTTGCACCTGAGGGGCGGGCATATCTCGGCAGGCGTGTCTCCTACTCCGGGACGCGCCAACGCACGCCAAGCATGCCTACTGAGGTCATCCGGCAATCCGGCTTCGTCACTTATCGCCGCCCGGATCGTCAAGACCGGTGGTGGCAGGGGACTCGACCGCACTCGGCAATCCAATTGCTTCGCGCAATTCCGCCCGCCGCGTCTGGTAATAACCTGAGCGGATGAAGCTATAGAAATCGATGGAAGCATCTTCGGCCTGCTTCAATTGCCCGAGTCTGTCGACGGCATCGAGGCCCGTGGTGCCGGCGCTCACCGCCATTTGCGTGGTCGATACGGCGATTTGCGTTCCGACCAGCCAGCCTAGCGGGTTGCCGACCATATCGACGATGGAACCGACGGCATCGCGCGTCGTTGCCGGACCCATATAGGGCAGCACCACGTAGGGACCCTCGGCCACTCCCCAGACGAACAGAGTCTGCCCGAAATCGCCGCTCTGCTGCGCAACGCCCTCACGGCCTGCCACGTCGAACAGCCCGCCGATGCCGAAGATCGAATTGACAACAAAGCGGCCGGCGGTGCGCGCGGCCGCGTCGAGACGCAATTGCAGCACATCGTTCAAGAAGATGCGCGGCTCCTTCAAGTTCGAATTCAGATCATGTAAGCGGTCGTGCACGGGGCCGGGTATCGCCACCTTTATCGCTTCGGATACTGGTCCCAACACTCGCTGATTCGTCGCCAGGACATCGCGGTTCGCTGCCTCGGCGGGATCGCTGATCGGCATCGACGCGTCTCTGGGCATTCCGGCGCAGGCAGCCACGAGTAACGGCAATACGCACGCGATCGCCCGTTGGCCCCAACCTCGGGCGCAACGCATGTGCTTGGTTCGTGCGTTCCGGGGCATTCGTATCACGTGCGAAGGTGTTCGCCGAAGCAACCCACGTGGGGTTTCGGTGCACCACGGTCAAGCGAGCAGGCTATCAAATGCCGGTCAGGGCAGCTGTTACTTTTTTGCCACAGTTCTTGCGAACACGCCCTCGATGTGACCAGAGCGTTTCGGCTGCTGGGTCGCGAGGAGAGCCGGCTGGAAGAGGACGGCGGCCGCCAGGGTCGTCAGGAGCGACAGGGCCATCAGCTTGCCCATGCTGGACGTGCCCGGGTGATGCGAGAAGCACAGGCTCCCGAATGCGATGGCCGTCGTGCAGGCGCTGAAGACGATGGCGCGCGTAAGGCTCGATTGCAGGAAGTTCGTCTCCCCCGCGCGCCACGCAAGGATGTAGTAGATCTTGAAGGCGACGCCAACGCCCAGAAGCAGCGGCAGTGCGATGACGTTGGCAAAATTGAGCTGCAGCCCGATGAGCACGCAGATCTCGAGCGTGACGACAATGGCGACGAGCAGAGGTACCAACGTCAAGGCGATATCTGCCCAGCGGCGCAGCGCGACAAATAGGATCAATGCAATCGACACCAGCGACAGGAGGCCGGCCTGGAGAAATGCCGTGATGACGGTTGCGGCGGCCTCAGTGATGAAAACCGGTTGGCCGGTGGCCTCCGGTGCAACTCCGCGGACGGCGGTAACGAAGCGACGCAAGACTGCGTTGTCATTGCCATCCCCCTTCGGCGCGACCTCGACCCGGACTTGGCCGTCAGTGGCCACCCAGCTCTTCCTCAGCTCGGATGGAAGAGTCGCGATGCTCACCTGTTCGGCGCCCAGGAGACGCCTCGCTTGGCGCAGCGTAGTCTTTAGCGGCGTGATCAGAGCGTGGTCGGCTTCGTTCAGGGCGGCCGGCGGCGCATTCGCCAAGGGCGTCAGCACGCTTGCGAGGCGGCGAGCCTGTATCGCGGCAGGGCTATCGAGGTCACGAGCCGCCTCAGAGAGGTCCGTGACGAGCGTGCCGATCGCGGCCTGCGTCTCCGCCTGCGTAGGTTCCGCACTGATCTCGTTGGGATTGATGGTATTCTGCAGAAAAAAGCTCGCGTCCTCGATCAAAGCGAGCTTGGCGTCTTGATTTTCGGGAACGAAACTTTGCAGCGTCAGCACCCGGCCGACCTCCGGCAATTGGCGGAGCTTTTCGACCGTCGCCGAAACCCGGGCGACATCGCTTCCAAGTACATCGATCGTGTTCGGGCTGGTGTCGGGATCGTTCATCAAGTCGAGCAATGCCGCAACCGATTCGACATCCTGCGCCCGCAGGTTGATCGGATTGAAGTCGAAGCGCAAACCCGCGAGCAGCGGCAAACCAAGAATCGTGGCAGCCAACGTCGTCCCCACGATCCAGTTGCGCCGCATCTCTAGGAAGCGGTCCACAGGCGCCAGCGCGGCATAACCGATCGGTTTCTGCTCAGGGGGTGGCTTGAGCACCGTGAGCAAGGCCGGAAGCAGGGTCAAGGTCGTCGCCAGCGCGATGATGATACCGATTCCGGCGATGAGTCCGAGCTCGGAAAGACCTCGATACGCCGTCGGCAGGAACGAGAAGAACCCGGTCGCGATCGAAGCAGCTGCGAGCAGAAGCGGTCCCCCTATCCCGCGTGCCGTCGCCAGAAGTGCCTGATCGAGGTCACCGGACGCATGCCGCTCGGATCGATAGCGGACGCAGAACTGGATGCCGAAATCAACGCCGAGGCCGACAAAGAGCACAGCGAATGCGACCGAGATCAGGTTCAGCGTTCCTACCATCCACAGGCCGACGGCGGCTGTATAGAGCAGTCCGACGACGAGATTCACGAAGACGGCCAGGATGATGCGTGCCTTCCTCAGCGCCAGCCACAGCACCAGGGTGACAAGAAGCAAGGTCATGACACCGTTGAGGATTGCGCCGTCGGCGACCGTGGCAAACTCCTCGTCCGCCAGGGCGACCGGTCCGGTGAGCCGCACCCTCACTCCTCGTTCCAGCGTGAGCCCCAGCCTGGAAGCCGCTTCGCGTATCGCCGCCGTTGCTTTGCGTCCGGGCTGCAGATCAGTGAAATCAAGGACCGGCTCGATGTTCACGAAGCGACGAAGCTCCGAAGGCTTTGGCTCCTTGCCGGCGATCAGCTTGCGCCAGGAGAAGGACGGGCTCTTTCCTTTGTCCAGGCGCTCCAACGCATTTGCGAGTGCATCGAGCGCCGGCGTAAGAGTTTCCAGCTTTGCTTTCCCCAGGCGCACACCCTCGAGCGACTGCGAAAATGTGCGAAAGACACCGCGCAGCGTCGGATCGGCGGCCAGCGTTCCGAGGAAAGGCTGCGCAGAAATCAGGTCTGCGGTGCTTCGCTGTACCTCGTCCAGACTGAGGAAGAGGATGCCGTTGCGCTCGAAGAACTCGCCGCCATCAGGACGGCTGACACTGCGGATCAGGTCCGACCGGGACCCAAGTTCGTTTACGAGCGCATCCGCCGCATCATCGGCGGCCTCCGCCGTGGTCGCGTCGATGACCGCGATGATCTGGTCGATCCGTTGCGGAAAGCGGCTATTCAGCATCATCTCCTGTTGGCGCCACGGCAGTGAGCTCGACAGGAGCTGTTTGCTATCGGTGGAAATGGCGAAATGCCGCGTGAAATAGCCGGCCGAGACTGCTGCCAGAAGCAAGCTGCTCACGACCACCGGCCACGCATAGCGACTCGAGAGCCGCACCAGCCATGCGATCGCGGATATCGTCGCAGAATCGGGGTGTTTCGTCACAGATCGTATCGGACCGTTGTACTGCGCGCACGAATAGCAATTCCGCCAATGCAATCCGAGGCCGTCACCGAGGTGCCAGCCGACGTGCGAACTCTCACCGGACGGAAAACTTGCTGCGAACTTTTCACGAAGTGTGCGTAGAAGCGTAGAAGTAGAGTGTGATCCCCGATCGGTGAAGCGTGACATGCAGTTGCATGTTCCAGCTGCCGGTAAGCGAAGATGCTCATCGGGCCTGCGTCACCCGCCTTCGATTATGTGGTGCGAATGAAGGCCAGCTTTTGACATGGCGCGCCATCATGCGGCCCCAATCCGGCCGCAAACGCTCACGAGCGGCCGATTGCGGCAGCGAAATGTAAAGGCGATTGTTCGAAACGGAAAACTGGCCCGCTGGTAGTGGAATGGTTGTGATGAGAGATTTCAGCCTGAGGGCTTCGTTCGTCCGGTTCCTGTTTGTCGTACCCCTGGTCGCATTCGGCTTGCTCCCATTGGGAGCGCAGACGCCGAGTGCGGCCGTGGTAAAAATCGAAACCTACTATCAGCAACTGATGCCCACGATCCAGCAGGCTGCGCGGCTCAGCGTGCGGGAGCGCGACAGACGTTTTACGCCTGTCTTTGCCGCGGTGTTCGACATTCCGACTATGACGCGGCTGGCGGTAGGCTCGGCCTGGAAGGGCTTCTCGGCGGAACAGCAGGCGGCAGTTCGGGACGCCTTTGCCCGGTTCATCGTTGCGGACTATGCGAGTCAGATCAAAGATTATTCAGGCGAAAGCTTCGCCGTGGATCCGCAAGCGATTCCGGAAGCGCGCGGTGGCGGCGAAATTGTCAAGACGAAGCTGCTGCAACCCGGTGGCCGAACCGTGAGCATAAATTACCTGGTCCGCGGCGAGCGGGTGATCGATATCTACCTCAACGGAACGATCAGTGATCTCGCGTTGCGACGTGACGAATTCGCGTCGATCATCGCCTCAGGCGGTGCCGATGCTTTGATCAAGAGATTGCGGGATCGAACTGACAGTCTACTTGGAAAGTAATGTTGTGTGTACCCCGGTTGCGATATCGACGTTGTCGATGGCCGGATAGCTCGTGGTCAGAATGAGCTTCACATCGCTCGCCGCAAATCCGCGAAGCGCGCGAGCGATGTCGCGATAGCTGAAGTGGATCAGGCAATCGCGGCACAGGAACAGGTCGCAGCCGGGCAATGCCTCGGCAGTCACATCGAATTGTCTGAAATCGTGCTGCGGATATTCCGATCGCAATTCCGCAATCAGCGGCCTGACGATGTCGCCGCCGATATATCTGAAGCCGGCAGGAAACCCAACCAGCTTCATCCAGGCAAAATCGCCACATGGGGCGTCGAGCATCGATTGGATCGCGAGCTGTTCGATCAGCCTGGGAAGCTCGCGGCGGAGATTTTCGGTATACTTCGCCGTCGATCCGCAGCCGCTGCTCGACGCTCCGCCGCCAGGCGGCACCCAGTCCCCGTTGCGCCAGATCTGCGTGAAAGTGTTCTCCACGGCGCCAGATCTGCGTGAAAGTGTTCTCCACGATCATCTCTCTTGGGATGAGCGAGCAGCTACTTGTGGCACACATATGCTCGGATGCCCACGATCAAGCGATACCCTACCGAGAGCAGTGTCGGTGGCACGGTGAGGCCGAGCAGTCTCGCGGTCTCGACTCACGCTCAAAAGCACGATGCTAGTGTCCCTCTTGATTCCAAGTTCTCATCAGAGAATGCTGGAAGAGTGTGCAAACTTCGGAATCGGGACACTAGTGTCCCGGTTCCGACGTTCGTATCACCTTGCAGCACGCACTTTTACGAACGTCGGAACCAAAGGGACACTAGCAACTCTATGATTCTAGTGTGGCTTTGGATTTGACGTTCCTGCGAAGGACTCGCCGCAAGACTGGTAGGAACGTCAAATCCGCCACACTAGCCCCCATCCCCAGGAGCATCATCTTTGAGTTTACGCGCCGAGCTCGTTCGTTTCGCGCTGCGCCGCTTCTTCAAGGGCCGATCAGGGCCGGCGCCGACGATCGAGACCTTGCGACGACATTATGGGGGGCTCGGGCGGCTATCCCCGCGGCCGCCTCGGGGCACGCTGGTCAAGCGGCTCGACCTCGACGGCGTCAGGGCGGTCAGCATTGCCACCCGGGAGTCGCGCCCGGATCGCCATATTCTCTATCTCCACGGCGGCGGTCATGTATCCGGGTCGCCGGAGCTCTACCGCGATTTTACCTGGCGAATTGCGGCCGCGGCGCGGGCGCGGGCGCTGATGACCTATCATCGTCTGGCCCCCGAGCATCCCTACCCCGCCGCCATCGAGGACGCGGCCAACGCTTACCGCGCGCTGGTAGCCGGCGGTGCCGACCCGCGGGCTATGGCACTGATGGGGGAATCGGCCGGCGGGGGGCTGGTGCTGGGGGTGTTGCTCAAGCTGCGCGACGAGGGCACCCCGCTGCCGGCAGCTGCGGTGACGATTTCGCCTTGGACCGATCTCGCGCTGAGCGGCAACTCGTACAGGCAAAATGCCGACGCCGATCCGATGATCTCGATCGCGGACGCAGCGCGTATGGCAAGCTACTATCTCGGCGAGACCGATCCGCGCACGCCGTATGCCTCGCCGATCTACGGCGACCCCACCGGATTGCCGCCGACGCTGATTCAGGTCGGCAGCGACGAGATCCTGCTCGACGATTCCGTTCAGATGGCGGAGCGCATGCGCGCTGCCGGTTGCGAGGTCGAGCTCGAAGTCTGGCCGCGGATGCCGCACGCCTGGCACGTCTGGGCGCGGGTGATGCCTGAAGCACGCGCAGCGATCGCCCGGATCGGCGTGTTCGTGCAAGACAAATGGCGAATCGCGAACGGCGAGTAGCGAACGTGCGTACTAGGTATCTCCCTGGAAGCGGCGCGAGGCGCGAAAGCGGGCATCGCCGGAGGTCCGAGTTGTGCCCAAGCGGACCTAGTTGCCTTGTTATTCGATCACCTCGTCGGCAGTTGCGAGCAGCCGATCGCGGATGTCGAGACCGAGTCAGCCCACGACCTGCCCGTCGCTTTTGACAAACTCGGATTTGGCGAGGTCGCGCAGTTCCTCGAGAATCGAGGAGTTCAGGACCTCCTCGAGCCGTGCGAGGGTGCGACCAGCAACGGCTCCGTCAAAAACGCGATGATCGAATGTCAGTCGAACAACGACGTTGCCGTCCGCATCGGCTGGCCCGTAGCTCAGCAGGCACGGCTGCGGCGTTCGCGATGTGCCGAGGTCGGTCCGCCACCGCGCAGCCGACGACACGCCGTAGGTTCCCATCTCCTTGCGCAGCCGTGGGACGTTCATGCCCACGGCGAGGATCAGGCGGCGAACCAACAATGGAAGCCGGGCAATGGCGACCAACTTGCGATGAAGTCCTGTTTCCTCGGTCGGGGCGGCAGCGGCGCGCCGTATCATCTCGCTCAGCTGTTGTATCGGAACGGCGTTGGGCTTGTGGAACCGCAGCGGCAGCAGACCGAGGTCGCCCATGATCCAGCGCTCGTGCATGACGCAGACAGTACTCTCGGCGTACTCGTAGAGGTACGGCCATGGCAGACTGAGATAGACACGGCGTAATTCGGGAATTTCGGCTGCGACCAGCGCAAAGCCCTTGACGAATATTGCTGTCCAGGAGGGAGCCGCTCCAAGATCGCCGCGGGCGGTCATCAGATCGCGGAACGCCACTGGGCGCGTGACGGAAACTCTCCCCCTGTCGGAGACCGCCCACATGCAGTCAGCGACCATCCGACGAGCGATGGATAATCGAATGCGGCGCCCGATTGGCGGAGAGCTCATGTTGCGAGCGGTCTGCAAAGATTTAGCTGACAAATTTTCATGTTATTCGGGTCTTTCTCTCGGGTCAAAGCGTGCATTCATGCGCAGTAGTGCGGCGCTGATATCGGATATTGGACGGTCAGCCACTCCTCGCGTTCGACGCGCTGCGCGAAGAGTATTCCAAAACCGGCAAGGCCGGCTGATCGATGAGGGCGCCATCCGACGCGATCAGTTCGACGGGACCGGTTGGCGCGACCGTGGAGCGAGTGAATGGAAGCGGTCCGCAAACCATCATGAAATAGTCGTAGGTCGAGCGTCTTTCATTCGCCATCACGAATTGATGATGCATGCGCATGAATTTCAGCCGAATGCGCCAGTAGGTCCGCGGCGTGAGCATGTCCTGAATCCACACCCGCCGCATGAGCGGCTTGCCCCGCCCGGGATCGCCATAGAATCGGGCTAATTTCACCGGATCGAATTTGTAGAAGCTGATGAAGTCGGAGCGAGCTTGATACTCGGCCCAGGCGATCGAAGGCTCCGCCGCGATTTGTGCGGCATGACGACGAAAGCGTTCGCTCGCCGGGTGCAGCGCGAATTTCGGTATCGTTGATCCGATCGTCAGCAGGCACACTGCGGGGCCATGACGTCCAAGCTTAGGATCGATTTCGAGGGCGCGCGCGACCACCTCAACCGCGAGGGTCGATCCCATGCTGTGTCCGACGATCACGATCTCGTCGATCGCCGCATCGCGGCCGCGCGCGACGAGCTCTTCGGCAAAGCGGTCTACTCTTGCTTCGACGTCGGGCCGACGGCCGTGCACGTATTCCCACGAAAAAATCCAGTCGTCCAACCCGTGCTGTACGCTCCATCGCCGACCGGGCCAGCTCAAAAGGGTGATGAAAATGGCCGCACTCAGCGTGACGAACAAGGCTGCCTGAAGCGCGTACGAGGACAGCAGCGAGATGGCTACGAAATGGGCGATCACGGCGGCAACAACGAGGAAAACGAGGAGCAAAACAAAGGGGAACAGAAAGAAAAGGCCATATCGCCAACTTGCTTTGAAGTAACGAGCTGCTGACCCCGTCAGCATGATATCGAGGAAGGCCAGCGACGATCTGGCGAGGCGTCTGGTGATAGGCCGCGCGAAATCGGAAAGGATGATGTCGTCCCAGACCAGCATTCCGTATCCGGTCTCGACGTGCCAGTTGGGGGCCGAGGTCATGACTTGCCAATGGATACTCGAAGTCCCCGGGTGAGGGCTGGGCTCCGACAGTTGAGAGCTGACGTTCCATGTTCTCGCGAACGTGGCGAGCTCGCGCTTGAATACACGGTACCAGTCAGCGCCGATCGGACCGTATCCGGCCAGGTGATACACGTAGCGCCGTCTTGTCATACGCGAGCTGTCTCTGATTTCCCCGAAAGGCCAAGTTGACGATAAGTGGCGCTAGCGCGAATACCACGCCCGTTGCAAGAAATGTAGCCAGCCATCCACGTTGTGGTAAGATTACACCTCGCCCATGTCCCTCTCGCAACGAGGGGCGGCAACCGCGAGAGAACGGTAACCTCGGATGGAGCGGGGCGCCGGGCAGCATTCCAGCAAGGGCTGGGCCGATGGCTGCAATGTGGACATCACCGTTCGCTGGGAAGCCGGCGATCAGAGCTTGCCCAACTCCCCGGCGAGCAAATTAGTAATGGCTGATTATTTCCACTGACCTCGCCGCCTGCGGTTTCGCTGGAGCCGTGATTTGAGCTGCAAGCCGTGCCGCAATTTTGGCGTGCGCCTCGGCGTTAAAATGAATACGGTCCCATTGGTAGGCGTCCGGCGGGATTGTTTCCGGGTCATAGACAATGACGCGGATACGGCGCGCCTGCAGCCGGTTCACCATCGCGGTGATATTGGCGGCACGCTCCTCCTTGGTGCCGAAAAAGCGAAGATCGTTGGCGCCCGGTTGCAGGATGACAACGTCGATTCCTTCCGGGACGGCGGAATCAAGCCGGCGCAGCATCCCGCTCGTGCGGTCAAGGAGAACGCCTGAATTGGTGACGTTGGCATCGATGCCTTGCTTGCGAAGAAGCCCCTCCAACACGGTGGGGTAGGCACTCCCCCAGCCGACGCCCCAGCCCACAGTGTTGCTGGCGCCGATCGCAACAATGTTCAACGTCATAGCTTCGACCGGCGTCGCGATTGCGAGGGCGGCTGCAATTGCCAAGGCGCGAAGCCTGTGTCCCACCGGCTCACCTTTCGCTTAGCGCGTCGATCCATATTACATCTGATGACGTGCGCCTGCAGCAGCCCGATTGCCACCGAAGAATACCTATACGGATGGGCATGCGGGAGACAGGGACGCGGGGCGGTTCAGGCCGCTCAGGCTGGCATCGGGCGGTAACCGCCGGGGAGGGCGATTCGCCGCTTATCCCCACTGGGCCACAGCTCACCGCGGCCTTTCTGCAACACCTCCCGGAAAAGAAGGCACCGGACGGCCCATCGGGCAATTTCACACTTGAGAGACGGCGCCACTCCAATACAGTGTTAGAGCGAACTCGGAGTGATCCTCCAGGGGGCATGAAAGGGGCTCGTCATGACAAAACTAGTACTGACTGTCGTCGTCGCCACGTTCGCTTTGGCGAGCGTTGCATCCGCTGCCGATATGCCGCGTAAGGAACCGCCGCCTCCGGCTGCGGTCGGCAAGGCACCCATCGGGAAGCTGCCGGGCAAATATCCGGTCGGAAAGTATCCGGTCACCGCGAGATACTGAGGCCAACAGCCAGCCGAAAGGCGCGCAGTACGGCTTGGTGGTCGCAATTGGCCACGAGGAAATCTGCGTGAACTTTGGGGGCGGGGAACTACCATGCGGACCGGAATGACCCATCGCGGCCTCATCGTCGGGATCGTGGCGCTTGCAGCCGTTGCAAGCTGCCACGTTCCGGCGGCCACCGCACAAGAATCCGGTGCGAAGCAAGATGCCGGTGTGAAGGCGATCTATTACGTCGACTTCCGAGCCAGGACCGCGGCCACCTACGGCCATGCGTTTGTCTGGTTCGGGCGCATGGACCGCAAGCAAGTCGAAGTTGCGGGCCTGCATCCGGCCTCGGACAGCCCGATTCCCTACATCATCGGTCAAATCTTCCCGGTGCCGTCCGAGACCGGCAAGAGCTATGGCGATCTCGACGAGGCATATCTGACCGCCAGCTACCGCGTCGTGATGACCGAAGCCCAAGCCAAGCCGGTCTTTGCCTACATCAAGCACCTGCAGGAATCGACCCCACTGTGGAATGCCACGGTCTACAACTGCGTTTCATTCATCCAAGACATAGCGCGCTACATGGGCATGAAAGTGCCCGGCGAGCACGTGATCATGCCGGATGAGTGGGTGAACAAGCTGCGCCGGCTCAATGGCGGGCGAGAGAACAAGGTTGTAGCTCTTTCAAACATCTTGGCGGGCTCGGCGCCCAAGACTGCAGAGCCCAAGACCGCAGAGCCCAACGCTGCAGAGCCCAAGGCTGCAGAGCCCAAGACTGCAGCGCCCAGGACTGCAGGGCCCAAGACCGCAGCGCCAGCGCCCAAGACTTCAGAGTCCGGGACTCCTGCGGACAGGATGGCAGCCGTCTACTAGGTCAATCTCAATCGTTCGGAAGCCCTAGAGCGGGATGACGATTTTTCGAATCGTCATCCCGCTCTAGCTTTTTCTTTGAGCATCATCTTTTCCGAAACCGGTTCCCACCCTCGGATCAAGTGCGGGGCAGGCTTTTTTGCACGCTGCTGCCCGGGCTCCGATGAAATCGCACGGCCTGTTCGCTTTCAATAAATTCCGGGCAGGATGCGTGATGTTCGCGCCATGTATCGGCGGTAATCCTCCCCGAACGTCTCGATCATCAGCTCTTCCTCGTGACGAACGCGCAGGAAGAACAAGATTCCGAATCCGACCAGCCCGGCTGGACCGGCAATCCAATTCGGCAACAGCAAAGCCTGCGCCAGGGCCCATAGCCAGAACGCGGAATACATGGGATGTCGCACGCGACGGTAAACTCCAGAGGTCACCAGGGTGTGTTGTTCGCGAATCTCGAGCGTGACCGACCAGTTTCGACCGAGCTCCTTGTGCGTGCGATAGAACAGCCAGAGCGATAATGCGAAGGTGACGGCGCCTAGCCAGGCAAGTGCTGGCTGAAAATGATATTCCGCGAATTTGGGCTCACCAGTAAGCACGTAGATCCCTGGGACTAGGCACATGCCAGTGAGTGGAAACGCCAGTCGTGCGCGATCCCGCGCTCGGTCATCGCGGGTTACTTTTGGGGTGCGCCGCGAACGACGCGCGTGCCGATGGCGAATCGCAAACCAGCCTATCACGCCAAGGCCCCAGACGAGCTTTGCCCAGAACAAAGTCATCTTGTTTGCCACTAGTGTCCCGTTTCCGACGTTCGCATCACTTGCAGCACGCACTTTTGCGAACGTCGGAAACAAAGGGACACTAGCAAGTTTATGGTTCTAGTGCGGTTTTGGCTCTGACGTTCCGATGACCAGCGTGCTGCGAGACTGATCGGAACGTCAGAGCCACCGCACTAGGGTTGCTTCCACACTATCTCCGATCATAGGGATTTCGTCCACCTCCCGGTTTCGCGCCCGCGATTGCGGCGGTCCGAATGAATCGCGCAAGACCTCGGTCAACAGGTCAGTGAAGGTTCCTGGCTGGGAGAACTGAAAAACGTTAGTGTCGTTGTATGTGGAAAGCCCCCACGATACGCCGCCTCCTCCCCCATCATGTCGCCGCCAAGGTATAGCTCGTTGCGCGACAAATGGACGTGGTGCGCCGACTGGCTCGCAGTCGCAGTCGCGATCGCGCTGCCGTGGTCGACGACCGGTTCTCTCGTGCTCATTTTGCTGTGGTGGGTGGCGCGGTTCGCAATGGGCGATCACGGGGCGGTGTTCCACGAGGTTGGCACCCTCGCTGGCGGCCTGCCGCCGGCCTTGTGCGCGCTCGGCACTGTCGGGATACTGTGGTCGTCCGCATCGTGGGGGGAATGCGTCAACGGACTCAGCGCATTCTACAAGCTGCTCGCCATTCCGGCGTTGCTGGCGCAGTTCCGGCGGTCCGAGCGCGGAACCCTGGTCCTGGTGGGATTCGCCGCCTCTTGTACCGTTATGATGGTTGGGTCATGGGGCTTGGCTCTGCTTCCGGGTCTGACTTGGCGCGGAACCCGCGATACGGGCATCGTGGTCCACGACTACATCTCACAGGGACAGGTATTCACACTTTGCGCATTCGGATTTTGCGAGGTTGCGATGCGCTCGTGGCGCCGGGGGCGTCGCTGGCTCGCATTTGCCCTCCTGCTGCTGTCGCTCGCTTTTCTCGCCAATCTCCTTTATGTGACCGCCAGTCGCACAGCGGTGGTCACGATACCGGTCCTTCTCGTGCTTTTCTGCGGCCTGCGGTTCGGCTGGCGTACCACCTTCGCTCCCATGCTAGCCTTGACCGTCGTATCTGCCGCCCTGATATGGCAGACCTCGCCGACCCTTCGTCAACGCTTTACGGCGACTTTCGATCAAATCCGCGACTATGAGCCCAGCGGGGCTAGAACCAGCGTTGGTGAACGGCTGGAGTACTGGCGGAAATCGATGATATTTATCGCCAACGCCCCCGTGCTGGGTCACGGCACGGGATCGATCCGCGAACAATTCCGCCGCGCGGTGGTCGGTGATACCGGCCTTGCGGCGTTGGTTGCGGCCAATCCGCATAATCAAATATTCGCAGTCGCGATCCAACTTGGGCTCGTCGGCGCCGCGCTACTGCTTGCCATGTGGGGCGCACATTTGTTGCTGTTTCGAGGCAGCGGGACGTGGGCGACGATTGGGCTTATCGTGGTCGTTCAAAATATCATCAGCTCGTTGTTCAACTCGCATCTATTCGATTTCACGCAAGGTTGGATTTATGTGTGGGGCGTGGGCGTACTCGGCGGTTTGTGGCTGCGAGACTCGCACTCCGCTCGTATCGCAAAGTCAGTAAACGCCGGGACTGCGTGGAAATCGAATGACACGATCAGCTGACAGCGACGGCCACAATGACCGGGGTCTACGGGCTCGCGGTTACAAGATCATGACCACGCCGAATGAAGCGCTTCGCATGATCCTACCGACCGCAGGTTGGGGTGACACGCAGGCAGCGGATGTCATGTTCACCGGTGGCGCCGATCCTGTGCTGCCGACGCCGTTCCGCATCGGTGCGGCCGGTGCGGCAACTCTCGCTGCAAGCGGGCTCGCGGCCACGGAACTGTGGCAGGTTCGTACCGGGCGGCGTCAGCGAGTGACAGTCGATCCCCGCCAGGCGACGGCAGCGTTGCGCAGCGGCCACTACCTTCAGCTCGTCGGCACGGACGTTTCATCCGAGCGAAACACCATCATGGGCTTCTATCCGACCCGCGACGGGCGCTGGTCCTATCTCCACTGCAATTTTC
>WNEY01000933.1_pt1 | contig 19557 bp, 17 predicted proteins | sample 5400531 | NCBI WGS metagenome assembly WNEY01 (sample SAMN13153338, study PRJNA577476) | soil metagenome | isolation source: 200 cm saprolite under Douglas fir tree site 1 | place: USA:California | collected 2015-04-18
ATTCCACCGCGCGGGGGCATGCCCTGGCCGGTTCCCGGCTGTGGATTCCCGGAGAGCAGCTGGCCGACGCCTATCTCCGCTACCAGATGGGCATCCCGGATCACCTGCAGCCCGCGACCAAGCCGCAGCTCGGCGCGCAGATGCTGGCCGAGATGCCAGCCGCCGGCATCGAGATTCCCTGGGTGGCCGCCGACGAGGCCTGCGGCCAGGACCCCGGGCTGCGGAAACTGTGCGAGGACCGCGGCACCGGCTACGTCCTGGGGGTGCGCTGCTCGTTCCGCGTGACCCTGCCGTCGGGCGCCAGGATCCGCGCGGACAAGATCCTGGCGAAGGTCCCCGGCCGGGCCTGGACGACCACCTCATGCGGCGCCGGGTCCAAGGGCGACCGCCGCTACGCCTGGGCCTGGATCGCCGCCAAAGACCCCCGCCGGCACCTGCTGATCCGCCGCAACCTGCACGACCCCGCCCGCGTCGATTACTTCTGGTGCTTCGTGCCCGAGGGCCGCCCGGTCTGCCTTTCGATCCTGGTCAAAGTCTGCGGCCGACGGTGGACCGCCGGGGAAGACCACGAGTTCGGGAAAGACCAGTTCGGCTACGACCACGCCCAGGTCCGCCTCTACATCCCGGTCATGCGGCACCTGACCCTGGTCATGGCCGCCCTGGCGATCTGCGCCGTCACCACCGCCAGCCTGCGGGACACCACCCCCGCCCCGCCGCTGCCGGTCAGCGCCGACCAGGAGCCACCCGAGGACCCCGGCCTGATCCCGTTCACCGTCCCGGAGATCAAACGGCTGTACATCCTGTTCCACCAGGCCCTGCACAGCATCGCCCACGGACTCCACTGGTCCCGGTGGCGACGCCGGCACCAAGCCCGCGCCCGCTGGCACCACCACCGCACCCGACTACGCGACCTGGAAACCTACCCATGAATCAGATAACGAAGTACGGCTGCCGTACATGGGGGATCGGCTCGAGTCCCTGGCGCCCCGCTACCGGCAGGACCGAGAGGTCAAGGCGATGGCGGATATCAGGGATGTGGCTGCGTGCTTGAGGCGGCCCGGTTGCTCGGGTCGCGAAGGCGGGTATGCCCGCTGCCAGCGCGCTAACCGCGATCACTGAGGTGCCCAGTAGTACCACGGCGTACCGACTCGTCTTCGTTGACTTCCAGCTTTGCTTCACCGTTCACTTCACCGTTCTGCGGACTGCGGCCACCGGGCGCGCGGGTTGGCTAGCCACGCTGAAGAACCGATCCGTTGTACGCAGCCCCGCCGGGTCAGGGTTCAATCTCCCGAGAAGTCACACGCTGCGAAGTCACAGGATCGCGATCGGGTTAATTGGTGAGCCGGTGCCCTTCGGCAATCGGAGCGGCGCGATCACGCACAGGAACGACCACTGCCGGTGCCGCTCGCACAGCGGCAGCAATGTCGCGAATTGCAGGTAGTCGAGCAACTGCAGGCCGAGGGCCTTGATCGCGAGCACGTGGACGGGAAAGTCGACGCCGCGGGTCGACGCACCGGCGGTGTCGTTGTTGCTGTCACTGCCGAGAACGGCGATCTGGCGTTCGGCCAGCAGCGGCAGCACGGTCGGATGCAGTCCGGCCCGCTCGGCCGCCGCGTCCCACGGCCCTCGAGCGGCCCGGCGCAGCCGGTGACCGACCCGGACGAAGAGCAGGTCACCGCGGCCGAACCTGACCTGCTGGGCCTCCTCGGCCGCGAGCAGATCGTCGGTAGTCACGTAGTCGCCGGGCTCCAGCCACGGCACGCCCCGCAGCCCTGGGATGTCGAGCAGCACGCCCCGGCCGACGATGCCGTCGGCCGCTGCCGCGATCGACAGTTCGGCGGCTCCGTCCTGCGTGACGCGGTTGGCCGGCACGTCGTTGTAGAGCGCCTGGTCGTAGATCACGTGGCAGAGCGCATCGATATGGCTGTCCGCGTCACCGTGGATATTCATCGCGATCCGGTCGGTGGCGAAGCTCAGCCCGGTCGGATCGGCGTCGGTACCCGTTCCGGTCATCTCGTGCCGGGCCGGGTCAGGGTTGTCGGGCGTGACCTGATGCCCGATTGGCGCCGCCAGGGATACGGACCGGCCGTGCCTGACCTCGCGGGCGGCGGCCAGGGTCCCGGCGGCTGTGAGGTAGTTCAGCGCACCCCGCCGGTCGGCCTTGCCCCAGGGCAGCTGGGCCCGCAGGCCGTCGTACAGTTCGCGGAACTCCGCCTCGGTGAGCGCGGCGGCTGGCTTGGCCGGGACGGCCGTACGGCCGCGATGAGCAGTCACGCCTCTCACCTTTCTGCGCGGCCGGCGCCGGGTCATCATCCGATCCGGGCTAGGTGGTTGGATGATCCAGGCCGACAAATCAGGCAGGAACCGAAAAGGAGACAGATGCACCGGACGCGCCTGGTGGCGGTGAGCTACCCGGTCAACGAGGACTACACCAAGATCAACCAGGAGGTTCTCGGCGCCGACGCATCGCTGGTCTTCCTGCAGCAGGAAACCGAGGCCGAGCGGGCGTCCCTCGCCGCGCACGCTGAGGTCCTGATCGGCTGGAACCCCGGCCGGGAGCTGCCGGCCGGTACGCTGCTGGGCGCCGGGGAACTGAAATTCATTCAGCTGCTGTCAGCCGGCGTCGACTCCGTCGATTTCTCCGCCATCGGCGAGCACATCGTGCTGGCCGGCAACGTAGGCGCGTTCGCCAAGCCGATCGCCGAGCATGTGCTAGCGATGACGCTGGCACTGGCCAGGCGCCTGCCGCAGCGGCACGCCGACCTCGCGGCCGGCCGGTTCAACCAGCAGCAGCCGCTGATTACGCTCGACGGCGCGGTCTGCGCGATCCTCGGTTTCGGCGGCATCGGTACCGCTGCCGCCGCCTTGATGCGCGCCTTCGGCGCCCGCATCCACGCGGTGAACTCCTCGGGCCGCACCACCGAGCCGGTCGAATTCTGCTGGACGCTCGCCGACCTGGACCAGGTACTGGCCAGAGCCGATGTTCTGGTGGTCTCGCTGCCGCTGACCAACTCCACTCGCGGCCTGATCGGCGCCCGTGAACTCGGGCTGATGAAGCCGTCCGCGATCCTGATTAATGTGGCCAGAGGCGCGATCATCGATGAGCAGGCGCTATATCAGCACCTGGAGGCGAACCCGGAGTTCACCGCCGGGATCGACACCTGGTGGCACGAGCCCAGGGGCGGCTCGCCGTTCCGCGTCGATTACCCCTTCTTCGACCTACCGAACCTGATCGGCTCACCGCACAACTCGCCGATAGTGCCCGGCGTCGTCCTGGGTGCGGCTAGGAACGCGGCCGAGAACGTCCTGCGCTATTTGCGGGGAGAGCCGGTCACCGGCATCATGCGACGCGCCGACTACCTGCGCTAGCAGCCAGATCCAGCGCCACCTGCCTCAGCCGACGAACCACCGCATTCCTGTCCAGTGCAGAAGCTGACCGAACTCGGTTCCGCCGCCCTTCTGCGCGGCTCCGACCCCCAGCAGTTCGCGGCGCCTGTGCATCTGACCGACAGCAGCGCGCTGTTATCGCCGGAACCCATGCCGCCGGGATTTGGAGCGCTGACTTTCGACCAGTGCGCTCCGTTCCAGCGCAGCACCTGGTTGATCTCGGCCTTGCCTGATCCTCCGCCGGAGCGGCCGCCGACCTGCCTGGCGATGCCGTGGCCGCGGCAGCCGGCACCGTGACGGACCCGGCGCTAGCCGCGACTAGCCAGGCGCGAGCAAGGTCCGGGCCCATCGCCCTGGTTTCCATGACTCCCGGTACAGGATCACTGCTTCAGTCCCCCCTTCTGTTGGCCAGCGCATACCTGGCTTAGCGGACGAACCACTTCTTTCCGGTCCAGTGCAAGGTCTCGTTGCCCTGACTTTGACCATCGGGCTCCTCAAGCCCGACCGCCCAGCAGTTCGCCGCCGCGGTGCACCTGACCGAGTTCAAGATGCTGACGTCCCCGTTGCCAGAACCGGCGGGGCTTGGGGTGCTGACCACGGACCACTTAACCCCGTTCCAGTGCAAAGAGGCGTTAAGCGTGACCCGTTCCCCGCCGACGTTGCTGGCCTGACCGACGGCCCAGCAGTTGCTGGCCGCCGAGCACGTGACGCCGTGCAGTTCGCTTAGCGCACCCGCGCCGGTGCCAGCCGGGTTCGGGGCGCTGACCAGGCGCCATTTCCTGCCGTTCCAGTGCAGGAGCTGATCGAATCCGGCCGGTGCGGTCGGACCGCCGTCGAGATTGGCGTAGAACCCGGCCGCCCAGCAGTTGGCCGAGGCGGTGTAGGACAACCCCAGGAGCTCATTGACGACGCCTGTGGTGGTGCCGGCCGGATCGGGAACGATGACCTTCGCCCACTTCTTGCCGTTCCAGTGCAGCATCTCGTTACGCATGGTGAAATCCTTGCCGAACTCGCCGAAGGCACCCGCCGCCCAGCAGTCAGCCGGTGCGGTGCACCGGACGCTGTCAAGACTGCTTGAGTGGTTCTTGGCGGTTCCGGCCGGGCTCGGCGCCGGCACCACGACCCACTTCGTGCCGTTCCAGTGCAGCACCTGGCTGTGCCCTATCTCGAAGGAAGGCCCCGTTACCGAGTCGACACCGTAGACGCCGACCGCCCAGCAACTCGCGGCCGAAGTGCAGGAGACGTCGTCGAGATCGTTGAAGTCGCCGCTGCGTCGCCCGCCGGGGGCCGGGGTGTCCACCTGGCGCCACTTTTGGCCATTCCAATGCAGCGCCACATCAAGATCGACGGAATGTGATCGCTCGGAATCTCCGACCGCCCAGCAATCGGAAGCCAACGTGCACCGGACCGCGAACAGTTCGTTATTGTCGCCGCGGCCGGTCCCGGCCGGGGTCGGCACGGCGACGTGGAACCATTTCTTGCCGGTCCAGTGCAGCACCTGGTTGAGGTTCCCGAGCTTCGTGGTGTCGTGACCGACCGCCCAGCAGTTGTCCGCCGAGGTGCAGGAGACCACCAATTCGCCAGAGTGCCTCGTTGTACGCGCCCTGGCCGCGCGGCGGTTCAAAACGGCGCGGCGAATACTTCAGCCGCCCAGCCGTGCGTCGTCGGCGGCCGAACCTGGTCGGCCCGATTCTCCCCGGGGTGCGTCAGGTTTGGGCGGGGCGGGCGGGGTGGCGGGGTTGCTGACGGTTTCTCGCGCCGTCGTGGCGTTCGGTCCCTGGGATGCCGACGGGGAGGGTGCCGGTGGGCGGGAGGTCGAGTTGGTCGAGGTCGGGGTCGGGCATGGCGCGGTCGAAGCCGATGGCCTTGTGAGTGATGGACAGGGACAGGGCAATGGAATGGTCGGCTTGGATGAGGCCGGTTTTGCGGGCGGCTACGGCGACGCGGGTCTGGCAGCGGCAGTCGACGGAGTGGATGGCGGCGGTCTTGGCGGCGGAGCCGACGGCGATGCCGAGGTCGATGTCGCGCAGGTTGCATACGGGGCCGTTGAATTCCAGTTCGGCGGATTCGCGGCGCAGGGTCTTGGTGTGGTGAAGGAATTCGGCGCAGGTGGCGTAGCCGCAGGCGCCGCAGTCGTAGTTCGGCGGGTACCAGCCGGGCAGCAGCCCGACGAACAGGATCGCGTCGACTGCCTCGGCCGCTTCGGCGTCGCGGAACCAGATCCGCTCCCGGCGCTCTTTTCCTCGGGCCCGCATCCAGGCGGCCAGGCCGGCGCGGGTGGCGGGGTCGTCGGCGATGACGGTTTCCATGAAGTTTGGTTTCCCGGCGAGGAACAGCTGCCCGCCGGACTTGGGGGCGGTGATCGCGGCGGCGGCCATCAGCTGGGCGACCTGCCGGATGGTTCCGGCGCGGATGTCGTCGTAGCCCAGGGTGCCGCTCATGCGGGAGCCGGGGCCTGGGACTGGGACTGGCACCAGGCATACAGGGCGTCGTAGACGAACCGGCCCCGGTCCAGCAGCCGGTAGTCGTCGTCCTCAACATCCAGCCCGCCCAGTCCGATGGCCAGCAGCCCCGGTCCGGCCGGGTCGGTGCCGATATCGGCGGCGATGTCCGCGGCGTGCACGATCCTGGCCAGCCGCATCAGGGCCGGGTCGCCGACGAGGTCGTAGTCGTCGATGAGGACCTCGAACGTGCACTTGCCGCCGCGGTGATCATAGCGGGCGCCGGGCGCGTCGAAGCTGATCGCGTCCTGGCCGGCGGCGACGTCGAGGACCTGAGCGGCGGGGACGTAGAGGATCTCGGCGGCGGGGTCGATGAACTTGGTGATGAGCCAGGGACACGCGATTCGGTCGGTCTTGGGCCGGGCGCGGGTAACCCATTTCATGATATCTCCTCCTGGCGGGCCGAGGCTGGCGCGGCGGCCAGGCCCGGGTGGTTGAGGTAGCCGCCGGCCACCTCGTAGCGGGTGATCGGCTGGTAGCTGACGGCCTGGTGGACGTCGGAGGCGGTGAGGCGGTCCCGGTCGGGGGTGGCAATCCACGCGTCAAACACCTCGTGGCTGGGCCACAAGGTCAGGACCACGGTCTCGCCTTCACCGCCGGAGGGTTCGAAGACCAGCTCGGCGAGGATCCCGTGGGCCTCGCGGATGGCGCGGCCCTCGCTGATCCAGGCCAGGTACCGGTCCCGGATCCCGGGCGGCACGCCGACGGTGCGCAGGCAGGCGATCATAGCGTCTCCTCGGATCGGCTGGCGGCGGGCACCAGCGGGGCGGGCAGTGAGCCAGGCTCACCGGGGACCGGGACGTGGCGGAACCAGCGCCACAGGGCCAGGTCGTAGCCGGACTTGATGACCCCGGCCAGCAGGAACGGCAGGCCCAGTGCGACCGACTGGGCGGCCCCGGCCAGGACCGGGCCCAGCGGGCGGGTGACATAACGGGCAGTGTTGGTCCAGGCGGCGGCGCCGGTCTGCTCTTCGGGGCTGACCAGGGTCATGACGTAGGCCTGCCGCGCCGGGACGTCCATTTGCGACAGGCTGGCGCGGGCCAGCCACAGCCCGGCGGCCCACCCGAAGCCGGGCGCGAACGCCATCGCGGCCAGCAGCACGTTGGAGGGCAGGTGGGTGAACACCATCGTCCGCAGCAGCCCGAACCGCTCGCCCAGCCGCGCCGCGACCAGGCACGACACCGCCTGCAGCAGCCCGGACGCGAAGAACACCGCGCCGATCACTCCGGCCCGGACGCCGAACCGGGACGCGAGCCAATAGGCAACGAACGCCTGGATCACGAACCCTCCGCCCAGGGAGTCCACCGCGAACAAGGCGCACAGCCGGTACACCACCGGCCGGGACCGCTCCACCGAACGCCCGGGCGCGGACGGAGCTGGGGCCTCGACGGCCGGGGACAGCCGGGACGCGATCAGGGCACCGGCCAGGGCGGCCGGGACGAACACCAGGAAGTACCGGTCATCCGGCGGCGGCGAGGACCACGCCCCGCGCAGCAGGCCCGGTACCCCGGCGGCCAGCGCCCCGGCGGAGCCGGCGACGGTCGCGACAGCGTTGTAAAGGCTGAACCCGGCGATCTGCCTGCCCCGGGCCAGGCCGGCGGCAAGCATCGGCTGCTCCAGGGACGTGAACGGCCCGGACTCGACCACCTCAGTGGACAGCGCCCCGGTCAGGCTGGCCGCCAGCAGCACCCACAGCGGCACCGCGAATGCGAACACGACCCCGGTCACCGCCAGCAGCAGGTACATGATCACGTAACAGCGGCGCCGCCCCACCCGGTCGCCGTACCGGGCCAGCAGCAGCGACGCCGCCACCGTGCCGGCGACCACTGCGGTCAGCACCACGCCCACCAGGAACGACGAGTAGCCGCGCTGCTCCAGGGTCACGCCCAGCAGCACCGCGCCCAGGCCGTAGCCGAACGCCCGCAGCGCCTGGGCGGCCAGGATCAGCCGCACGTCGGCCCGGGGCCCGGCGGTCATGACGGTTCCCGGCCCAGCAGCAGCGCCCGGCGTAGGAACTCATGCAAACCGTCGAACAGCGGCCCGGTCGCCGCCAGCATCGCGGTGTCGTCCAGGGTCATCGACAGACCCCGGCACAGCACGTCCAGGCCCGGCGCCTCCGGCGCGTCGAACCGCTCGTCGTCCAGGTCAGCCTCGTGCACGATCCGGGCGATGTCCCACAGCACGGGATCGTCCAGGCCGTACCGGCGCAGCAGGGTCTCGAACGTGCAGTCCCCGCCATGATGCGACAGCTCCGCGCCGCGCATGTCGAACGGCGTCGCGTCCGCCGGGACCTCGTCGGGGTCATCGACGAACACGAACACCGCGCCGGGGTCGATCGCCCGGCGGATCAGCCACGCGCACGCCGCCCGGTCGACATGACAGCCGGCCCGCGTTGCCCACCTCACCGCGCCACCGCCCCGGCCGCCAGCGACTCCACCGCCCGGCGCGCTTCCTCCCGTTCGGCCGGCGGGAAGTAATCGCGCTGGGAGATCCGGCGCAGCTTCCGGCGCAGCCGGGCCACCGTCTGGTCTTTCGCCGGGCCGCCCGCCGCAGCGCCCGCGGCAGCAGCGGCCAGCGCCCGGTACTCCGCAGCGACCGCATCAGCCATCCGCTGCGCCAGCGCCCGCTCCTGGCTCGCCGAGGTCATCCTGCCGACCCACAACGTCGCCTCCCCGCCCGCCTCGGCGACCTCATCAGCGATCCACTCCAGCCGCTCCCGCAACCGCGCGTCCGCAGGCAGCGCGACCAGCCCATCCCCCAGCTTCGCCACCCCCAGCCGGGCGAGCTTGCGCCACACCGCGATCCGTGGCGTCGAAGGCTCCCGCGGCATCCGGTAAGCCAGCAGCAGCCACTCCACCGAACCCGCCATGCCCGCCATGCCCGCCAACGTAACCGCCACCAAAAATATATGCAACCACGGTTACATAAGAATTTGCGGACGGCGGCCATCACGGCGGAATGCATAAGACACCAGTCCGGCGCGACCCGGGCATGACTAGCCGCACCGGTCAGCAGTTCCCCGCTTACCGGGCGGCGCTGGATTCGCCGGACCCAGGGACGGGGTTTCCGCCGTCGGCAATCCTGGCCAGGAAGCCGACGATCGGGCCGGCGACGGCGCGGTCGCTGGGAATGACATGGCCGCCGGAGTGCTCGATCACCAGCGGGTCCGCGAACCGGCCAGCGAGCAGCAGCGAATCACGCGTGGGCACGATCACGTCCGCGCGGCCGGTCACATGCACGGACGGGACCGTGAGCTTGTGCCTGAACAGTCCGGCGTGCTGCGGCATGAAGCTGGTGAACCCGCCCACCATGACGGCGAATTCGAACTCCACGGGCGCCGCCCGACTGTCCGGCAATGCGGCTAGCAGCCCGGTCAGGGCCGCGCCCTGGCTGAACCCGAAGATCCCGTCGGTGCGGGGCCCGGTCCGCAGCAACTCCGCAACCCAGTCGCGGGTCCGTTCCCAGCCGCTGAAGCCCTCATGCCACCATCCGAAATCGCCCCTGGACAGGGACGGCGCGTCGACATACACGAACTCGACGTTCGGGGGAACCGCGGCGGCCAGCGGCGCCATCTGACGGCGCAGGATCGCACCGCTACCGTGGTATCCATGCAGGCACAGCACTCGCAGATCCCGCACCACACTGCCCCTTGAGCTTGCCGTCCGCCCTCGTCATGACAGTAGCCTGGCCGCCAGTTGCCATCCACGCCGTTGCCACCGGCCATATCCCAGGCGGCGTATTGTCCTACAGCCAACTGCGCCGCTTGAAGACTAGGTACAGGGTCACGGAGGTGATGAGCATCAGCGCAAAAGCGAGCGGGTAGCCGAATAGCCAGTGCAACTCGGGCATGTGGTCGAAGTTCATGCCGTAGATCGTCCCGACCAGCGTCGGGGCGAACAGGATGGCGGCCCAGGCGGAGATCTTCTTGACTTCCTCGTTCTGGGCGAGGCTGGCCTCGGTGAGGCCGCGCATCTCGTCGTTCTGCTGCTGGCCGACCAGCGTGGTGTGCACCGTCAGCGCGTTTTGCAGGAGGGCACGGAAGGAGTCGGCCCGCTCGACGATACGGATCACGTGATCATGCACGTCGCGGAGGTTGCGCTGCAACTCCAGGTCCACCTTGTATTTCTCGAAGCCTGCCTCCAGCGAGCTGAGCATGTCCAGCAGCGGACGGGTGGCGCGCTGGAACTCGAGCACCTCGCGGGACAGTTCGTAGATCCGCCGGGATACCGCAGGGTCGCCCTTGAACAGCTGGTCTTCGATCTCGTCGATGTCGTTCTCCAGGCCCGCGACGACCGGAGCGTACTCATCGACGACCTCATCCAGGATCGCGTAAAGCACCGCCTCTGGTCCCAGCCGTAGCAGCGCCGGGGCCTTTTCCAGCCGGTCACGGACCCGGCCGAGATCCGGAGCCTCGGCATGGCGGATGGTGACTACGAAGTCCTGGCCGGTGAAGACGTGCAGCTCGCCGAACTCCACCCGCTCCACGTCATCGAGGTAGCGCGCGGGGCGAAGGACGGTGAACAAGTTTGTCCCGTATCGCTCCAGCTTGGCCCGCTGGTGGGCCGCGATGGCGTCCTCGACCGCCAGCGGGTGCAAGTTGAACTCCGCCGCCACGGAACGGATCTCCGCGACGTCGGGACGGTACAAGCCGATCCAGGCCATGCCGTGGCGGTCCCGCAGCAGCTCGTAGGTCTCATCCAGGCTGCGCGGATCGGCGGTGCGCTGACCGTCCACATAGACCGCGTTATCGACCAGTGTCATGTCATCCTCATGCTCGGTTCCCGGGCCGCGGGCGTCCGGCCCCAGTGTCACGGTACGGCTGCTGGAAGGCATCAGCCTGCACGAGGACGCTGATAGCCCGCCCGCGAGATCGCAGGCGGTTGTCTCGATCAGCGTTCATCACGCTGTCAGCGAGCGCGGGCTACCTCGCTTGAGCTGAGCGCCCGCCCGGCCTGGTCCGCGAGTGTGACCGCGACCAGGCGCGCCTGCAAGGAGGGTGCCGAGCCGGGCTTGGGCGTCAGCATGAACCGCCCGTAGTACTGGCCGTTGCCGAAGGTGCGGAGCTCGATTTCCTCGCTGGGCAGGCCGAACTGGCCGACGTCCCAGCGGCTGTGTCCCTTGATCACCGTGCCGTCGGGCTCCAGCCGGGCTGGATGACCGACCAGCGACCCGTACTCGAAGCGGCACCCATCTAGCTCCAGAAGCTCGATGAGCTGCTCTTTCACCAGGTCAATGGCCGTGAACGGCGATCTCTGCGTCCGGCCGAGCCCGGCGGCCTGGCGGATCTGCGCCAGGTATCCCTCGTCGGTGATCGCGATCGCGCGCTGTTGGCGGGCGCGAGCCGCGAGCTGCGACACCGTCAGGCCCGTCACCAGCAGCAAGACTGCGGTCGTGACATCAGAAGAGCTGCGGATCGAAAAGCGGTAGTAGGGCAGCGTGAAGAAGAAATCGAACCAGGCGAACGCCGACACGGCGGCCAGAGCGCCAGCTATGCGGTTCCCGATCGCGGCCACGGCGACCACGACCACGACGAGGAGCAAGGCCACGTTGGTGTTCGACCAGGTCGTACGGAAAGAGCCGCAGCAGCCAAGGGCGCCGCGACAGCGGCTGCGATCGCCGGGCGGCCCGTCGTCAGGCTCATCATCCCTCCCCCAGCGCTGATCCAGGCAGAGCGCTAGGTGCATTCTCGCTCCAGGGCCGCCAGCCCGGAAGGCGCGCTCACGCCATCCATGCGACACCGCGGCGATTCCTAACGACATCCGTGCACAACCCGTGGTCAGCGGGCGAACGCGGCGATCATCGCGCCAGCAAGCATGCACAGGGTTCCGGTTACCACAAATGCCCTGTCCGCCAGGCGACATCCGGATTTGGTCTCCTGCGACCCGACCGCCCAGCAGTTCTTCTGAGCCGTGCAGCGAACCGAATTCAGCACGCTCTGATCGCCGTCGTCCTTGCCACCCGGGTTCGGCGGCCTGGCCGCAGACCACTTGGTGCCGTTCCAGTGGAGTTCTGTATGCCGCGTTTATGTGCTGACCGCGTTCGCCACGATCGTGGGGTCATTCGCTACATCTGAGCCTCTTTGATGTAGTTGCTTCCTCGGAAGCTGCTACATCGGAGCCCCTTTGGTGTAGCTATGGCTACCTCGGAGCCTCTCTGGTGTAGTTCCTTCCTGGGAAGCCACTACACCAGAGAGGCTTAGATGCTGTTCGAGCCAACGGATTCGTGCGCCGCGAGCGCTGCGGCTACGAACTGAACTGGTGAGCCAAGGCCGGGGGGATCTAGCCTTCCACGGAGCTGAGCCGAGCTGATATTGCTCGCAGCAAGCCGCGCTCCCCTTCTTCGGCGCAAAGGAGCCTCAGCCAGCGAACCACCGTCAGAAAAGGCACGAGCGCCCAGCCCGCGAAGGCTGATGTCGTGATGGTCGGTCCACGGCACCTATCCGCCGACGATGTTGGTCAGGCTCTCCTGGGCGGTATGTCATGGTGATCATGAAGGCGGATCGGTGGCTGATGGTGCTGATGGGGGCTGCGTGACTGCAGTAACGTCTGGGGATCAGCGACCCGTCAGCGCCGCCAGCCGGGCACCGGGCCAGGCGCCGGCCCTCGCCTGAGCGCGCCGTTTCTTATGAAATCGCCCATATCCAGCCCACATATCGCGGCTTGCCGCAGACATAGCCCGGATTGCGAGCACATAGCCCGGGTTAGCGATAGATTTTGTCTGGTCTGTGGTGGTTTTTGAGTCGCTAACCCGGGCTATGAGCCGGGAATCCGGGTATATGTGGGCCTTTCCCGCGCGGAGAAGCTCGGGATTGGCGGGCGGGCTACAGGATCTTGGCTAGGAACTGGCCGGTGTAGCTGTCTTCTACCTTGGCGATCTGCTCGGGGGTGCCGGTAGCGATTACGTGGCCGCCGCGTGAGCCGCCCTCTGGGCCTAGGTCGATTACCCAGTCGGCGGTCTTGATCACGTCGAGGTTGTGCTCGATCACGATCACCGTGTTGCCAGTGTCGACAAGTCGATTCAGGACGCCGAGGAGCTTGCGGATGTCGTCGAAGTGCAGGCCGGTGGTCGGCTCGTCAAGCACGTAGATCGTCCGGCCGGTGGACCGGCGCTGCAATTCTGAGGCGAGCTTGACCCGCTGGGCTTCGCCGCCGGACAGGGTCGGGGCCGGCTGACCGAGCCTGACGTAGCCGAGGCCGACATCGACCAGTGTCTTGAGATGCCGGTTGATCGCCGGAACCGGCTCGAAGAACTCGGCGGCCTCCTCGATCGGCATGTTGAGCACGTCGGAGATCGTCTTGCCCTTGTAGTGCACGCCGAGTGTGTCTGTGTTGTACCGGGCGCCGTGACAGACCTCGCACGGTACGTACACGTCGGGCAGGAACTGCATCTCGATCTTGATGGTGCCGTCGCCCGCGCATGCCTCGCACCGGCCGCCCTTGATGTTGAACGAGAACCGGCCCGGCTGGTAGCCGCGGATCTTCGCCTCGGTGGTCTGCGCGAACAGGCGACGGATGTGATCGAACACGCCGGTGTAGGTCGCCGGGTTCGACCGCGGCGTCCGGCCGATCGGGCCCTGGTCCACGTGCACGACCTTGTCGAGGTTGTGCATGCCGGTGACCTTGCCGTGCTTGCCCGGCACGATCCTGGTGCCGTGCAGCTCCCTGGCCAGCGCGCTGTACAGGATGTCGTTGACCAGGGTGGACTTACCCGAGCCCGACACGCCGGTGACCGCGATGAAGCAGCCGAGCGGGAACGCGACATCGACGCCTTGCAGGTTGTGCTCGACCGCTCCCTTGACCACGACCTCCCGGCTCTTGGACACCTTGCGCCGCTTGGCCGGCACCTCGATCTTCTCCCGGCCGGTCAGGTAGGCGCCGGTGAGCGAGTCCTCGCTGGTCAGCAGGTCCTCGAGCGGGCCGGAGACCACGATCTGCCCGCCGTGCTCCCCCGCTCTCGGCCCGATGTCGACCACCCAGTCGGCGGCCCTGATCGTGTCCTCGTCGTGCTCGACCACGATCAGCGTGTTGCCGAGATCGCGCAGCCGGGTCAGGGTCTCGAGCAGCCGGTGGTTGTCCCGCTGGTGCAGCCCGATCGACGGCTCGTCCAGCACGTACAGGACTCCGACCAGCCCCGAGCCGATCTGGGTCGCCAGCCTGATCCGCTGGGCCTCACCGCCGGCCAGCGTCGCCGACGCCCGGTCCAGGGTCAGGTAGTCGAGTCCGACGTCGAGCAGGAACCCGAGCCTGGCGTTGATCTCCTTCAGCACCCGGCCGGCGATCTGCTGGTCGCGCTCGGACAGCTCGAGGACCATCAGAAGCTTGGCCAGCTCGCCGATCGGCAGCGACACGTACTGGGCGATCGACCGGCCGTCCATCGTGACCGCCAGCGTCAGCGGCTTGAGCCTGGTCCCCTTACAGGCCGGGCAGGGCACCTCGCGCATGTACTCGGCGAACTTCTCCCGGCTGCTGTCGCTCTCGGCGTCGGCGTGCCGGCGCTGGATGTACGGGATCGCGCCTTCGAAGTTGGTGTAGTACGACCGCTCCCGGCCGTACCTGTTCTTGTACTTGACGTGCACCTGGTCTTCGTAGCCGTACAGCAGCGCCTTGCGCGCGGCGGCCGGAAGCCTGGCCCACGGCGTCTTGAGGCTGAATCCGAGCTCGTTGCCGAGCGCCTCGATCAGCCGCATGAAGTAGTCGCTGACGTGCCCGACGCTCCATACGCTGATCGCGCCCTCGGCCAGCGACAAGTCGGGATCGCTGACAACCAGCTCGGGGTCGACCTCCATCTTCGTGCCGAGGCCGGTGCACTCCGGGCAGGCACCCCAGGGGGAGTTGAACGAGAACGACCGCGGCTCCAGTTCCTCGAACGACAAGTCGTCGTACAGGCAGGCCAGGTGCTCGGAGTACATCCGCTCCCGGTTCGGATCGGACTCCGGCAGGTCGACGAAGTCCAGCACGACGACCCCGCCGGACAGGCCGAGCGCGGTCTCGACCGAGTCGGTGAGCCGCCGCCTGGCCGACTCGGCCACCGCCAGCCGGTCGACGATCACCTCGATCGTGTGCTTCTCGTACTTCTTCAGCGTGGGCAGCCGCCCACCGGAGCCATCGACCGCGTCGTCCAGCCTGATCGTGACGCCATCGACTCTGGCCCGGGAGTAACCCTTGGTCTGCAGCTCGCGCAGCAACTCGGTGTACTCGCCCTTGCGGCCCCTGATCACCGGGGCGAGCACCTGGAACCTGGCGCCATCCTCAAGCTCGAGCACCCGGTCCACGATCTGCTGCGGGGTCTGCCTGGCGATCGGGCGACCGCACTGCGGGCAGTGCGGTTTGCCGATCCTGGCGAACAGCAGCCGCAGGTAGTCATAGACCTCGGTAACGGTGCCGACGGTGGAGCGCGGGTTGCGGCTGGCGGCCTTCTGGTCGATCGAAACGGCCGGTGAAAGGCCGTCGATGAAGTCGACGTCGGGCTTGTCCATCTGGCCGAGGAATTGCCGGGCATAGGCGGACAGCGACTCCACGTACCGGCGCTGGCCCTCAGCGAAGATCGTGTCGAAGGCGAGACTCGACTTTCCCGAGCCGGATAGCCCGGTGAAGACGATCATGGCGTCCCTGGGCAGGTCCAGCGAGACATCCTTCAGGTTGTGCTCGCGGGCGCCGCGGACTACCAGTCGTTCTGCCACTGTGAACTCGGTTTCTCTGCGTTCTCTTTCCGGGGTCTGCGCGCATGGCCCAGGGGGTCGATGCGGGCCAAAAGCTGCGCGGCCAATGCTATCCGGGGGGTCTGACAATTTCCTGGCCTCGACCGGACGCCGACAGAGATAACCATCGGCAACCCTGTTCGCTTCCCGGCCCGAAGCTGCAGCTTCCCGGCCCGAAGCTGCGGCTTCCCGGCCCGAAGCTGCGGCGGCTTAATGGTGCCGCGCCGCCCGGCCGGCGTCCCCTATCCCGGCCGGTCATGCCCCCTACCCCGCGCATGTCTGGGTAGGGAAAGATAGCTAGCCAAGGAGAGGAGCCCATCGTGAACCAGTCCGCCGGTCCGCACTCGGTCGAGCTCATGATCGAGCGGGTCGAAGCTGCGGCCGATCGACTGATTGAGTCCGCGTCCGGGCTCTCTGACGAGCAGATGCGGGAGCCTTCACTGCTGCCAGACTGGACCAAAGGCCACGTGCTCACGCATATCGCCCGCAACGGCGACGGGTTCCGTAACCTGTTCATCTGGGCCCAGACCGGCGTGGAGACACCGATGTATCCGAGCGCCGAGGCCCGCAAGGCGGACATTGAGGCGGGCTCGAGCCGCTCTGGAGACGAGATTCAAGCCGATGTGAGCGTTTCCGCTAAATCACTCATTGACAAAGCGCGGGAGCTTCCTGCCGAAGCTTGGCTCACCGAAGTGCGCTCCATCCGCGGTCCGGCCGAGCCTGCCTGGTCGATGCTCGGCCGCCGGTTGTTCGAAGTAGAGGTGCATCATGCCGACCTCGGGACCGGCTACCGTCCGGCGAACTGGCCGGACTGGTTCGTCTCCGATGAGCTCTACCGGGTGTGCGGCCGGCTGGCCGCGAACCCGGAGACGCCGGCCGCCGTGCTCAGCGATGCGGGTAGCGGAAGACAGTACTTCCTGCGCACCGAAGGCGAATCCGACCTGGCCATCACCGGACCCGGGTACGCCTTGCTGGCCTGGCTGATCGGGCGCGAGAGCGATGGCGAGCTTTCCGTCGACCCGGATGGTCCGCTGCCGGAGATCCCTTCGTACGGTTAACCCCTGATGACAGCGTGAACTCCAGACAGCGTGAACGAGAGGACAGCGATGACCTACAACGGCAACGTCAGCGTTGGCGGACCGGCCCAGACCAGGGAGCTACCGGGGCTGACGATCACCAAGGTCGCCGTCGGCCCGATGGACAACAACGCGTACCTGCTGCGCTGCACGAACACGGGCGATCAGCTGCTGATCGACGCCGCGAACGAGCCGGAGACGCTGCTCGGCCTGCTCGGCGGGCAGCCGCTGGCCACGATCGTCACCACCCACCAGCACGGCGACCACACCGCCGCGCTTGAGGAAGTGGCGAGCCAGACCAGGGCGGAGACCGTCGCCCATCTGGAAGACGCGCCGGCGCTGCCGGTCGCACCGAGCGAGCTGGTCAGCCACGGCGACACGATCGACGTCGGCGACTGCGTACTGAAGGTCATCCACCTGCGCGGGCACACGCCGGGCAGCATCGCGCTGCTGTTCGACGCCGGCGGTGAGCTGGCCGACGAGCCGCATCTGTTCACCGGTGACTCGCTATTCCCCGGCGGACCTGGCAACACCCAGAACAACCCGGTCAGGTTCAGCTCGCTGATGACCGACCTGGAGGACCGGATCTTCGGCGAGCTGCCCGACGGTACCTGGGTCTACCCTGGCCACGGCGGTGACACCACGCTCGGCGCCGAACGGCCGCACGTGCCGGAGTGGCGCGCCCGCGGCTGGTAGCGGGCGCCTGGAGTGCACAGCGATGTCGTCATAGTCGGTGGCGGTCTGTACGGCCTGTCGGCCGCGTGGTCAGTCGCTCGCCGTGGTCGCGAGGTTGTGGTCGTTGACCAGGGGGTGACCGGTCACGTCGGCGGCGGGTCGCACGGATCGTGCCGGATTTTCCGGCTCGGCTATGACGAGCCCCGGTACGTGCCGCTGGTCCGGCAAGCCAGGCAGGTATGGACCGAGCTGGAAGAAGTCAGCGGCGAGCGGCTGCTGGTTCCGACCCCGCAGCTGACGTTCGGACCGCTGATCGATGAGGTCAGGGTCGGCCTGGAGCAGGCCGGGGCGCCGTATGAGCTGCTCAGCGCCGCCGAAGCAGCCGAGCGGTTCGGCGGCGTCGGGCTGGCCGGGATAGCCGACGTCCTGTATGAGCCGGAGTCGGCCGTGATCGCCGCCGACCGGACGCTCGCGGTGCTGGCAGCACGGGTCCAGCCGCAGGTCGGGCGGGTGACCGGACTGACCGTTCGTGGTTCTGGAGTTGGCTCTGGAGTTAAGGTCAGCCTGGCCGGCGGCGAGGATCTGGACGCCGACGTGGTGATTGTGTGCGCCGGGCCGTGGACCGGGCGGCTGGTGGCCGCCGCCGGGATCACGGTGCCGGGCACGACGAGCTTGGAGCAGGTCGCGTACTTTGAGCCGCCGGGCGGCGGGGCGCCTCCACCGATGCCGATCATCGTCCACTACGGCGGCGAGTTTCCTTATGGCCTGCCGGTACCGGGGACCAGCCGGTACAAGCTCGGCATTCACTGCGGCGGCCCGACCATCGATCCCGACGATCAAGAGCAGATCGAGGACGCGGAACTGTCCGGGAAGATTCAGCGGGCGGCGGCGGAGTTCCTGCCGGGATACGAGCCGGTGCCGGTCGCAGTCGAGCGGTGCATCTACGACAACTCGCCGGACGCCAATTTCATCATTGACCGGATCGGCGACGTCGTGATCGGGTGCGGCACTTCCGGACACGGCTTCAAGTTCGGACCGTTGATTGGCGAGTGGCTGGCTGATCTCGCGGTCGGCCAGGGCGACGGCCGCGGCCAGGGCCACGGGCCGGGGGCGGGGCGGCCGCCGGCTTGGCTCGGGCTGAGCCGGTTCGCTCCAGAGGCGCCAGCATCCGGCTCGCCCGGCTCGCCCGGCTCGCCCGGCGCGCCCAGCGCCTCTTAGTGCCGGGTCGCGGCCTCCCGCTACAGTCCTGCTATGGATGAAGCGGGCCGCAATCCGGTCGCAGGCGACGATGTGCGGATTGTCTACCGAAAGTACGACGGTTCACTGCACTGGCACCAGACGATGAAATGGCTGGGCGAGGACGAGCACGGGATCTGGACCGGTGCCGTGCCGCCGGTCGTCGCGCGCCGGGGCTACGAAGAGCCGGTCATCACCGAGTACTCGCAGGTCATGTTGTTCCCGAGGGACACCTGGTGGACCGCCTCGTTCAATGCCGCCCCAGCGAGAACCGAGGTCTACTGCGACATCTCGACGCCGCCGCAGTGGCTGGGCCCGCACGACGTCACCATGATCGACCTTGACCTTGACGTGATCCGCCGCCGCGACAGCGATGTCGCGGTGGTCGACGAGGACGAGTTCGCCGAGCATCAGGTCAGGTACGGCTATCCGGCCGAGGTGATCGCGGAATCGCAGCGCGCGGCCGCCTGGCTTCATGCTGCGTTGTCCGGCGGCGCGGAGCCGTTCGGCACCGTATACCTCTCGTACCTGGCGCTGCTCACCGGCGACCCGACGACTGCCTAACTGGAGCCAAGCCGATCTCTGACCGGGTTCGGGCTATTCGGGCGCGAGTCACAACAGCGCTGACCCCAAACTGCTGTAACTGGCCGCGGACCTACGACATCGCTGACCCTGAACTGCTGAGGCAGCAACGTCGCTGGGCCATAGCTGTCGCAGTCCGCAGGAGAGCTACGACAGCGTTGACCCGGAACTGCTGTCCTGACCGCGCCACCGCTTCCGTGATCCTGTTTCGGCCCAGGCCGTCCGATTACGACGGAGACTTGTCGGCACCCGCGCGGAAAACGCTCCGTGATCATGAATCCGCGCCCCAAATGCCCGAATCCTGTCGGAGCCTTTTCGTTTATCGGAGCGTTTTCGGCGGATCCGGGGCCGTTTTCGCCGAGAACGCTCCGACACCCGAAAACGCTCCGGTAAAATCCCGGCA
>WNEY01000934.1_pt1 | contig 19553 bp, 16 predicted proteins | sample 5400531 | NCBI WGS metagenome assembly WNEY01 (sample SAMN13153338, study PRJNA577476) | soil metagenome | isolation source: 200 cm saprolite under Douglas fir tree site 1 | place: USA:California | collected 2015-04-18
GCACGAACCTCATCGGGGCAGCCCGAGCAGCCGTTCGGCGATCACCGAGCGCTGGATCTCGTTGGTGCCCGCGTAGATAGGCCCGGCCAGCGAGAACAGGTAACTGCCCGCCCACGGCTGGCCGGCTAGCTCGGCGTCGGGCCCGAGCAGTTCGAGCGCGGTTTCGCAGATACTGACATCGAGCTCGGACCAGAACACCTTGCCCAGGCTGGACTCGGCCCCGAGCGTGCCACCGTCGGCCAGCGCCGCGACCGTGCCGTGGGTGTGCAGTTGGTAGGCGCGCGCCGCGATCCAGGCATCGGCCACCCGCTCGCCGAGCGCTTCCCGCCCGGCCGGACGCCCGTCAGCCGTCAGCTCCCACAGGCCGAGCAGCTTCTCGGTGGCGGCGATGAACCGGCCAGGGCTTCGTAGCGAAAGCCCGCGTTCGTGGCTGGCCGTCGACATCGCGACCTTCCAGCCCTCGCCCGGCGCTCCGATCACATCGGCTTCCGGGACGAACACATCGTCCAGGAAGATCTCGGCGAACCCAGGCTCTCCGTCCAGCTGAGCGATCGGCCGCACGGTCACGCCGGGAGCGCGCAGGTCGAACATCAGGTAGGTCAGCCCCCGATGCCTTTCCGCGGCTGGATCAGACCGGAATAGGCCGAACGCCCGGTCCGCAAAGGCCGCCCGCGAACTCCAGGTCTTCTGCCCGGAGAGCAGCCAGCCCGGCCCGCTACGCCCCTCACCGGCCGCCCGTACCGCCGTTGACCTGATCGCCGCCAGGTCGCTGCCCGCTCCTGGTTCGGACCAGGCCTGGGCCCAGACCTGCTCGGCGGTGGCCATGGGCGGCAGAATCCGGTCCAGTTGCTCGGCGCTGCCGTGCGCGAACAGCGTGGGCGCGAGCAGGAACAGCCCGTTCTGGCCGACCCGCACCGGCCCGCCGGCCCGGTAGTACTCCTCCTCGAACACCAGCCACTGCGACAGCGGCGCGTCCCGGCCGCCGTATCGCTCCGGCCAGGACACGACCGCCAGCCGGGCGCCGGCCAGCTTCCGTTCGAACTCCCGGTGTGCCGCGAACCCCTCGGCCGTATTCACCGACGCCAGCGGCGGATCGGGCAGATTCGCCGCCAGCCAGGCGCGAACCTCGGCGCGGAAAGCCTCATCTACCGGATTCGGGTCGAGGTCCACTGCTAGGAGCCGGCCGGCACGGCGTTGTCTTGGCGCGCCTCCGGCACGGTGCCATCTTGGCGCGCCTCCGGCACGGTGCCATCTTGGCGCGCCTCCGGCACGACCTTCATCGACCGGGCGTCCATTCCGGCCAGTGAGTCCCCGCCGACCTCGGCGTTGTGCGAATGCCCGACGTGGTGCAGCCCGAAGACCGAGTCCATGCCCGATCGCATGCCCATCTGGTCCTCGCATTGATTGACGGCCCGTTTCACCAGCGATAGCCCGAAAGCCGGCATCTTGGCGATTCGGTCGGCCAGATCGAATGTCGTCTGGGCCAGCTCACCGCGCGGTACCACCCGGTTGACCATGCCGAGTTCGTACGCGCGCTGCGCACTGAACCGGTCCCCGGTGAACAGTGCTTCCTTAGCGAATCTCGGCCCCAGCACCCAGGGATGCGCGAAGTACTCCACGCCCGGAATCCCCATCCGTACCACCGGGTCGGAGAAGAACGCGTCCTCGGAGGCGACGATCAGATCGCAGACCCAGGCCAGCATCAGCCCGCCGGCGATGCAAGCGCCGTGCACCATCGCGATCGAGGGCTTGGGTATCTCCCGCCAGCGCCGACACATGCCCAGGTAGACCTCCATCTCCCTGGCGTACCGGCCATCAGCGCCCGGCTTGTCGGTGTGGTCCCACCACAGCACGGCCTTGCGGTCGTAGGTCACGTGCACGTCGCGCCCGGGGGTGCCGATGTCATGCCCGGCACAGAAGTGATCGCCGGCCCCGGCCAGCACGATCACCTTGATCTCGCTGTCGTTGACCGCCCGCTCGAACGCGGCGTCGATCGCGTACGTCATCACCGAGTTCTGCGCGTTCCGGTACCTGGGCCGGTTCAAGGTGACGAGCGCGGTCGAGCCGCGCTGTTCGTACAACACGACGGGCTCGGTCGTGCCGGAGGCGCGCGAGTCAGGTACAGCGTCGGTCACTTGGCTCTCCTCTGAGTAGTCGCTTTAGCGGCTTACCCGCCGGATTGCGCGGCAAGTCAGCGCGGAACTCGACTTGCCTAGGCACCTTGAAGTTCGCCAGCCGTTCCCGGCAGAACTCGATCAGCTCGGTGGGCGACACTTCGGCGCCGGGCCGCAGCACCACGAACGCCTTACCGACCTCGCCCAGCCGGTCATCGGGCACGCCGATCACCACCGACTCGGCGACCCCCGGATGCCGGGCCAGCGCCTGCTCGATCTCGGCCGGGTACACGTTGAACCCGCCGCAGATATACATGTCCTTGAGCCGGTCGGTGATCGTCAGATAGCCCCGCTCGTCGAGCCGGCCAACGTCACCGGTATGCAGCCAGCCGTCGGGGTCGATCGCCTCCGCCGTCGCCGCTTCATCGTCGAGATAGCCCAGCATCACGTTCGGCCCGCGCAGCAGGATCTCGCCGACCTGTTGCTCACCGTCCGGATCGGTGCTAGCCGCGCGCGCCTCCGGCACGACGATCTTGATCTCGAAGTCGGCTGCGGCCCGGCCTGAAGTGGTCGCGATCGTCTTGTCGTCGTCTTGGGCCCGGCACATCGTGGCGACGACGGCCTCGGTCAGGCCGTAGGCAGTGAGCACCGTGTCGAAGCTCAGTTCGGCCCGCATCCGCTCGACCAGCGCGACCGGCACCACAGCGGCGCCGGTGACCGCCAGCCGCAGGCTCGACAGGTCGTGCTTGGCCCGCTCCGGGTGGTCGAGGATCGAGGTGTAGATCGTCGGCGCGCCCGGGAAAACGGTGATGCCGGCCTCCTCGATCAGCTTGATCGAGGCGCCCGGATCGAATACCAACTGCGGGACCATCGCGGCGCCGGTCAGCAGGCAGGCGAGTATCCCGGCCTTATAGCCGAAGCTGTGGAAGAACGGGTTCACGATCAGGTACCGGTCGGCCTGGGTTAGCTCCGCGCACTCCGCCCAGGCCCGAGCGACTTCCAGTGCCTGGCGATGGGCGGACATCGCGCCTTTGCTCCGGCCGGTGGTGCCCGAGGTGAACAAGATGTCGCTTACGGTCTCCGGCGTCACGGCGGTCGCTCTGACGTCGATCGGATGGTCGCTAGAGTCGCGCGCGAAGAGGTCGTCCCAGGTGGACTCCTGCGATTCCACGCCGATCCGCACGATCAGCTCCGGCAATGCGGCCTGGCCAGCTGCCTTTCGAAGCAACTCGAGCCGGTCGACGCCAAGGAACGGTCCGGCTACGAACAGGGCCCGAGCCTTCGTCCGGGCGACTACGTCGAGCGCCTCGTGCCCGGTATACCTCGTGTTGATCGGCACCAGCGTGGCTCCCGCGTACAGCGACCCGAGTGCCGCCAGCACCCAGTGGTACGTGTTCGGCGACCAGATCGCGACCCGGTCTCCGGGCTCGATACCCCTGACCGCCAGCCCGCCCGCGACCTGGCGCACTGCCTGATGTAGCTGCTGATAGGTCAGTTTTTCTGGCGCGCCTCCGGCACGACTCGAAACGCCGTCGGGCTCGGCGATCGCGACCGAATCGGCGAACTGGCGGGCCGCGTCTCGCATCGCCTCCGGGATGGTGCTTGGCACGAGTCCTCCCGACAAGCAAGTGCTTGGTAGGGAGCCTACGCCGGTACAACGTCGCGCCGGAGGCGCACCCGGAGAGCGTCGCGCCGGACGCGCGCCAGACAATGTCGTGCCGGAGGCGCGCCAGATCCCCCAGACGCACCGCCACCCCAAGGACCCGCGCTAGCCGGCTGAATGCGCACATTCATCAGGTCCCGAACAGATGAATATGCAGATTCATCTTGTTTCTGAGGGATGAATATGTGCATTCATCTGTCTGCGCTCCCTGATGAATCCGCGCATTCATCAGTTTCTGGGCCTTGGTGAAGGCCAAGGCATTCACATTTGACGATCAGCCGGCCGGCCGGGTTAGTCGACTCGGTCGGCCACTAATCGCACCCGGCCAGGTCGCAGGGCGTCAGCCGAAATGTCTGGCTGGTGTCCAGTTCGCTTCCTCGATCGTGGCGATTCCGGCGATACAGACGTTGATCGTGCAGGGAAGCGGCAGGGGAGAGGTGTGTTCCCAGCCACCGTTCATCAAGCGTGGCCGAGTTCGCGACCATAGGCACCGGTATCCGCGTGCCGGGCAGCCTGGCGCCGGGAGCGCGCTTGCTAGGCTGACGCGGCAACGGGAGGCCGGCGTGACCGATGAGGAATTCCGATACCTGGTGCGTGACTGGCTGGCCAAGCACCTGGCCGGCGATTCCGCCGGGCTGCGCGGTGCTGGCGGACCCGGCCGTGAGCACGAGGCGTTCGAGCAGCGGCTGGCCTTTGACCAGGAGTTGCACGAAGCCGGCTGGACACCGCTGAGCTGGCCGCGCGAGCACGGCGGACGCGGCGCGTCGATCGAGCAGCAGCTGATCTTTCACGAGGAATACGCCCGGGCCGGCGCTCCGGCCCGAGTCAGCCACATGGGCGAGCAGTTGCTCGGTCCGACCCTGATCGAATTCGGCACACAAGAGCAGCAGCGCCGGTTTCTGCCTCCGATCGCGGCCGTCACCGAGCTGTGGTGCCAGGGTTTCTCCGAGCCTGGCGCGGGTTCTGACCTGGCCTCGATCAGCACTTCGGCCCGGGTGGAGGGCGGGGGGCGTATCGGGCGGGACCGCTGGGTGCTGACCGGGCAGAAGGTGTGGACTTCACTCGCGCACGTCGCTGACTGGTGCTTTGTGCTGGTCAGGACCGATCCCGGCGCACGGCGCAGCGCCGGGCTGTCGATGCTGCTCGTCCCGATGCGCCAGCCGGGGGTCACGGTCCGGCCGATCCGGCAGCTCACCGGGACCAGCGAGTTCAACGAGGTGTTCTTCGACGGTGCCCATACCGACGCGGACCTGGTGCTCGGCCAGCCTGGCGAAGGCTGGCGGGTGGCCAGGTTCCTGCTCGGGGTCGAGCGCGGCGTCGCGGTATTCGGCCAGCTGATCTCATACCGGCGGGAGTTCGAAGAACTGGTCGCGCACGCGAAGCGGACCGGCGCGGCCGACGACCCGTTGCTCCGCGACCGGATCGCGCGGGCCTGGCTCGGCCTTGAGGTACTCCGCTCCTACGCGCTGGCGACTGTCGCTGGGGGCGAGAACCCAGACGCGGACGGCACCGCCAAAGCATCCGTTATGAAACTGCTTTGGTCTCGTTGGCATAAGGCGCTAGGGGAGTTGGCAATGGAAGTGCGGGGCGCGGCCGCCATGGTCGCGAAGGCGGAACCGTACGAGCTCGACAGCTGGCAGCGCCTGTACCTGTTCAGCCGGGCCGACACCATCTACGGCGGTTCGGACGAGATCCAGCTCGGGATCATTGCGAGCCGCGCGCTCGGGTTGCAGCTGTGAATGCGGTCGGTCCGCCGGCCGGGCGGGACCTGCTGGCCGGGAAGGTCGTGGCGCTTACCGCGGCGGCCGGTACCGGCATTGGCGCCGCGGCCGCCCGACGCTGCCTGGAGGAGGGCGCGCTCCTGGCGATCAGCGACGCGCACGCCGGCCGGCTTGCCGCGACGGAGGCCGAGCTAGCCCAGGACTACGGTGCGGACCGGGTGTGGTCGGTGCCGTGCGATGTAACCAGCGAACCCCAGGTGCAGGCCTTGATCAATGGGGCGGTGCGGCGGTTCGGCCGGATCGACGTGATGATCAACAACGCCGGGCTGGGCGGGACGACGCCGATCACCGAGATGACCGACGAGCAGTGGGCTCAGGTGCTCGACGTGACCTTGAACGGCACGTTCCGCTGCACACGGGCTGCCCTGCGGCAGCTGGTCGCCCAAGGCGGTGGCGGCGCGGTCGTCAATAACGCGTCTGTGCTCGGCTGGCGGGCTCAGCCCGGCCAGGCCCACTACGCCGCCGCGAAGGCCGGGGTGATGGCGCTGACCAGATGCGCGGCGATGGACGTCGCCGAGCACGGAATCCGGGTCAATGCCGTGTCGCCGAGCCTGGTCATGCACCAGTTCCTGGCCAAGGTAATGCCCCAGGACACGCTCGACGAGCTGGCCGCTCGCGAGGCGTTCGGCCGGTCGGCGGAGCCCTGGGAGGTAGCGGCCGTGATGGTGTTCCTCGCCAGCGACTACGCCTCATACCTGACCGGCGAGGTCATCTCGGTCAGCAGCCAGCACCCGTAACTTGGGCCCTGGCCTCCTCGACCTGGCGCTGGATCAGCCGGGCCTTGCCCTGGCTCGCGAGAACTGTCCGGTCATGAGATGGCCAATTGCTGGTATTGGCTAGGTAATCCGTCAATCCACGGAGTTCATTCCTGCTTAGCGTTCCCCAATGCGTTTCATGATGCGGCCATTGCCGCTTGCCCTCCTCATGATCATCGCGGCCGTAGCCGGGTTCGGCGCTCAGTCAGACCCGGCTAAGGCGGCTGCCGCCGCGGTTTCCCGCGGCTTCTGCGAGAGCGTTGACCTTCCGGTGGCGTTGTGGCCGCGCCAGGCACCGACACAGGATGTCTCCGGCACGTACTGCGAGCCGCGCAGTTGGGCCAGCGGTCCGCATGAGGTTGATGTCCTCACCCCCGGTGCGACCTACAACCGGCTCTACTGGAACTGGCCGGTTGACCCAGGGTTGTACTCCTATGTGGACAAGACACTCGCGGCGGGCCGGGCGACCTTCGACTACGACCGGATCGGGACCGGGGCGAGCAGCCATCCGTTTAGCGGTGAAATCACGATCTACACCGAGGCGTACGTGCTGCACCACATCGTGACCTGGCTGCGGGACACGCTCGGCTACGGCGAGGTGAACCTGGTCGGCCATTCGCTCGGCTCGGTGATCTCGGTCCAGGAGGCGGGCAGCTACCACGACGTGAACCGGGTGGTGCTGACCGGACTGCTTCAGGTGCCCGACGTGGGCATTCATTTCGTCACGACGCTGGCGTCACTGCTCTATCCAGCTGCGCAGGACCCGCAATTCGCGCGCAGCCATTTGGGTGTCGGCTACCTGACCACGATTCCCGGCGATCGCGCGGCCGATTTTTACTCGGCTTCGGCGGACCCGGCGGTGGTCGGCTACGACGAGGCTCACAAAGATGTCGTGCCCGTCACCGACCTGGCGACGCTAGCGACCACCTGGGCGGTGCCGGCCGGCCGGAACATCGCGGACTCGATCACCGCTCCGGTACTGGTGGTGATCGGTGAGCAGGACGCGATCTTCTGTACCGACCCGCCGGTGCTCGACTGCGGTCAGCTCCCTGAGCTGCTGGCCACCGAGGCGCCGTACTTCACCAGCGCCGCGAGCCTGACGGTCGACCAGATCGCGGACACCGGACACGACGTGGCCCTGCACCCGACGGCAGATCAGTCTTTCAGCTTGATCAACGGCTGGATTGGCGATCACTAACTGGCGGATAAGGAATCGCCGACCGTCAGCTCGCACCACACGACCTTGCCCAGTACCTCCGCGTTCCAGCCCCAGTCCGAGGCCAGCACCGAGATGACTTCGAGCCCGCGGCCGGACTCCTCGAAGTCCTGGGCGTGATGAGAAGGCGGGACCGGGATGCAGGCGGTGTCGTGCACCTCGATCCGGACTAGGTCGGGCGAGCTGGAGATAGCGAGCCAGACTCTGGGCTCGACGCCGATCGCTGGCTGACCGCCGGGAACCGCAGTGTTAGACGACAGGGGACGACCCCCGCTAACCCCCGCGGTCAGCCGGCTGACGGCCCGGATAGCGTTGGTGACCAGCTCAGAGACCACCAGGACGACAGCATCGACGAGATCGGGATCGCGCGGCGGACTCGCCTGGGCCATGAGGCCGGCCGCCCAGTGCCTGGCCGCTCGCACCGATGACGGCGCGACGTCAAGTTCCAGGCTGCTGCGCCGCGTCGCTGCTCGCGCTCGGTAGGCCACACGGGTGCTGCCTTCGGACAAGGACGTCATGGCCACTTCCCAAGCGTAGTAACCGCCATATCGCATGAAATTCATAGATCACGGTAAAATCTATAAACTGGCCGTATCTATCGTGAAGTTCATGCGGTCGTGGGTTTTGGTTAATAGCGATACCGGTGGTGCTGACCGGCTTTGCAAAAAATGGCCCGCCCCGCCGAACTCGCTAGGGGCAGTCTTGGCGTTGTTCGGTTGCACGGAGCTGGCTTGTCAGATCCTCCCAGCCGGCCAGGGAGGAACAATGAGGCATCCCCATCCGGGCCATTGATTAGGGGTTACTGTCGTACCAACCGGTCGGATCGAATGTGGCTGACCGGAAGAGGGCGGGAATCAAGACGGGCGCGAAGGAAACGGTCGTGACCGCTAAACCACGTAGCGTACGCCAGGCGCAAGCGCTGCATGCAGCGCAATTGCGTGAAGAAGGCCGCACCTGGGCCGAAATCGGTGTGATCTTCCAATCAGCCTATCGAGTGAATCCCAGAGTGGCGATGCGCCAGGCGCACGGCTGGAGCCAGCCGCAGGCCGCCGAGCGCTGGACCGAGATCTGGCCTGATGATCCGAAGACGTTCAAGAACTTCTCCTACTGGGAGCAGTGGCCGGGACAGACCGGTCATGCGCCGTCGCTGGACACCCTGGACAAGCTGGCTCGGCTGTACGAATGCAGGGTCACCGACTTGCTGGGCGACTGCCGTGACTACGGCAACAGGCCGCGGTCCGTACTGTCGGTCAATGAACGCCGGCCGGGTCAGCACCGCGACCGCGACCAGCACCGGGCGCACGGGTTCCCGGCCGACCGGATTCCCGGGATGCCGGCCGACCGATCGCATCTGCCGACCGATGATCACCCGACCGACCGGGCTCCGGCCGTATCCACGGCCGCATTGCAGGCGGCACTGGAGACTATCAAGCGGGCGCAGATCACCCAGCTGATCGAGGCGGGCAGCGTGGCCGAGGAGCCCGCGCGCCGCCTCCGCCGGCGGACGCTGTTGCTTGAGGCCAGCAGCGCTCTGGCAATCGTCGCCGCCGCGCCGGTGCTAGAGGTGCCGAGGCTCATCGGCGGCTCGCGGGGCGGGGCGCTCAGCACCGACCTCGCGATCGTGCACTACACCAGCGACGTGGTGGCCGGCCTGCGCCGCCTCGGCGGCACGGTGGGCCCGCGCATTACGTTGCAGCCCGCGATGGCATTGCGCTCGGCGATGGCGGCGCTGGCCCGCAGCGTCCCCGAGGTCGTGACCAGCCGCGCGATCACCGCGTACGGTGACCTGACCCAGCTCATCGGCTGGCTGCTGTTCAACCTCGGCGACCACAAGGCGGCCTGGTACTACTACGACGATGCCAGATCGGCCGCCTATCGCGCGGGCAACAACGAACTGGTGTCCTACACGCTGGCGGCCGCGAGCCAACTGGCGGCGGCCACGCACCGGACTAGCCACGCCATCGACCACGCGCAGGCGGCGCAGGTGGCCGGTCGAGCCAGCGGCAGCCCTTACGCCATCGCCTACTCGGCTGACGTGGCTGCCCGCGCCTATGCCGCGGCCGGCCAGGTCGGGCGCTGCCAGGCGGCGCTTGATCGCGAGCAGGAAGCGCTGATCAAGATCACCAACGAAACGCCCAGCTCACCCTGGTGGTATTTCTACGACCGTTCGTTCTACTGGGGGACGGAAAGCGAATGCGCACTGAAGCTCAATATGCCGGTCGACGCATCCGATGCCGCCCGCCGGTCGCTCGGTCTTCTGGCGCCCGTCAATTGCCACAACAGCGCGCTTACGCTGGCATTCCGGGCCGAAGCCCTGATTAAGCAGAGCGAGGTCACCGATGCGTGCGAGACTTTGGCTGACTCGGCCAGATTGACTACGTTGAATAGCTCCCGGCGGATATCTTCCAGGATCGTCGGCCTGCGCCGCGCGCTGGCCTTCGCCGAGGACACCGCCGCGGTGCGCGACCTCGACGAGAAGCTGGCCGAATACCGCAAGGCGAGGGCGGCGAGCGAGGCGACCGCCGCAGTACGAGGAGATGCTGATTAGTGCCAGAACCAGGTTCGGCACCAGAAGGAGTGGAAACGGACAAGCCGAGCGTCGCGCGGCTGTATGACTTCTTCCTCGGCGGTCATCACAACTACGCCGCCGACCGGGAACTTGGGCGCAGGATCCTCCAGGTCGAGCCGAATGCCAGGTACATCGTCACGGAGAACCGCGAGTTTCTCGGCCGGGCGGTCAGCTACCTGACGCAGGTCGGCATTCAGCAGTTCATCGATCTCGGGTCGGGAATCCCTACCCAGGAGAACGTGCACGAGATCGCACAGCGCGGCAACTCTGAAGCCCGGGTCATTTACGTGGACAATGACGCCGGCGTAATCGCGCACAGCCGGCACCTGCTGCGCGGCAACCCGCTGGTGAGCATCATCAAGGCCGACCTGCGCAATCCGGCCGCGGTCGTGACCCATCCCGAGGTCGGCCGTCTGATCGATTTCAGCCAGCCGGTTGGCCTGCTCATGGTCACCGTGCTGCACTTCGTGCCGGACCACGAAGACCCGTACGGCATCGTGGCGCGGTTCGCCGAGGCGCTGGCGCCCGGTAGCTTCCTGGCGATCTCACATGCCACCCGCGACTCGTCGCCGGACACCGCGACCAAGGTCGAGGAGCTTTATAAGCACGCCGCGACCTCAGCCCACACCAGGACAGCGGAGGAGATCGGCCGGTTCTTCACCGGATTCGAGCTGGTCGAGCCCGGGCTGGTGTACCTGCCGCTGTGGCGGTACGAAGGCCAGGAGCCCGACCATCCAGAACGGGCCTGGTTCTACGCGGGAGTGGGCCGGAAGATCAGTTAAACGGACCGCTGAATCCGCCCGACCACTGCTGCGGCGCGACGGTGCGGGTGCGGCGTCCGTACGAACGCAAGGCAAAGCCGGCAATGATCACGAAGACGCCGCCGAAGATGCCGATGAACCCGCTCGACACCCCAACCTTGCACAGCGCGCCCACGCACGTCTGAGTGACCGGCGGACCGCCGGCGCTGACTATTTCGCCGAGGAAGCCGCCGATCGCGAGGCTGAAGCCGATCCCGACCACGACGGCGCCGAGCAACCCGCACGCCATCGCGGCGCCAGGATTGATGCCCGTCTGGTTCGAGTAACCGAATCCGGCGGCACGACTGCTGACAGTGCGTCGCAGGGTTGCGATCAGCAGGAGCAGGAACATCAGCAGGGCGAAGATAAGCACGAACAGGTTCCACGGCAGCAGGCCGGTGGCGCCGGTGAAGGTGGCGTGATCGAGCGTGGCCTGGGTGAAATCGGTGCCGCTCAGGTTCGCCTTGGACAGGTTGGCATCGGTCAGGTTGGCCTGGCCGAAGTCGACCCCGGACAGGTTGGCGCCGACGAACTTGGCTTGCCTGGCCTCCACCTGACCCATCGTCGCGTCGGTCAGGTTGGCGCCGGACAGGTCGGCTAGGTCGAGCGTGGCCTGGCTGAGGTCGGCGTGATCCAGGTCCGCGTTCTTCAGTACCGCACCGGTGAAGTCGAACTGAATGAGGCTGAGGCCGGACAGTGTGGCCCCGGTCAGATCGGCGCAGCGCAGCCCGCTCGGCTGATACTTCGAGATGCTCGTGTTGGTCAGGTGCTGACCGGCGAGCTTAGGCCCAGAGCCTTGCTGGCAGTTGCCGTCCGCCACGGACGCCGCGCCGCCAGTGACCCCGGTCATGACCACAATGCTGCCAATCGCCGCGAGCATGACCAGTCGTCCCCGATGACCTATTCTTCCGAAGTTCAAGCTAATCCCCACCCCTACTTAACCGACTCAAGATGCTCAGTATCTTGACAAGCAAGACAAGAAACAAGCGGGCGGCGCTATCAGTCGCAAACGGCCATATTGGTGCAGGCCAACTGTTCAGGCTCACTATGGCGCTGGCTAACATGGCCCGATGGCCGCAAGCACACGTCGATCCGCAGGCCGCGGCGCTCGTACCGCCGAGCCGGCCGACCCCGATCTTCCCGACGACCTGACCATCGCCGGCCTGCCCGAGGCTGACCTGGACGACGGGGCCGTGCATTACGGCCTGGACGTCGCTGACCTTGACCTGTCCGATCGGGAAGCAGCGAACCTCGAGATCGACCAGAGCCGTTACACGGCCGTCAAGGTAAATGGTGTCCGGTTGCGCCGGGGCCTGATCAGAGATGCCATCTTCGACCGCTGCGACCTGGCCAATCTTCGCGCTCGCGAGACCTCGATGCAACGGTGCCGGTTGCTTGGCTGCCGGATGACCGGCCTGTCCTACCTGGCCGGCGTCATCAGGGATGTGACATTCAGCGGATCCAGAATCGATCTTGCCTCATTCAGCAATACCAAGTTCTCGACCGTGGTCTTCACCGAGTGCCGGCTGGAACAGGCCAATTTCGGCGACGCCGACCTCTCCGGTGTCCGATTTATCGACTGCAACCTGGCCGGTGCGCAATTCTCGGGCGCCACGCTGGCCGGGACCCGGTTCGCCGGCTGCGACCTGACCGGCATTTCCGGAATTACCAGCATGCGCGGCGCGATCATCACCAGTTCGGACGCATTCACCTTGGCCAGGATCTTCGCCGATGCCCTCGGCATCAAGATCGAGGACGAGTCGAGCTAGCTCTGGAGCCAGGCTAAAGACCCCGAGCGATGCGTTTCTCTCAAAAATTCTCTTAAATCAGATGCGCTCGATGATGGTGGCGGTGGCCATCGCGCCCCCGGTGCACATGGAGATCAGCGCGGTGCTGGCGTCGCGGCGCTCCAGTTCGTGCAGGGCGGTGGTGATCAGCCTGGATCCGGTACTGCCGACCGGGTGGCCGAGCGCGATCGCGCCGCCGTTCACGTTCACCCGGTCGGGATCGGGCTGGTGCACGCTCATCCAGGACAGCACGACCGAGGCGAAAGCCTCGTTGACCTCGAACAGGTCGATGTCGCCGATCGACATCCCGCTGCGGCGCAGCACTCGCTCCGTCGCGGCGACCGGGCCGTCGAGGTGGTAGTAGGGCTCGTCGCCGATCAGCGCCTGAGCGATGATCCTGGCCCGCGGCTCCAGCCCGAGTTCGCGGGCCCGTGACTCATCGGCAAGCAGGACCGCCGCCGCGCCGTCGGAGATCTGCGATGAGGTACCGGCCGTGTGCAGGCCGTCTTCGACCACGGGTTTGAGTTTGACTAGGCCTTCGGCGGTCGTCTCGCGCAGGCCCTGGTCGCGGTCGACGAGCGCGCTCTGCCCAGTCGGCTGCCGGTCGGCATCGAGCACCGGCGCCTTGACCGCGATGACCTCCCGGTCGAAATAACCACCGGACCAGGCTCTGGCTGCCTTCTGCTGCGACGCCAGCCCGAACGCGTCCAGGTCGGCCCTGGTCAGGCCGCGTCGCTTGGCGATCCGCTCGGCCGCCACGAACTGATTGGGCATGTCGATGGTCCAGGTGGCCGGGCGGGGCGTGGAGCCTCCGGCCATCGCCGCGGTACCGAGCGGCACCCGGCTCATCGCCTCGACGCCGCAGCCGATTCCCACGTCGATGGCTCCGGTCGCGATCAGCCCGGCGATCAGGTGCACGGCCTGCTGCGCCGACCCGCACTGGGCATCCAGCGTCATGCAGCCGGCCCGATTGGGCAGTCCGGCGTGCAGCCAGGAGGTCCTGGTGATGTTGTTGGATTGCTCGCTGGCCTGGGTGACGCAGCCACCGGCGATCTGCTCGACCAGCCCTGCGTCGATACCGGCCCGCTCGACCAGCCCGCGCTGGGCGGCACCGAGAATCTCCGCTGCATGCAGGCCGGACAGGCTGCCGTTCCGCTTGCCGATCGGGGTCCTGACTGCCTCGACTATCACCGCATTGCCCATGGATCGATGATAGAACGTGTTCTTGTTTTTCGTCCTGGTGTAGTTCACCGCCGGCCTGCGGGCGTGGTTGAATCTGGCTAGAACGCGTTACAGGTGAGCGATGCGGTGAAGGCGTCCGGAGGCAGTTATGACGGCACCACAGATTCCTGCTGGATTCGACTTCACGGACCCTGATTTGTATGCGGCCCGAGTGCCCAACGAGGAGCTCGCTGAGCTGCGAAGGGCCGCCCCGATCTGGTGGAATACCCAGCTCAATTCGGGATTTGACGACGATGGGTTCTGGGTGGTCAGCCGGCACGCCGACGTCGTCGAGGTGTCGCGGAACAGCGACCTGTACGGCAGCTGGGAGAACTCGGCGATCATCCGGCACGGCGGGTCGGTCAAGGAAAGCATCGACCTGCAGCGGCTGATCCTGCTGAACATCGACCCGCCGCAGCACACCAAGCTGCGCAGCATCGTCTCCCGCGGGTTCACCCCCCGGGCGATCGGCAACCTGCGCGCCCGGCTCACCGAGCGGGCTGAGCGCGTCGTGCGCGACGCGGTCGAGTCCGGCTCAGGGGACTTCGTCAGCGATGTCGCCTGCGAATTGCCTCTGCAGGCCATCGCTGACCTGATCGGGATCCCGCAGGAGGACCGCAGGAAGATCTTCGAGTGGTCGAACATGATGGTCGGCTACGACGACCCCGAGTTCGAGCTCGCCGGGCAGGTAGCGGCGGCCGAGCTGGTCGGCTATGCGATGGCGATGGCCGAGGACCGCAAGCAGTGCCCGCGCGATGACATCGTCACCAAGCTGGTGACGGCCGAGATCGACGGCGGCCATCTGTCCTCCGACGAGTTCGGTTACTTCGTGATCTTGATGTCAGTGGCGGGCAACGAGACCACGCGGAACGCCATCTCGCACGGGATGCTGGCCTTCTTCGATCACCCGGACCAGTGGGAGCGCTACTGCGCCGAGCGGCCGGAGACTGCGGCCGATGAGATCGTCCGGTGGGCCACGCCGGTGACGTCGTTCCAGCGGACCGCTAAGGCCGATACCGTGCTTGGCGGCCACGAAATCAAGAAGGGCGAGCGGGTCGGGCTGTTCTACCGGTCAGCCAACTTCGACGAAGAGGTGTTCGAGGCCCCGCAGAAGTTCGACATCACCCGCAACCCCAACCCGCATCTGGGGTTCGGCGGCACCGGTGCGCACTACTGCATCGGCGTCAATCTCGCCCGGCTGGAGATCGACCTGATCTTCAACGCCATCGCCGACGTGATGCCGGACATCACCAAGGCCGGGGATGCGGAACGGCTGCGCTCCGGCTGGCTGAACGGGATCAAGCGGCTGCCGGTCAGCTACACCTGAGCGGCCGGCCTGCCTGAGCTGTCGGCCTGCCTGAGCGGCGCTCACTGGACCTCTGGCTGAAGGTAGTGCTCAGCCCGAAATGGCACCTGTAGGAAAATGATTGTGCTCCCGCCGCCAACCAGACCAGCGGCAACTCCGTCGCGAGCACGGGCCTCCTGCGGCGGGAGCGGACCTCTCCTACGCCGGGCGCGGGCCTCTCCTTCGCCGGGACTGCCGACTGAATGTGCATATTCATCGGCATGGTGACAGATGAATGCGCACATTCACCCCCTAGAAAGCAGATGAATGTGCGCATTCATTTTCGGAAGAGCCGTATGAATGTGCACATTCATACGGCTACGCGAGCCAGTGCACCAAACGAGACGTTCAACGAATCCGGGGAATTACCTAATGTCGTTTAGGCTATTTTGATCATGGCCGTGACCTGCACGTTCATGTTCGGGAGCGGTTCGCCTCGGCTGCGCTCTGACAGGTCAGTGCACGTCGGTCCTGGCCACGGCGCCGGAGCATCGGATCCGGCCTCCCAAGATCAGCTTAAGCCAAGCGCCATGGCTGACCAAGAAGAGTTTGCCGGGAGAGCGCCGAAAAGGCTTCGTGATCAAGGGACATGGACCCGACTGCCCGATTTCGGCGAAGAGTTTCGTTTCAGGAAGAGTTTGCCAGTGTTTTGCGCGGCAAACTCTTCGCCTAGCGGAAAGGCTTCGCGATCATGCAATGCCGTTTAGCGTCTGATGCAGGTCTGCGAATCCGGGCCGGTGAGGGTGGCGTTGTCCAGCGTCGCCTGGGTGAAGTCGGTGCCGGTCAGGTTCGCCTTGGACAGGTCGCCTTGGACAGGTCGCCTTGGACAGGTCGCCTTGGTCAGGTCGGCCTGGCGAAGTCGATCCCTGCGGTCGCCTTCGTCCCGCCGCTCACTCCCGCACCGTCCGCGGGCCGAAGGAACCCGTCCGGCCCTGTCCGCGCGGCTGATTCGGCCACTTTGCCTGGGTTGCTGGCACTTAAGCTCGGGTTACCGACCACCCCGGGCGATCCCCAAACGCCCTCATCGAGGCTGGAGCGCGATCGCCCGCCAACCTGACCGGTCCAGCGCGTTGTCAGCACTGGGCGTGGTCATCCATGCGGGTTGACGTATTAAATGAAGGTTATTTTAATATCGGCATGGGCCGGATCGCGGGAGTCACCCCAGCCGAGACACGGGAGCGGCTGCTGGCTGCCGCTGCTGAGGTGTTCGCCGAGCGAGGTTATGACGGCACGCGGGTAGCAGACATCGCGGCTGCTGCGGGTGTCAGCAACGGTGCGCTGTATGCCCACTTCGGGTCGAAGGCTGAGTTGCTGGTGGCGGCGCTGCGAGCGCACGGCCGGCGGGTGCTCGCCGGATTGCTGGCCGCCGATCCGGGTCGGCCGGTGACAGATCTGCTGCTGCAGGCCGGGCGTTGCCTGCCGAGGCGGCCGGACGCCCGTGGCTACCTGGTGGTGGAGGCATTAGTGGCGGCCCGCCGGGACCCCGAGGTGGCCGGGCCAATGGAGTGCTACACGGCGGAGCGGGCGGACTGGCTGGCCGGGCTGATCGAGGCCGGTCAGGCGGCCGGCGAGCTGGATGCCGGGCTGGCACCGGAGGCGGTGGCGTACTTCTGCCTGCTGCTGGCTCTAGGCGGAGCGCTGCTGCCGGCCGACATGCACCCGGTCGACGACGGGGCCTGGGCCGCGCTGCTGGCCCGCGTGGTGGCCGGCCTTGCCCCGCAGCCCGGTCCGCAGCCCGCTCAGCACCCAGCCGCCGATGACACGAGGCAGATAACGGAACCACTGAGGTAGACAGGGGAGGTCCCATCGTGGCCGAACGTAAGAGTCCCACGGCTGTGCTGCGCGAAGGCCCACGGGCGCTGAGCGACGCCCAGGTCCGCGAGATCGAGGAGGCGGACCTGGGCTCGGTGGTCGGGGTCGACATCGACGACGTCATTGAGTACGTGCACAAGGACCTGAAGTCGCTGCCAGACTACGTCACCTTGTACCGCAAGTACCTCAAGCAGCGCTGGGACGTGTACGACCTGGACTTCACCCAGGACAAGATCGACTGGCTGGAGAAGATGACCGAGGAGGAGCGGCAGTCCTTTATCGCGGTCTCGTCCGGATTCCACCACGGGGAACGGCAAGTCGAGATCGAGCTGCCGGTCTTCATGATCGGCGCCAGCGAGGAAGAGAAGCTGCACATCGCCGCCCAGATCGAGGACGAGGCGCGGCACACCGTCTTCTTCGACCGGTTCTACCGCGAGGTCGTCGGCCTGGCCGGAGACGACATCATGGAGGTACTGGACGCGTCGTTCTCGTGGGTGTCGGAGACCTTCGTCGGGCCGTTCGGTCTGCTCGCTTACCAGGCGGACGAGGTCCGGCGCAATCCGTACGACGAGCGCGCGCGGGTGCGGTACGGCACTAACTACTTCCTGTGGATCGAGGGCGTGCTGGCGCTGTCGGTGATGAAGGTGACCTTGTCGTACGCGCGCTGGCGAGGTTTCCTGCCCGCGTACTACGCCGGGTTCACCGCGACCTGCCGGGACGAGTCGCGGCACGTGCAGGGCGGCATGCGGTACCTGCAGGACGCGGTGCGCAAGGACCCGTCGATGATCAACGAGATCCACGACACGCTGCGGACGATCCTGTCACTGTCCGGAGTGGCGAGCCGCCGCATCTACTTCGAGCCGCTCGGCTGGACCGAGGAGGAGGTCCAGATCCTGTTCTTCCAGCAACTGCGGCGCAAGCTCGACGATGTCGGCATCGACCTCCCGCCGGACCTCGAAGTTCTGCTGACGCAGGTGCGGCCCACCCTGGCTGGAGGGTGAGCCATGGACGCCAACGACAAGCCATTGTTCTTCAGCACCGAATGGGCCAGCGCGGTCGGCGAGGCGCTGGCCGCCGGGCCCTCTGAACAGCAGCGAGAAGGCAAGCTGGACGAGTACTGGGACTTCTTCGAACTCATCAAATCCATCTACCCGGCGTCTTGGGCGCTCGGCTGCCGCGACCTGCCCGCCTCCCTCGGAAAGGCCCCGGCGTACCTGACCATCCGATGGGACGGCGGCACCGTTACTAGCTGCCAGATCGCCGGCCCCGACGAACCGCTGGACGCGACCTACGTGCTCGGCATGGACTACGACGACTGGCGCGCACTGCACGACGGCTACGACGCCCAGCGGACAGTCATGTACCGCAAGATCCTTCTCGAAGACGGCGAGCTGCTCGAATTTTTCAAGACCATCTACTTCTTCGTCGAAAGCCTCACCGTCATCGGCGCCGTGCCCGCCCAGTACCCCGACTACACCGCAAGCTAGACCGTCAGAATGGAGCGGCCAGCGCGGCGAACGTAGCGTCGGCGAGACCGGCCGGGTCGGCTTGCGGGTCGTCGGGGTGCTTATCCCACTCGCTGAGCTGCAGCGAGTTCTCAACTACCATCCGGCAGCGCTCATATCGGCGCCGCATGAAATTGGCCAGCGCGCCGTCCAAGCCGTCGGCCCCGTCGGCCTCGTCGGCCCCGGCCTGCCCGCTCAGCACCTCTCCAAGCACGACGGCGTCTTCGACGGCGATCCCTGCTCCCATCCCCAACTGCGGCGTAGGTGCGTGCGCCGCGTCGCCTATCAGCAGAACCCGTCCCCGGTACCAGGGCGGGCGCACCAGGAGCGCGTACAGCGAGCGGCAATCGATCTGATCTGGATCGTCGACCTGCTCTCGGACCCGCTCGATCACGCCGCCGTAGCCGGTCAGGAACTCGCGGAGCAGGGCCGGCCACTCCTCTCGCGGTGCCCTCTGCGGCTCGGCGGCGTTGCAGCCGGAGAAAAGGTACATCTCATCGTCCGAGACCGGATTGCAGCCGATTCGCCCCTTGGGGCCGGTGAAGATGACGGTCCCTTCGTCGGTCTCGGGATCGCGCGGAACCATCACCCGCCAGGCGATCTGCCCGGAGTACGACGGCCCGGCCGCGTCACCGAATGCCAGCTCGCGCACCTTCGACCACAGCCCGTCAGCGCCGATGAGCAGATCACAGGAGGCCCGAGAACCATCGCTGAGCGACACGTCGACGCGATCGGGTTCCTGCCTGATCGCCGTGACCGTCACCGTCAGGCGAATGTTCGCGCCCGCCTGCTGCGCGGCCTCGGCCAGCAATGCCCAGAGCACGCGCCGCCTGATCCCGAAACCGCCTGGGTATCGCGAGCCGGCCGGCTGGCGCAATTCCACCCGCTGCGTGATCCGTCCGTCGGCCCCGCCGAAGCTCATCGTACGATGCGCGGCGCCGACCGCAACGCACTGATCGAGCAGGTCAGGATCAACCGCGGCCAG
>WNEY01000935.1_pt1 | contig 19551 bp, 16 predicted proteins | sample 5400531 | NCBI WGS metagenome assembly WNEY01 (sample SAMN13153338, study PRJNA577476) | soil metagenome | isolation source: 200 cm saprolite under Douglas fir tree site 1 | place: USA:California | collected 2015-04-18
GCGCGGCTCCCGGTCATGGCGCGGCTCCCGGTCATGGCGCGGCTCCCGGTCATGGCGCGGCTCCCGGTCATGGCGCGGCGCGCGATGACACGGCTGGCGGCGCGCTATGACCGGCCCGCTGGTGCTCGGCATCGAGACCTCATGCGATGAGACGGGCGCGGGCCTGGTCCGGGGGCACGAGCTGCTCGCGGACGCGGTGGCGTCCAGCGTGGACCAGCACGCGAGGTTCGGCGGGGTGGTGCCCGAGGTGGCGAGCCGGGCCCACCTCGAAGCGATGGTCCCCGCGGTGGACCGTGCCCTGGCCGTCGCCGGGGCTCGGCTGCGGGACATCGACGCGATCGCCGTGACCGCGGGGCCAGGGCTGGCCGGGGCGCTGCTGGTCGGGGTCTGCGCGGCCAAGGCCTACGCGATCGCGCTCGGCAAGCCGCTGTACGGCGTGAATCACCTCGCCGCGCACATCGCGGTGGACCAGCTGGAGCACGGCGCCCTGCCGGTCCCGGCGATCGCCCTGCTGGTGTCGGGAGGGCACTCCTCGCTGCTGCTGGTCCGCGATCTGGCCGGCGGCGTCACGCCGCTGGGGGCCACGATCGACGACGCCGCCGGCGAGGCTTATGACAAGGTGGCCAGGGTTCTTGGCCTCCCGTTCCCCGGCGGGCCGCCGATCGACGCGGCGGCGCGCACCGGCGATCCGCTGGCCGTTTCGTTTCCTCGTGGTAAGTACCGCGATCGCACCCTGGACTTCTCGTTCTCCGGGCTGAAGACGGCGGTGGCGCGATGGGTCGAGGCACGCGAGCAGAGCGGCCTGGCGGTGCCCGTGGCTGACGTCGCCGCCTCGTTCCAGGAAGCCGTCGCCGATGTGCTGACCCGCAAGGCGGTGGACGCGTGCAAGCTCAATGGCGTGGATCAGCTGGTGATCGGCGGCGGCGTGGCAGCCAACTCGCGGCTGCGGGCGCTGGCGGCGCAGCGCTGCGAGGCGGCGGGAATCGCCCTGCGGGTGCCGCGGCCAGGGCTGTGCACCGACAACGGGGCGATGGTCGCGGCGCTCGGGGCCGAGCTAGTGGCGCGCGGCGCGCCGCCCTCCGCAGCTGACTTCCCCGCTGACTCAGGCCTCGCGGTGACCAGCGTGCTGATGCCGTAGGCCGGCCGGCAGCGGGCGTCAGCGGTGCACGGCCACGAGCAGTGCCGCATAGCTGCGGACCAGCGCCGCCCGCTCGGCGACCAGCAGCGGGCTGTCGTCCTGACAGCCACCGGCCACCCATTCGTCCGAGGCGACCATGGCGATCGCCCGCTGCTCGGCAGCCGGCCTGACGGCTTCCTCATCGAGGCCGTAGAGGTAGGCATACAGCCGGGCCAGCGCCGTGATCAGCGGGGAGGCGCCGTCTGGCGTCGAGTGATTCTGGTGGGCCCGGTGGGCGGCCCACCAGTCGACTTCCAGGCTGGCCGCGCGGGCCGGGTCGGCTGGCTGGCCATGCGCGAGCTTGAGCAGCGCGTAGAAGCGGCGCATGCATCGCCTGGCGCCGTCCGGGTCATTGGTGCTCGGCGCCCAGAGCTGATTGGCGCGCAGCACCAGCCAGGCTCCGTATACCGCCCTGGTCCAGTCCATCCTGAATGCGCCGCGGACCAGGCGCACGGACAGCACGAGGAGGCGGGGCCACTGCCGCCGGTAGTAGGCGATCCACGCCGCGCATTCAAGCCGGCCTACCTGGACCGGATCGAACGACCGCAGCGGGCCGGGATCGCGGTCGCCCGGCCCGGCCTGCGGGGGTTGCCCGGCTTGCGCGGTGTCCCCGGCTTCCGCGGCGTCCCCGGCTTGCCCGGCTTGCGCGGTGCCGATATCGCGGGGCGCGGCTGGCGCCCGGCTGCGGTCCGCGGCCAGCGCGACCCCGAAGCCGCGGCGGGCCAGGCGGAGCAGCACGGGGCCGGGACGCAGCAGGTCGGCGACCCGCGCGGCGCTGAGTTCCGCCAGGACGGCGACCTGGCGGGCCAGCTCGTCCCGGCCCTGCCGGCGCGCCTGGCTGAGCGTCATCGCGTTGGCCCAGACCTTGGCCCGCGACTCGCGCAGGAACTGCCGGGTGGCGGCGCGGTTCAGCGGCTGCAGCAGGTCGTCCCGCCAGGAGGGCGCTGGCTCCAGCCGGCGCAGCTCATCGTCCTCGGCGCTCACTCTGGCCGATAGCACGCCGTCGATCCGGCGGTGGTCGGCGCCGCGGCGCGCCAGCAGCGCGGGGTCACCGAACTCGTCGTCGCTGATCACCGCGAGCAGCGCCTGCGGCAGGTCGAAGTTAATGTGCGCGTTCATGCCCAGCAGCACGTGCTGCAGGGCCGGCCGGATGCGCTCGCGGTCGGCTGCCGCGCTGAAGGCAACTGCCCACGGCCGCGGCACCGGCTTGTTGTTCCTGGCCGCGTCCAGCGCGTCCAGGTAGAGGTCGGCGAAGGCCACATCCCAGCGTTCGACCCAGTCGGCGTCATCAAATACGCCCGCGCGCAGCGCGTCGGCAACTGCACGGGTGGTTCGCAGGTAGGTGGAATGGAACGCCTGCCTGGCGTCGCCGGCCTGGCTCAGATCCTCGCCGATCGCCGTCATCCTGGTGATGAGTGCGTCGATGCTCATCGCCCCTCCCTGCCGTGCCGCTGCGTGCCTTGATCCCCTCGTGCAGTTTTCGCAGCGTAGTCCCGTCGGCCTGGCGGCAACAGCGTCCCGGCCGCGAGCGCGGTCCCCGCGTTTGACGCACGAGCGCCGCGACGATAATGTTCGGAACTGGCACTCGATGTAGTAGAGTGCTAATGCGACAGGCTGGTCTGGCACCCGCGACGACAGGCCCACCATGGTCGCCCTGTGAAAATAATTTCTCAGCTAACCCTTTCCGGAGGGGGAGGTCAGATCGTGACGACCGCCACCAAGGTTGTTCTCAAGCCGCTCGAAGACCGGATCGTAGTGCGCACGCTCGAAGCCGAGCAGACCACTGCGTCCGGTCTTGTCATCCCGGACACCGCCAAGGAGAAGCCCCAGGAGGGCGAAGTCCTTGCGGTCGGTCCAGGCCGGTTCGATGACGCCGGCGCCAAGCGCGTCCCCATGGACGTCAAGGTGGGCGACATCGTGCTGTACAGCAAGTACGGCGGCACCGAAGTCAAGTACAGCGGCGAGGAGTACCTAGTGCTCTCCGCCCGTGACGTGCTCGCCGTCATCGAGAAGTAGCGAGCAGCTCGTGCATCGCGGGCCTGGCCCGCGACGGCGCGCGAGAGCGTGCCAGCATCGCCCCGGATCGGTTCGCGGCCCCTCGGAGGCAACTCCCGGCGGTTGCGGTGCCGAGCCGGGGCGGTGGCATGAGAAGTGACAAGTCAGATCGTTAAACCGTCAAACCAGAAACATAGGCTGAGGTGCTCATGGCCAAGAGCTTGGATTTCAACGAGGAAGCGCGGCGCGCGCTAGAGCGCGGTGTGAACCGGCTCGCGGACGCCGTCAAGGTGACACTGGGTCCCAAGGGCCGCAATGTCGTCATCGACAAGAAGTGGGGTGCCCCCACTATCACCAACGACGGCGTGACCGTCGCTCGTGAGGTGGAGCTCGAGGACCCGCAGGAGAACCTGGGCGCGCAGCTCGCCAAGGAGGTCGCCACCAAGACCAACGACGTCGCTGGTGACGGCACCACGACGGCGACCGTGCTGGCGCAGGCGATGGTCCACGAGGGACTGCGTTCGGTCACCGCGGGCGCGAACCCGATGGAGATGAAGCGCGGGATCGACGCCGCGGCCGCCGCCGTGTCCGAGAGCCTGCTCAAGTCGGCGCGCGACGTGGAGGAGCAGAGCGAGATCGCTCACGTGGCCACGATCTCCGCGCAGGACGCCAGGATCGGCAAGATCATCGCCGAGGCGTTCGACAAGGTCGGCAAGGACGGCGTCATCACGGTCGAGGAATCGCCCACGATGGGGCTCGAGCTTGAGTTCACCGAGGGCATGCAGTTCGACAAGGGCTACATCTCGGCGTACTTCATCACCGACCAGGACCGGATGGAAGCGGTACTCGAGGACGCCTACATCCTGCTGCACGCCGGCAAGATCTCGTCGATGGCGGACTTCCTGCCGCTGCTGGAGAAGATCGCGCAGTCCAAGAAGCCGCTGCTGGTGGTGGCCGAGGACGTCGACGGCGAGGCGCTGTCCACGCTGGTCGTCAACAAGATCCGCGGGCTGCTCAACGTCGTCGCCGTCAAGGCGCCCGGCTTCGGTGACCGGCGCAAGGCGATGCTCGCCGACATGGGCGTGCTGACCGGCGGCGAAGTGGTCAGCGAGGAACTGGGCCTGAAGCTGGAGAACGTCGGCCTGGACGGGCTGGGCCAGGCTCGCCGGATCGTCGTGAGCAAGGACACCACCACGATCGTCGACGGCGCGGGCAAGCCGTCGGACATCGAGGACCGGGTCCGCCAGCTGCGCGCCGAGATCGAGGCGACGGATTCGGACTGGGACCGCGAGAAGCTCCAGGAGCGGGTCGCGAAGCTGTCCGGTGGCGTGTGCGTGCTGCGCGCCGGGGCGGCGACCGAGGTCGAGCTGAAGGAGAAGAAGCACCGGCTCGAGGACGCGATCTCGGCCACCCGCGCGGCGATCGAGGAAGGCATCATCGCCGGCGGCGGAAGTGCACTCGTGCACGCCGCGGCTGAGCTCGGTGACCTCGGCATGTCCGGTGACGAGGCCATCGGCGTGCAGGTAGTCAGGCGCGCGCTGTCGGCTCCGTGCCGCTGGATCGCGCAGAACGCCGGCGCTGAGGGCGGCGTCGTCGTCGCCGCGGTCGCGGACTTGCCCGCGGGCCACGGCTACAACGCCGAGACCGGCGAGTACGGCGACCTGATGGCTCAGGGCGTCATCGACCCGGTCAAGGTGACCCGCTCCGCAGTGCAGAACGCGGCGTCGATCGCCGGCATGCTGCTCACCACCGAGGCGCTCGTGACCGAGAAGCCGGAGCAGGAGGCTGCCCCCGCTGGTGGCGGCCACGGCCACGGTCACTCGCACTAGGTCACTCAGAGCGGCCTGGCGGACCGCCAGCAGCAGTAGTCACGCCCGGTGCCCGGTCGCCGCGCCTTCCAGCGCGGTAGCCGGCACCGGGCTTTGGACTGCCGTAGTACTTCCCGGCACGGCCAGGGGCACGGCCAGGGGAACGGCCAGGGGCGCTGTGCGCCGCGCTTGAGGATGCCCGGATGCACCGATCCGGAAATTGTCTGCTTCATGCGCTCACGCGCCTATATCGGTAACTCTTGAGCTGCATATCGGGCAGCAATTAGCCAGGCAATTAACTTCTCGAATACGCAGAGTAATTGACTGACTACACACGGTGATATAAGGCTAAGAGGCTACATCAATGTGACCTTTCTGTTGCCTCTTTCGATGATGTCTCATCCCCATTACCTGGGCATCATGCCTTCGTGATCCAGGGATGCGCGGTACGGCCACTGGCCGAGGGGGAACGGGCGGAACCGCAGGCAGAGGGGGGTGAAAAGGGCAGTATTCGTGATCTTACGGCACTGGCGGCCAGCGGCCACCCGGCCGCGATCGAGTCGCTGCTCCGGCAGATCCGGCCCATGGTTGTGCGATACTGCCGGGCGCGCCTGGGCCATATTAGCGGTCATTATCAGGTCGCCGACGATGTGGCGCAGGAGGTGTGCATTGCAATTCTCTCGGCACTTCCTCGCTATCAGGACATGGGACGGCCGTTCGCTTCCTTTGTGTTCGGCATAGCCTCACACAAAGTGGCAGACGCGATGCGAAATGCGGCAAGGCTCGCGATTCCCACCGAGGACCTGCCGGACGGGCCTGACGACCGTCCTGGCCCGGAGGAGACCGTCGTCGCCTACATCGAGGCAGAGCGGGCCAGGGCCCTGCTGGCCAGGCTTCCCGTGCACCAGCGGGAACTGCTGGTGCTGCGGGTGGTGAGCGGTATGTCCGCGCAGGAGACGGGCAACGCGCTGGGAATGTCGCCGGGCGCGGTCCGCGTCGCCCAGCATCGGGCCCTGGCCAGGCTCCGGGCCATCGCCCTGGCCGAATCCATCGCGTAGCCGCCCCGCGCCTGGCCGCCGCGGGCTCTGCCCGCCGTGCGCCCTGCTGCGGCGGGTCAGCGGCGGGTCAGTTGCGGCCGGTCAGCCGCGGCGGCTGGCGAGGAAAACCGGGATGGTCCGCTCCGTCTTCGCCTGGTAGTCGGCATACGGCGGGTAGGCCTTGACGGCCCGCTCCCACCACGCCGCCCGCTCCTCGCCGCTGAGCTCGCGAACCGACACGTCGAACGGCTCGGGGCCGTCCTGGAGCACGACTGCCTGCGGATCGGCCTTGAGGTTGTAGTACCAGACCGGATGCGCGGGTGCCCCGCCCTTGGAGGCCACCAGCAGGTACTGGCCGTCGTGCTCTACTCGCATGAGCGGCGTCTTGCGGATCTTCCCGCTCTTGTTTCCCCTGGTGGTGACGATGATGACGGGCAGGCCGGTGTCCCGCAGCGTATTCGCGCGCTGTCCGCCGGACGACTCATAGGCCTCGACCTGGTCGCGGACCCACTGCGCCGGGCTTGGCTCGTATTCACCTTCAAGTCTCATTTGCGACACGCTACTACGCGGCCAGTCGCGATCTGCGGCGGCCGCGCGACGGCCGCGGCAGGCGGGATAGGGCCGTCCGGTGTGCCCATTTGCCGCGACGCGCGACGCGCGCGGCGGTGCCGGCGGTAAACCCGGCCCGACGTCCTAGGATGAAACATGTCCCCACGCGAGCTCACGGAAAGTGACATGACCGACGACGTCAAGTTCGGCCCTATCGCCCTGACCTTCGATGACGTGCTGCTGCTGCCCGCCCATTCGGAGATCATGCCGAGCGAGGCGGACACGACGGCCCCGCTCAGCCGCAGCATCACCCTCCGGGTGCCGCTGATCTCGTCCGCCATGGATACCGTCACCGAGGCCCGGATGGCCGTGGCCATGGCCCGCCAGGGCGGCGTCGGCGTGCTGCACCGCAACATGTCCATCGAGGAGCAGGCCCAGCAGGTCGACATGGTCAAGCGGTCCGAGGCGGGCATGATCACCAACCCGGTGACCTGCGCGCCTGATGCGACCGTCGCCGACGTGGACGAGCTCTGCGCCAGGTACCGGATCTCCGGCGTGCCGGTGACCGGCCCGGACGGCGTGCTGCTGGGAATCGTCACCAACCGCGATATCCGGTTCGAGTCCGATCACGGCCGCCGGGTCACCGAGGTGATGACCCCGATGCCGCTGGTCACTGCGCCCGTCGGGGTAGCTCGCGACGAGGCGCTGCGGCTGCTCAGCAAGAACAAGATCGAGAAGCTACCGCTGGTCGACGGCTCGGGCCGGCTGCGCGGCCTGATCACGGTCAAGGACTTCACCAAGAGCGAGAAGTTCCCCGACGCGACCAAGGACGCCGAGGGGCGGCTGGTCGTGGGCGCGGCCGTGGGCGTGGGCGAGGATGCCAAGCGCAGGGCGCAGGCGCTGACCGACGCGGGAGCCGATTTCCTTGTGGTGGATACCGCACACGGCCACGCCCAGGCGGTCATCGACATGATCAGGCAGGTCAAGGCCAACGCCAGAGTCGACGTGATCGGCGGGAACGTGGCGACCAGGGATGGCGCCCAGGCCCTGATCGACGTGGGCGCCGATGCCGTCAAGGTCGGCGTGGGCCCCGGCTCGATCTGCACCACCAGGGTGGTGGCCGGTGTCGGCGTGCCGCAGGTGACGGCGATCTTCGAGGCCGCGCGGGCGGCCAGGGCCGCGAGCGTGCCGGTGATCGGCGACGGCGGCCTGCAGTATTCGGGCGACGTGGCCAAGGCGATCGCCGCCGGCGCCGACACGGTCATGCTCGGCGGCCTGCTGGCCGGGTGCGAGGAGGGACCGGGCGAGATGGTCGTCATCCACGGTGAGCAGTACAAGCTCTACCGGGGAATGGGCTCGGTCGGCGCGATGCGCAACGCCGAGCGCGGCCGCTCGTTCTCCAAGGACAGGTACTTCCAGGACGACGTGCTGCGCGAGGACAAGCTGGTGCCGCAGGGGGTCGAGGGCCGGGTGCCCTATCGCGGACCGCTCGCCGCGGTGGCTGACCAGCTGGTCGGAGGGCTGCGGGCGGCCATGGGCTACTGCGGCGCGCGAACCATCGCCGAGCTGCAGCAGGCTAAGTTCATCCAGATCACCGGCGCTGGCCTGGCCGAGAGCCACCCGCATGACATCCAGATGGTCGCGGAGGCTCCCAACTACGGCGGCCGCCGGACGTGACCCAGGTGGAAATCGGCCGCGGCAAGAGCGGCCGCCGCGCATACGCGCTGGACGAGATCGGGATCGTGCCATCGCGCCGGACCAGGCATCCGGAGGATGTGTCGATCGCCTGGCAGATTGACGCATACCGGTTCGAGCTGCCGCTGGTGGTCGCGCCGATGGACAGCGTGGTCTCGCCCGCCACCGCGATCCAGATCGGCAAGCTCGGCGGGCTCGCCGTACTCGACCTGGAAGGGCTCTGGACCAGGTACGACGATCCCGAGCCGCTGCTGGCGGAGGCCGCCGAGCTCGAGGAGGAGGCCGCCACCCGGCGGCTCCAGGAGATGTACTCCGAGCCCATCAGGGAAGAGCTGATCGGACGCAGGATCTATGAGATCCGGTCGGCCGGCGTGACGATCGCCGCGCGCCTGTCACCGCAGCGCACCGTCCGCTACCACAAGGCGGTCCTCGACGCCGGGGCGGATATCTTCGTGATCCGCGGCACCACGGTGTCCGCCGAGCACGTGTCAGGGCAGTCGGAGCCGCTGAACCTCAAGCAGTTCATCTACGAGCTCGACGTGCCGGTCATCGTGGGCGGCTGCGCGACCTATACCGCGGCGCTGCACCTGATGCGGACCGGGGCGGCGGGCGTCCTGGTCGGCTTCGGCGGCGGTTCAGGCCACACCACCGCGGCGGTCCTGGGCGTCGCAGTGCCGATGGCAACGGCCATCGCCGACGTCGCCGCGGCCCGCCGGGAGTATCTCGACGAGTCCGGCGGCAGATACGTCCACGTGATCGCGGATGGCGGCATGACCCGCAGCGGCGACATCGCCAAGGCGCTGGCGCTCGGCGCGGATGCGGTGATGGTCGCCTCGCCGTTCGCGCGGGCGGCCCAGGCGCCAGGCCGCGGCTATCACTGGGGCAGCGAGGCGCACCATGCCGATCTGCCGCGCGGCGCCAGGGTGAAGGTCGGCACCATCGGCACCCTCGAGCAGATCCTGCTCGGCCCGTCGACGGTCCCCGACGGCTCCATGAACCTGATGGGCGCGCTGCGCCGGACGATGGCTACCTCCGGGTATTCCGACCTGAAGGAGTTCCAGCGGGTCGAGGTCGTGGTGACCCGCAGTGCCGCGGCGCGCCGATGACGGTCGTGACCGGCCGGCCGGTTATCGTCCGGCCCTGGCGGGGCCGGTAGCGTTCGGACCGTGAGCTGCGATGCGGGCGTGACGTTCAGGCTGGGCCCGGATGAACGGGCGGCGGCGCTCGCCGCACTGGCGCGAACCGAGCACCAGGTACTGGTGGTGGGCGGCGGAGTCGTCGGCGCCGGCGTGGCACTCGACGCCGCCACCAGGGGATTGTCGGTCGGCCTGGTGGAGGCGAGGGACTTCGGCTCTGGTACCTCGTCGAGGTCGAGCAAGCTCATCCACGGCGGCCTGCGCTATCTGGAGCAGCTCAACATCGGCCTGGTGCGCGAGGCGCTGAGCGAGCGCTCCCTGCTGCTGCAGCGGATTGCACCGCACCTGGTCCGGCCGGTGTCCTTCCTGTTCCCCTTCACCCATCACGTCTGGGAGCGCGCGTACATCGGCGCCGGCCTCACCGCGTACGACGTGCTCGGTTTCTCCCGCGGCCAGGTCCGCGGGCTGCCCGGGCACCGCCAGCTGACCCGCCACGGCGCGCTGCGGCTGGCGCCCGCGCTGAAGCGCTCCGCGCTGACCGGGGCGCTGCTGTACTGGGACGCACAGGTGGACGATGCCCGCTATGTGCTGGCGCTGGTCAGGACGGCGGCCGGGTACGGCGCGCAGGTCGCGTCCCGCACCCAGGTGACCGGATTCCTGCGGGAGGGCGAGCGGGTCACCGGAGTCCGCGCCGTGGACCTTGAGACCGGCAGCGAGCTGGAGATCCGCGCTCAGCAGGTGGTCAACGCGACCGGGGTGTGGACCGACGAGATCCAGGCGATGGTCGGCGGCCGCGGCACGATCAACGTCCGCGCCTCCAAGGGCGTGCATCTCGTCGTCCCCAGGGACCGGATCCACTCGAGCACGGGGATCATCCTGCGCACTCCGCTGAGCGTGCTGTTCGTCATCCCCTGGGGCCGGCACTGGATCATCGGGACGACCGACACCGACTGGTCGCTGGACAAGGCGCACCCGGCCGCCAGCAGGACCGACATCGACTATGTCCTTGGCCAGGTCAACCGGATCCTCGCGGTCCCGCTCACCAGGGATGACGTGGAAGGGGTGTACGCCGGCCTGCGGCCGCTGCTGGCCGGGGAGTCGGATTCCACCTCCAAGCTGTCGCGGGAGCACACCGTCGCCCATCCGGTGCCGGGCCTGGTCATGATCGCGGGCGGCAAGTACACCACCTACCGGCTGATGGCCCGGGACGCTGTCGACGCGGTGGCGCACGGGCTGGACGGCAAGGTCGCGCCGTCCTGCACTGACGTGATCCCGCTGGCCGGCGCGGACGGCTACGTGGCCCAGTGGAACTCCAGGTACACGCTGGCGCGGTCGTCTGGCCTGCACGTCGCGCGGATCGAGCACCTGCTGCAGAGATACGGGTCACTGGCCAGTGAGGTGCTTGCGCTGATCGCCGCGGATCCGCGGCTGGGCAGGCCGCTGGATGGCGCCGATGACTACCTGCGGGCCGAGGTCGTGTACGCCGCATCGCACGAGGGCGCTGGCCATCTCGACGACGTGCTCACCCGCCGTACGCATATCTCGATCGAGACCTGGGATCGCGGGCTGTCCGCGGCCGACGATGCTGCCGAGCTGATGGCCGGGCCGATGCGGTGGGAACCGCGGCAGGTGGCCAGGGAGATCGAGAACTACCGGGCCAGGGTCGCGGCCGAGCGGGCCTCGCAGGATGCTGGCACGGACCAGGACGCCGATGCGATCCGGCTGGGTGCGCCCGACATAGTGCCGGTCCTGTCCAATGGCACGGTCGGCGTCTGATCCGGCCGCACCTGACCGGCACGCGCGGGTCCCGTTCTGGGCCAGATAATTGGGGTGCCGGTGTCGTCCCGTCGTTCTGAGCGGCCGGCTCTACCGGCCGCACTAGACTTTGCCCATGCCCCGCGTGTTCTCCGGCATCCAGCCAACTGCCGACTCGTTCCATCTCGGCAACTACCTCGGCGCGCTGCGCCAGTGGGTGGCCCTGCAGGAGACGCACGACGCCGTCTACTGTGTCGTGGACCTGCACGCCATCACGGTGCCGCAGGACCCGGCGCTGCTTCGCCGCAGATCGAGGACTGCCGCGGCGCAGCTGTTCAGCGCGGGGCTCGACCCTGAGCGCTGCATCGTCTTCGTGCAGAGTCACGTGCCCGAGCATGCCGAGCTGGCCTGGGTGCTTGGCTGCCTGACCGGGTTCGGCGAGGCCAGCAGGATGGTCCAGTTCAAGGACAAGGCCGCCAGGGCCGGCGCCGACCAGGCGAGCGTCGGCCTGTTCACCTACCCGGTCCTGCAGGCCGCCGACATCCTGCTGTACCAGACCGACCAGGTGCCAGTCGGCGAGGACCAGCGCCAGCATCTGGAGCTCAGCCGGGATCTGGCCCAGCGGTTCAACCAGCGTTACGGTGCCACCTTCGTCGTGCCGGGGCCGTACATTCTCCGGGATGTCGCCAAGATCGCGGACCTGCAGGATCCCGCGATCAAGATGAGCAAGTCGGCGTCGTCGCCGCAGGGGATCGTGGACGTGCTCGAGGATCCCGCCGCGATCCGCAGGAAGATCGCCCGCGCCGTCACCGACCCCGGCAGCGAGATCCGCGCCGATGACGAGGCCAAGCCGGGCGTGACCAACCTGCTGCGGATCTACGCTGCCCTGTCCGGCCAGAGCGTGCCCAGCCTGCAGGAGCGCTACGCCGGTGTCGGCTACGGCGCCTTCAAGAAGGATCTCGCCGAGGTAGTGGTGGACGCGTTCGCCCCGATCAGGGAGCGAACCGAGAAGATGCTCGCCGACGAGGCCGAGCTTGACCGGATGCTGGCTCACGGCGCTGCGCGCGCCAGTCAGGTCGCCAGGCAGACGATGCGGACAGTCAGGGACCGGATCGGCTTCCTCCCGGCGGGGTAGCTCGCCTCCTGGCCCTGGCTATCGCGGCGAGCAGGCTGAGCACGGCCACGGCGACCACCGCCGAGCCGACGGCCAGGGCGGCCGAGATGCCGCGGGTCCCGCTGGCCAGCGGCCGCCCTGGCGGCCCGGCCGAGCCAGGACCGGCAGTATCTGGAAGGCCTGCGGTGCCCGGACCCGCGGCGCCCTGGCCGGCTGTCCCCGTGCCTGCGGTGCCCGTGCCCGCGCCCGCGGTGCCCGTGCCTGCGGTGCCAGGGGTCGTCGTGCCCGTGCCCGTGGTGCCAGGGGTCGCGGAGCCCGGGGCCGGCCCTGGTTGCTGTGGCGAGGTGCTGTGCGCCGCCGCGGCGCTCAGCGGCGGCACGAGCATCCCGACCGGGCGCACCTTGCCGTCCATCGCGAAGCCCCAGTTGAGCAGGCGCTCGGCCGAGTTGATCTCCCGCAGCGGCGCGCAATGCAGCACGGTCACGATCAGCGTGACGCCATTTCGCCTGGCCATGCCGATATAGGTGGCCTTGGCCCGCACCGTCCACCCGATCTTGCCGCCGATGCCCCCTCGGTAGTCCGTCAGCAGGGCGTTCTGGTTGACCAGGGTGACCCATTTGCGCTGCTTCAGCTGGAAACGGGCGGCCAGCAGCGAGTCATATTTCATGAACGCCGGCATGGACAGTGCCTGCCGCGCGATCAGTGCCTCGTCGTAGGCGGAGACGTGCTGTCCCGCCGCAGGCAGCCCGTTCGGCTGCCTGGCGACCACGTCATAGGCCTGCAGCCGATGTGCCAGCGCGTTCATCAGCGCGATCCCCCGGTCGAAGGACCCGCTGGCCTGCGCCAGCGCCACTGCCGCGTCATTCGCGGAGATCAGGAGCAGGGCCTTGAACAGGGCGGCGACCTGGTATCTGCGCCCCACGACCAGGCCCGCCACATTGGGCTGCACCGAGGCGGCACGCCGCGAGGTGATCACCCTGGCGTCCGGGCTGAGCAGCGGGATCAGGGTGATCGCGGTCAGCACCTTCAGGGTGCTGGCCGGGGGGAAGAACCCGTGCGGATCCCTGGCCGCGAGGACCTGACCGGTAGTGGCATCGGCGATGACGTACGCCGAGGCCGGGACTCGCGGCAGCCGCCTGGCCGCCGCGGACGGGTAATTGACGACAATGCCGGTGCCGGCCAGCTGTGATCCGCCCACGTCTCGCCGGTCAGGCGGCGGGGAGTGGCGGCTCGCGGCTGCGCCGCCCGCGGACGAGGCCGCCAGGCCGGCCATCGCGACGACCGCCGCCACCCTGGTCAGGGCAGCCGCGGACGTACGGAGATCAGGCTTCATCCGTCCTTCGATCACTCACTGTGACCCTGCCCACCTAGGCGCGCGACCTTACACAGAATAATCTGGGCGTATGACGCGCATATCGGAGTCAGGGGAACCTATCGAGCCCGTCTACGGGCCAGATGCGCTGCATGCCTTCGATCCCGCCGTCGACCTGGGCGAGCCTGGCAGCTACCCGTTTACCCGCGGTATCTACCCGACGATGTACGTCAGCCAGCCGTGGACGATGCGGCAGTACGCGGGCTTCTCGACGGCCGCGGATTCCAACCGCCGGTACCATCAGCTGATCGGGGCGGGCACCACGGGCCTGTCCGTCGCCTTCGACCTGCCCACCCAGATGGGCTACGACTCGGACGCACCGCAGGCGCGCGGGGAGGTCGGCAAGGTCGGCGTCGCGATCGACTCGATCGAGGACATGCGGGCGCTGCTCGAGGGCATCAGCCTGGACACGGTCTCGACCTCGATGACGATCAACGCCCCCGCCGCCATCATGCTGCTGCTCTACCAGCTGGTGGCCGAGGAGCAGGGGACCCCGGCGGGCAGGCTTTCGGGAACCATACAAAACGACATACTCAAGGAGTACATCGCCCGCGGCACCTATATCTATCCCCCAGGGCCGTCGCTTCGCCTTGTCGCGGATACCTTTGCCTACTGCGGCAAAGAGATCCCGCGCTGGAATACGATCTCGATCTCCGGCTATCACATGGCCGAAGCGGGCGCCACGCCCGCGCAGGAGATTGCCTTCACCCTGGCGAATGCCATGGAGTATGTGCGGTCCGCTATTGCCTCGGGACTGAATGTAGATGACTTCGGTCCGCGGCTTTCGTTCTTCTTCGTGGCGAGAACGACGCTGCTGGAGGAGATTGCGAAGTTCCGCGCCGCCCGCTGGCTGTGGGCCCGGATCATGCGGGAGGAGTTCGGCGCCGCTGATCCCCGATCGCAGATGCTGCGGTTCCACACCCAGACCGCAGGGGTCCAGCTGACCGCACAGCAGCCCGAGGTGAACATGGCCAGGGTAACCATCCAGGCCCTGGCCGCCGTGCTCGGCGGGACTCAGTCGCTGCACACCAACGCCTACGACGAGGCGATCGCGCTGCCGAGCGAGAAGGCAGCCCGGCTGGCACTGCGCACCCAGCAGGTGCTCGCGTACGAGACCGACCTGACCGCGACTGCTGACCCGTTCGCCGGCTCGTATGCCGTCGAGTCGATGACCCGCGACATCGAGGCCCAGGCCAGCGACCTCCTGGCCAAGGTAGCGGAGCTCGGCGGCGCGGTCGCCGCGATCGAGCAGGGCTTCCAGAAGGCCGAGATCGAGCGATCGGCGTACCGGGTAGCCCAGCAGATAGACGCGGGGGAGCGGGTGATCGTCGGGGTGAACAGGTTCATCCACGCCGATGGCGAGCGCTATCAGCCGGTCCCGGCTGACCCGGCGATCGAGCAGCAGCAAGCCGCCCGGCTGGCGTCCCTGCGCGCTCGCCGGGATGCCGCGGAGGTCAGCGGTAGAATCAGTGACCTGAAGCGGGCTGCTCCGGGTCCGGACAATCTGCTGTACCCACTACGCGAGGCCCTGCGTGCCCGTGCGACGGTAGGCGAAGTCTGCGACGCCCTGCGTGATGTATGGGGCCTGTATCAGCCTGTCGACGTGTACTGACCCGGTCAGCTGAGCGTGCATTGGGAAGACGCAGGAAGGTTCGCGGTGGCCATCACCTGGACCCCCTCCCGCGGCCCGACGCTGGGAGTCGAGTGGGAGCTGCAGCTCATCGACTCAGGCACCAGGATGCTGCGCCAGGACGCCTATGAGGTGCTTGCCGCCCTGCCCCGCCTCGGCAACTCGGGAGAGCACCCGAAAATTCACTTTGAGCTGATGCAATCGACCGTCGAGGTCGTCACCGGTATCTGCAGCACCGCCTCGGAGGCGAAGGACGACCTTGCTGCGACAATCTCGCAACTTCAGCGGATCACCGCCGGTCGCGGTACCATGCTTACCTGTGCTGGAACGCATCCCGTCAGCGACTGGCGGGACGCAAAGATGGCACCAATGCAGCGTTATGCCGAACTCGTCGAGCAGTTGCAGTGGCTTGCGCGCAGAATCCAGACCTTCGGCGTGCATGTTCATGTGGGTATCAGGGACGGGAGCAAGGCGATTCCGATCGTCAATGCACTCGCCGCCTACCTGCCGCATTTCTTGGCGCTGACCGCGTCAAGCCCGTTCTGGAGCGGGCAGGACACCGGGCTCGCCTCGAGCCGGGCGGTCGTCTTCGGTGGCATGCCCACCTCGGGGCCGCCGCAGTTGCTAGCTGACTGGAGTGAGTTCGAGGAGTACATGAACACACTGCTTCGCGCCGGAACCATCCGGAGCATAAAAGAGGTGTGGTGGGACATCAGGCCGCAGCCTGATTTCGGCACCGTGGAGATCAGGATGTTCGATGGCGTCCCCACGCTGCGTGAGGTCGGCATGGTCGCCGCCCTATCGCAATCGCTGGTGCAGCTCTTCGACAGCCAGCTGGATCGTGGCTACACACTGCCCTGCCCGGCAGCCTGGGTGGTGCGCGATAACAAATGGCGGGCGACCAGGTACGGGCTTGACGCCATGGTGATCACCGATGACTTCGGCTCCACCGCGCCGCTCCGCGACCAGCTATATGAGCTCGTCCGCGAGCTTGAGCCGGTGGCCAGCCGGCTGGGCTGCGCGCCCGAGCTCAATGTGGTGACCGAGGTACTCGACCACGGCGCTTCTTATGAGCGGCAGCGGGCCGTCGTCGCGGCCGGCGGCGAGCTCGCAGACGTTGTCGACGCGCTGGTCACAGAGTTTGCTGAGGACCGTTTCGTCCCCCCCGCGGAGGCCGTGCATGCTGGAACATGACCTGGAAGGGGAACTTGACGCGTTTCTCGCCGGGCATCAGGCGGAGCTGATCGACTTCCGGCGCGACCTGCATGCCCATCCGGAGATCGGCTATCACGAGTACCGGACGACGCGCCGCATCGCGCTTCGGCTGGAAGCGGTCGGCCTGCGGCCGTCCATCCTGCCGAAGGGCGCAGGCATGATGGTGGATATTGGAGCCTCATCAAGCGACGAGCCCGTGGTCGCGCTCCGGGCGGATATCGACGCGCTCCCGATCGCTGATGAGAAGACTGTCCCTTACCGGTCCACGACGGCCAACACCTGCCATGCGTGCGGGCATGACGTGCATACCACCATCCTGCTCGGCACCGGCCTGTTCCTGGCCCGCGCGGCGGCCGCCGGGGCGCTTCCCGGCAGGGTCAGGCTGATCTTCCAGCCGGCCGAGGAGGTGCCGGGCGGAGCGCTGGACGTGCTAGCAGCGGGCGGCATCGCATCGGTGGACCGGATCTTCGCCCTGCATTGCGATCCCCGGCTGGACGTCGGCAAGATCGGGACCAGGACCGGCCCGATCACGGCCGCGTGCGACAAGATCGTAGTCAAGGTCACCGGGCCCGGCGGGCACACAGCCAGGCCGCACCTGACCGCGGATCTGGTCTTCGCGCTCGGGAAGATCATCACCGAACTGCCCGCGGCGCTGTCTCGCAGAGTTGATCCCCGGTCCAGCCTGAGCCTGGTCTGGGGCCGGGTGAGCGCGGGTACCGCGGCCAATGCCATTCCCGACGACGGCGTGGTCGAGGGAACCGTCCGCTGCCTCGACGACAGTGCCTGGCATGCGGCGCCTGACCTGCTCAAGGCACTGCTTGACTCGGTGGCAAGCGCCTACGGCGTGATGGCGGACCTGGTGTATACCAGGAACGTGCCGCCGACCGTCAACGAGGCGGCGTCCACCGCGATGATCGAGGCAGCCGCCGACCGCGTGCTCGGCCCGGACGCGATCACGCACGCCCCGCAGAGCCTCGGCGGCGAGGACTTTGCCTGGTACCTGGAGTCCATTCCCGGTGCGCTGGCCAGGCTCGGCACCCGGACACCGGGATCGACCGAGGACTTCGACATCCACCAGCCCAAGTTCAACGTGGACGAGCGAGCCATCGGGATCGGCGTCCGGCTGATGGCAGCGACCGCGCTCAGTGCAATGTGCACCGGCGCGACCGCACGCGAGCCGATGCCTGGCGCGGCGCTGGCCTGACGGCCAGCCCGGCGCGCCCTCCAGTCCCGCTGCAGGCCTGCCGCGCCGCGCCCGCACCCGGAGTTCCATGATCGCGGTGGATTTTTCCTTTCCGGCGGGCACAATCAACCGCGATCATGGGCGAGCGCCGCGCCGCCGCCGGGCGTGCCAGCGCCGGAGTTCCTCGGCGGATACGACGACGGCGAGTGGCTCGCGCCGCCCGCCGCCATCGAATAGTCGGCCGGACATACAGTAGGTGGACGTGTGCGCCGTCGAGCGGGCGTTCTCAGGGTCGAGTCACTGGGGTGCAACGGCAGTGTCTTCACAGCAGGATCGGGCGCCGGGAAGCAGCCAGGCGGCAGAGAGCGGCCAGGCGGCCAGGACCGGGCAGGCGGCCAGGACCGGGCAGGCCGCGAGCAATGGGCAGGTACCGGGGACCGGGCAGCCGGCTGCGGGTGGCCGGATGGCATCGGCATGGCGTGCCACGGCTGACGGCGGGAAGGTGTTCCGCATGACGCCGCCCCTCGTGCTCTGGTGGGGATGGGTGGTGGTCGCCGTGGTCAGCCTCGGCGACCTGGCGGTGCAGGGACACAATCGCGGCGCGGTGGAGCCGGCGCTCGTCGTCTTGGTGATTACCGCGCTGATGTACTCCTGCGCATTCCGGCCGCGCGTGCTCGCCGACTCCGCCGGTATCACCGTGCAGAATCCGCTGCGCGACTACATAGTGCCCTGGGGTGCGGTCAGGGGTGTCTTGCTGGGCGATTCTGTCGAGTTCCAGTGCGCGCGGCCGGCCCCGAAGGGTGACAAGACGATCTACAGCTGGGCGCTGTACGGCTCGCGCCGGGCACGGGCCAGGGCCGGACTCCGCACCCGCGGGTGGGATCGCGGTGCCAGGAGCCGCCCGCAAGGGTACGCGCGGATGCCGAGCGAGGCACAGGAGGCGCTCAAGCAGATCCCTGCCGAGGCCATGGCCAGGGAGCTGGGGCGGCTGTTCGAGGAGGCCAGGGCACGCGGCGCCGCCGATGGCGTGCTGTCGGCCCGGTGGGCCTGGCCGTCGCTGGCCGCGATCGGAGTCTCCCTGGCGGCGCTGGTTCTCGCCATCCTGCTCATGTAGCCTGCTCAGCCCGGCGGATCGTCTCCCAGCAGCCAGCGCGGCGGGCACGACTGGCGCAGGGCTATCCGCCGAGCGAGGCGCAGGGCCGGGTCCGCAGCCACACGACGTAGTCATCGGGCGCCCCGGCCGCCTCCGCCGCATCTGCCATGATGCCGAGGTACCTGGCCGAGGGCAGCCCGCCCTCGTAGGCATTCAGCACGTACAGCCAGGCCAGGGCTTCGCCGTCGAGGGTCGCTATCCGTACCCTGAGCTTGCGGTAGTAGTCGATGGTGGCCGCATCCCACCGGTCAAGCGCGGCCTCGTCATTCTCCGAGATGTCGTACAGCACGACGAAGACGCGCTCGTCGGACTCCTGCACGACCGTGGCCAGGGCACCTTCCCAGCCGATTTCCTCGCCGCCGAAGGTCAGCCGCCATCCCTCCAGCCAGCCGCTGCCGCGCTGCGGCGAGTGCGGGCAGCGCTCTGCCATCTGCACCGGATCCATGTTGCTGCCGTAGGCCGCGTACATCGCCACGGTTGACCAGCGTACGAGTCTTGGCGCCCGCGCGTGGACTGGTCGCGCCGGGCGCCATGTCGCCCTCCGGGTGCGTGCCGCCATGCGACAGAATGGGGCACCGTGAGCCAGTCGCGCGCGAGCGTCGCCATCATCGGCGGAGGGCCGGGGGGGTACGAGGCAGCTCTGGTCGCCGCGCAGCTCGGCGCCGCGGTGACGGTCGTGGAGCAGGATGGGCTGGGCGGCGCCTGCGTGCTGACCGACTGCGTGCCGTCCAA